>ERZ773051.154-NODE-154-length-57162-cov-5.213879_pt1 | contig 57162 bp, 69 predicted proteins | sample MGYA00580631_ERZ773051 | MGnify/ENA primary metagenome ERZ773051 (study PRJEB29015, sample SAMEA2738137) | human oral metagenome | biome: human oral; feature: human-associated habitat; material: saliva | place: China | collected 2204 ... | reverse complement strand
GAGGAAAAACCAAAAGAGGATCCTAAGAAACCAGAAGATAAGCCTAAGGTAACACCTAAACCTATCACACCACCAGCGCCTAAGCAAGTTGTTATTCGTAAATACGAAGAAAAGAAACCTGTTGTGAACAATATCCCTCCTAAGGCTATTGAAGCTGCTAAACGTGTTGAGTCAGACACTCTTCCAAATACTGGATCTAGCCTTGAACTTGCTTTGGTTACTACTGGTGTATTCCTTGCTACTGCTGGTATCGCTATTTCACGAAAGGAAACTAAATAATGAAAAGTTGGTTAAAAGATCCGAGTATGGCAAAAGACAGTGAGACATTTGGTATTATTGCTTTATTTAAATCTATGGCTTATGATTACAAATATGCAAATCTAGATCCAATTGAAAAGTCTGTAGTATCATATTTGATGATAAACTATCACCAAATTGAACTTGGGAATAACGTTCAGAACGATCTAAAAGAAATTTCCCAAATCTTCATAGAAGAAAACGGCCCTTCTATTGTATCTGACGTATGTACACTGATGGCTAATCCGGACTTGATTGCGGAACATATCGAATACCTCAAAAGTTTTCAATAATCCGCAGAAATTACATATCTCATAATGAAAAGGAGGACTATAAAATGTCAAAAGAAACTGTTTCAAACAAAATCGAAGAAGTTAAGGACGAAGTTGTGAACAACGAAGTAGATGTTACAACCGAAGCCGCTAAAGAAACTGATAAACAATCAGTCGAAGTAGAGCAACCTAAAGACAATCTTAAAAAGAAATGTACTCGTGGTATTGCTAAATGGCGACCAGTTGTTGTTAAGACTCTAGTGGTTGGCGGATTAGTAACTGTCGCTGGCGTAGTCGTACACGCTTTAACAAAACCTAAAGACGAAGATTCTGAAGAAAACGGAACTGAAGACGGAATGTTCTAAGACATCGTTTAAGAGAATACGGGATATTACATCTCGTATTCTTTTTTGAATTTAGAAAGGAGAAATACTAGTGAAAACATTTATTGGCGCTGTATGCATGTGCTTTATCGGAGCGTTATTTAGCGCTGCACTATATACTACGTTTGTTTATTTCTTTAACGCCGACCCACGATTGGCTGTGTGTTTAACAGGAGCTTTACAGACGATTGCTATGTACTTATGGGGGTATACAGCCGGAAAAACTAGTAAAGAATAACTTATGGCAGTAATTTTAGATGACTATGATGTTGTTAAAGTACACAACCATGGTAGAAATCGGTATACATTTTTCTTATTGCTAGACGGGCCTCGAGATATTGCACTAGCTGATTTGGCTACAGAACTAAATGTATATAGAGATGTGATGTCATATCGTGGAGAGCGTTATTACGCTTTGTCTGGAATTGAGAAACGTATGAATCCCGATGATGCACAGTGGATTGCTACGATAGAAAGTGAGAGGATTTAGATGACCAAAACATCTTACGATAAAGTAAAACTAAAAACAACCCAAATTGCTGAGGGTGAATTGGAAGAAAAGCATATTACGGCGGTAGCCAAAGGACGAATCGAAAAGCCTGGCGTTGGTAAATGGTTCAGTCATATCCTATTCGGTGAAGAAGGATTCCGTGGAGCAGCAACTCATTTAGTACAAGAGGTTATTGTGCCGTCTGTACAAAACACAGTTGCAGATGTATTGGTCACAGCTGTACAGCGTGCCATCTTCGGTGATGACTATATCCATCGAAGAGGTAATGGAGGATCATTCTGGGGACGTCCTAGCAACGTAACCCGCATGGATACATATCGTTCTAATGGACGAAACGACTACACTAAGAACTTCGCTAAGCGAAACAACAGGGCTTCCAATGTAGTCAATGATATTGTCTTCGAGACTCGTCAAGATGCTCAAGAAGTGTTCAATATTCTTCTGGCGAACCTTGACCAATATGGGGTGGTTACTGTCGGCGACTTCTACGAGTTATCTGACCAACCAGCAGCATTCACTGATCAGGCATATGGTTGGACGACTCTTGGAGGTTCTAATGGACTAGACGGGGCGCGTATTGTAGCTGCCCGTGGAGGAGGATTCAAGATCCAATTCCCAATTCCAGTGGAGGTGTAAATGAGTGACAAATGGAATCGTATTATGTCACAAGGGATCACGACCTCGAACTTAGGTAAGGTGAAGCGCATTGTCGCTCACATGGATACCGTTGAGGAGATGACCCTACGTGATTTTAAGATACTTCTGGAATTGCCAGAAGACCGTTTCGATATTCGTGACCAGAACTATATCTGGATTAAATCGAATGTTGATATTCGTACTGTTGATGCAGGAACTAAATACTGCATTGTTTGTAAATTCAAAAAGAAAGAGGACTAATCATGTCAAAGGAATGGCCTAAAGAGTTACCACCTTTGGAAGTAATGAAAGATAAATTCTTCAGAGGAGGTTTTGATATTGATGGAGATTGTTATGTCGACCGTAAATCTGGTAAGAAATACTGGATTGACATTATGAGAGGTACAGCGGAGGAATACGGCCATGCGTAGTTGTCTAGGAACTTTGTTTTTATTGTGTACGCCACCGGTTGGGTGGTTTATTTTGGCTATATTGTGGATCGGGAGAGACAAATGACAAAAGTGATTAAGGCCTTACTTCTAACGCTGCCAACTATTATAACAACTGTTGGGTTGTTATATCTGCTATACTGGTTTTGGGCATTAGGAATTATGTTGTGGTTTTGGATCACAGCATTCATATTCTTCCTATACCAATTCAGTATCTGTTATTTAGTATTGGAGCAGGTCTATGAAACATACAAACGAAACTAAATTAAATGCTATTGTTATGTTGGATGGTGCATACGTCGATACTCTAAAAGATATTGATGATATCACCACGTCGAAAGACGGACAAGTATATATGGTTGATTACCAGAATGTCACATATATATTCAGACGTTCTCAGGGATTTCTAATCATGCCATATTTCGATGTCCCAGCATTCAAATTCTCAACTAAGGACTTGGTTGTCGAGCAAGCTATCGACAAAACTATGGAGGAACTATATGAAGCTTCGAATTTATCCCAAGGGTGAACAACGCCCTTTGCTATTTGCTGATGTTACAAGTGTAACAGTGAATTTCTACGGCCCAGATTGGGATCTGACATTCACTCACACAGACTATATCCGTAACAATGCAACCTGTAAAGCCCAAAGCCATTTCTCAAGTGGAAATAGTTCGGGGTTCAGTTTCTTAATCGAAAAAGAAACACAAGATTGGATTAAAGAGAACATCACATATAACCGTGATGCTAAGTAAGACACAAAGGAGAAACTAAAATGAAATTACCAAACATGAAAGCTATTAAATCTGCTGCAAAACACTCATATACTGTATCTAAAATTCTTGCTAAGAAGTACGCACCGGTCGCATTAGTGACTACTGGACTTGTTGGATATGGTGTCGCCGTATATAAAGGTATCCAATCAGGCAAAAAGCTTGAAGCTACCAAAGCTAAATACGAAGAACTTGATGCGCAAAACGTTGAATACACTCGTATGGACGTTGTTAAGGACGTAGCAAAAGATGTTGCCGTGCCAGTTGCTATTGCTGTAGCGTCTACAGCGGCTATTGGATTAGGATTTGCCATCCAAACAAATCGTCTTAAAGCCGTATCTGCTGCTCTTACCATGGTCACAGAAGAACACGCTCGCTACCGTCTACGTGCCAAAGAAGTATTAGATGAAGAAACATTCAAGAAAATTGACGCACCGGTTGAAACTAAGAAAGTTGAGATCGATGGAAAAGAAGTTGAAGTAGAATCTATTGTTCCTAAGGAAGGCGATTTCTATGGACGCTGGTTCAAATACTCTCGCCACTACGCATCTGACGATCCAGACTACAACGAAGCTTGGGTTAAAGAAGTGGATAACATGTTGGCTCAAAAGATCAACACTCAATCTAGCGGAGGTATGTTGACATTTGCCGAAGTGTTGGATGCACTTGGATTCGAAGTACCTAAAGCAGCTCTCCCATTTGGTTGGACAGATACTGATGGATTCTATCTCGAATGGGACACTCATGAAGTATGGAACGAAGACAAGCAAGAGCATGAGCCACAAATCTATGTGCGCTGGCAAACACCTCGTAACTTGTATTCTACAACAAACCTGCGCGATATTATCCCAGGCCGCAAACAATTAGCTTAATATTAGGAGGAATCATATAATGAAAGCATCGGTTAAAGTTATTTTGAGTTTGGCTGGTGTGGCGGGCATCTCTTATGGTGCCTACCGCATCTATAAATGGTGGAAAGAAGAAGAAGCTTTGGAGGCAGAGGGCTTATCTTACGAAGAGTTAGTTGCAGAAGCCGAAGCTAAGAAGATCGAGGAAGAGATGGCTGAGCGTCAAGCGCGTGAAATTGAGAATGAACGCCATATTCGTGAGCTCGAAGGACTACCAGTTGATGATGAGTTCGATTGGTTCAAGACAGAAGACGGATTTATTCGTCGTGATTTAACACCATACGAACGTAATTTTGGAGCTACCTATGATCCACTTACCGAAGAGTACATTCAAGAAATGAACAAAGATGGAATCATCAATGACTTCATTCAGAAATTACCTCAAGGTAAGACTCGTCTATACAACTATCGTGAAAAAGATCGTCCTGTCCGTGACATTATTGAAAGTGTTGAGGACATGGGTAGTCAAATCCGCTCATTGAAAGGAGCTAATATGGAGCATGATCGCATCATTTATGAAAAACATTCGACAGAAGCGTTTGATTATTACAAGGCACTCGTCCTCGACCGTTATGATATCCAAGACACGCAATTACGTCGTGATCTTATTGCCTTGTTCTCATGGGAATTCAACCCTCTTAAGTCTAAGGTTGGTGATTGGGGACGTCGTGAGGATATTGTTCAGCGCCGTACCGAACATTTCGGTTTCGGAACGTCTAATAGTGACTGGGCGTCTGTTGCTGAAGCTCTTCTGGAGTATTCTCAAATTATAGCAGACGCACTATATCGTGTATCTACTGAACAAGTCGCTGGATGGTTGATTGAGACTATTGGTCTTGACTTAGAATCTGATATTGACCCAGTTATCCATGACACTCTCATCTCATTTATTGAGCATGACCGTGCAAACCGTCCAAATTCCGATGACACTTATGGTCTATTCCATATTGATCTCGAGCAATACAACGAATGTGAAGCGTTGTATAACGAAATGAACGTATGCATTTACGAAATCATGGAAGAACGACTTGATCCAGAATTCACAATCCCTTACAAAGAGGAGGACGAAGATAATGAATGATATCTTGCAGACAATTGCTAGTGGGATAGCGCGGGCATTTGCTCGCGTTCGTCTCAAATTCTCTATGTGGTATGTCCGTAAGGGCTACGAATGGACTAAAGACTTACGTAGAAACTGCATTAACTTCATCTGGAAGAACCAACTTATCCTAAACCAATGGAATGTCCGTGGCAAATACTGGGCGGACGTTATCCCTCCAGATTTCAAAGTTGATCCGTCTAAGACGGTATTCGACTCGAACAAATACGGGGTAACCAATTACACTGTTGGTAATGAACGAGCTGTTGATATTCCTGGATACCGTTTCTTAATTAACGATTCTGGGTATATTATGGAGAAGACAACTCTATCTCAGAATCTACGCTTCTTCACGGTTAAATGTGACACAATCGCTGTACCACTTATTTGTATTATGCGTACTACTGGAAATCCTGGTACTGTTATTGATGGGCTAGCTCATAACCCAGCTACTCTTGTGGCTTGGACAAATGCTAACTGCGATATCTATCCTATGATCCCTGTCGACAGAGGTTATGATGGTTCTAAAGGAGCCCTCGTAACATTCGGTGACCAATTATATGGCGTCGACCATCCAGATAACCAAGGATTATTCATTGATATCGAGCGGTTCCGCAAGGGAGGCTGCTATGATCACTAATCCAGGTATCTTATTTCCATTCGGTAAGGAACCTGACTATGCTGCTGCGCGTGAATACAGATCGGAGTATTTGGCAGAAATGCTGAATACCTGTTCGTATTTCAAGCCATTCGATTTAGAAATCGATTTGTCAAAAATTGCCCGGGGTGGGATTTTGCACCGAATTCGGAATAATCCAGGTGTCAATATCTATATCCCTGGGTATTGTAATGTATTGATAGGTTATTTCCCAGGCAGCGTATTCCAGATCCCATTTCCATACCTACTACTATCAGAGCGTAATCGCGATTTGCGTATGCTCATTTTCTCAGAGGCTGCGGGCATGGTTAGATTTCTACAGGACATTCGTAATGACCAGTTGAAATTCGATAACTACATGGCTGAAGGATTGAGTAAGGGTTATTTCCTCTCAATCCGTTTGCAGCATTCTAATGTGGATAATTGCTTTGTGCCTCAACATGGATACAATATTCCATTCGTGACGGGATACAAAATCCCTCCACACAGTCAAATTACTGACGAACTATTTAATTCTCGCTTATATGGTCAATATAATTGGCCAGATGTGAGCGATATTGACTACAATTCACATTTCGGTATTTATTCAAAGACTAAATCTGAGATAATCTACACTCCTAAAGAACTAATTCTTATGGAGGATCTAATTTTAAATCGTTGCGCAGAAAGGATTGCAAACAATGAAACTTGATATCACACGTATTCCTACTATTGAAAAAGGTCATTTCAAAGACCAAGCCGCATTTATCGACTCAATCAACCCAGGTTCTTATGGGTCTACTGTTGAAGACCAGCTTGAATTAACCCTCCAAACATTCCTAGACCTCCTTAAATACGGTGGCACAATCAGTGTTGCTGATATTCGTAAGATGGCTGGTAAGAAAGTCACTACAAAAGACTACTACTTCGGTTGGGATATCTCAGTAATCACACAATTGAATATTGTGGACGGTAACAAAATCATCTTCCCAGCTATTTACTGCAAACAAATCCTCGAACCAAACACTGATATCTTCGATTACAGCCGCTTAGCTGCTATGAATGTATCTAAGGGCAAAATCACGGAGAGCCAACGTTCTTATGGACGTAAATATTTGGATCAACTATTGGAGTTGGGTGAAGTAAATCGTAATTTCGTGAATGATGTGTTGGATTCTAAAGGGGTAAAATAATGTATAAAGAGAAATTGGCCGTCAATGTTATTAGTTATATTGATGACAATAAAGCTAAGAATTTAATTGGAGTTGCTAACAACATTTTTCGTTATGTTAAAGAAAGCAAAATCGATGGAGACTTCGTTCATATTATTCAACAGTACCCAGAAGGGTTTACAAAACAAGTGTTTATCCCCGTAAATAATGTTGGATTGATTGAGGCTTTTAATTCGGAAGAATTCCACGAAGCATATCCAATTAAAGCGTATAAATAAAGGAGCCGAGTAATGAAAAATCATGATACACTTGTAATTATTAGAAAAGTTGGCGATCCACGCATTGTTGAAATTCATGACAAAGTGGATAAGATAGAGTTTGTTGGTGGTGAGTGGCATATTGTGTTGAAAAATGGGGTAGTTCATCATTATCCATCTAGTTCTTATGTATTTGAATTGATCGACTCGTTGAATTACTATGGAACCAAACCATTAACAGTAGTTTTTGTAGATGGGTCAAGTCTCACGTTTCCAAATGTGCATGATGTGCAAGTTACTCACTATGATAATCACGAGGAATCACTAACTATCGTATGGGACGAACGTGAAGATTGTAGAACGGTAACAATATTCCCTTTGCATGAAGTTTTAACTTATTCTGGTAAGGAGAAGTGAGATGAGTAAAATGACTGACAAATTAACACCAACATCAATGGAAGAGCAATATGAACACCAACTTGAGACGTTCAAACGTAAAAATCACGACTATGGGAACTCATTTGAGAAGAGTTTAGACACCTTCGGATTGGTGGCTGGCATCGTCCGTATGAACGACAAATTCGAGCGCTTAGTTTCACTCAATGATCCTTCTAAATGCGCTCAGATCGCCTCTGAGAGCCTCGTAGACACCTTAGAAGACCTGTCTAACTACGCTGCGATGGCTGCGTGCTGGTTGAAGGGTAAAAAAGCGGCCGAATGGAAGGAATTACGCCTTAAAGAGCTTGATGGAAACATTGAGGATATTGTTAAGAAGGCGGATACTTCGGTTGTGAATACTAAAGATGATTTTCATATTAATAGTAAAAACGGAACCTCATCAATCGATATTAAGACTGGTGCGATTAAATTTATGCCAGGTCGTTGTAATGGAAAAACTGCTGCAGTTCGACAAGCAATTAAAGAAGCTCTTGATGATAAGAAAATGAAATTCCAGCCTCAGTTCTCTGGTATTCGTTTAAGTGGTCCTGAGAAATTGGAGTTAAATCTCGAAGTTGACCAGGATAAATTGTTTGAAATCTCAAATGCACTGCATCCTAGTACATTGCCAAAATCTGTTAAGGTGGATTATGGTCATAATGCCGTGTATGAATTCCCTGATGGTATTGATACAATTGCTTCATATCTCCAGCAGCTTAGTCATGAAGAGGCTAAGAAAGAAAATGATCGAGTTATGCTTGATATGATGTTATCTCGTATCGAGAAAGGTGAGGTTGTTCGTATTGTGGCTAATGGTGATGGATCTTTCACTACATATTTCGAGAAGACTGATGGTCCGTTTGATAAAATTGTGGATAAGGAAGGTGAATCTATTTTCTTTGAGAAAGAAGGATTGGACGATGACGAATAAAATTCCTGTTTGTAAGGAGCCGGAGAGCCGTGGAATAACTGGTGAAGCTGTTAGTAAATGGTGGAAAAGCCATGATCGACGGTGGGCATTTAATTCGGAGACAGGGGAGTTGATTAAATTCCCCGATTTTCAATTTCCTGGACGGAAAGAATTGGAGGAACGAGATGAGAGTTAAACATGTATACCCTAAGTCTAAGACCATATTCCCTCAGCCCCCAGTACATGTAAAGCTGTATTTCAATCAAGACGAATGGGAAGAGATCCGGGAACATTTCCTATTAGATAAGGAGCATAATAATCCCCATAAGACTGTGAGATTTGTTGGAGGTACTGATGGGAAAGAGCATTGATTTCAAGGTCTTTAAAGACCATAATTGGGTTGGTATTATCTATCGAAAAGATAGTATTGGCCAGATTAATGGGTTCAAATTCATGTATAAAGGGCCTGAAAAGCTGAAAGATACCTATGAACCAGGCCAATATTTCCGTGCAGAAGTCCTCGGATTCGAGTATGATTTAGTATTTGAGAGGGACTTTTGGCATGATTTGGACGAAAAAACTAGCGAATATGGGCTTGAATTTAGGATAATTTGGTGAATTTCGTCCCCCAAAAATTTTTGGGGGGATTTGGTAATTCTGCCATTTTTATTATAGTATTTTATAGGTCGGTCTAGAAAAAAGTGGGGGAAAATGGCCAAAAATGCCCTAAAAACCCAAAAAACTGGGTGTATGGTATATTGTTGTAGAACGAGTTAAAATTTCAACTAGGTATATAAACAATGTAGATTGGGGGGCAAAAAGGGTGTGTAAGTGTGTTACACTAACGATAGGAGGTATAAATGGATTTTTTAGATGTTACCGTCAGAAAGTTCACTTCCAATAATAGATCGTGTGATTATGAGGTATCACCAGACTTTACATTTGGCGATGCCAAGGATTTAGTCGTAAAAGGTGGTAAATTCTATGCCTATTGGAATGGACATCGATGGGACACATTACAGAGAAACTTATTTCACGATATTGATAGTCTATTGTGGAATAAAACTAGAGAACTTCAAGAGAAGAGTCCTGGGCTACGAATTGAAGTAAAAGAAATTCGGAAAGCTTCTTCCGGGAAGTTCCGATTATTTATTGACTATTGTAAATCTACTGAACCGAATGATATTCCATTCAACCAGAAAGTGTTGTTTGCTGACCACAAAATGAAGCGACACGATTATGCCACAACTCAGTTGACGTATTCTCCTACCGAAGGCGATCCTGAAGCTTTTATGAAATTGATTGGTACGTTATATGAACCAGAAGAACTTGATAAAATCCTTTGGTTCATGGGCGCCTTATTCACCAACAACATGTATAAGATTGAGAAGTTCATGTATTTGTACGGATCAAAAGGTAGCGGTAAAGGAACAATACTCAAGATATTCAGATGGTTGTTTGAAGAATATTGTGGAACTATTGATTTGAAACTGTTGACGAGTAATGACCCATTTGCGACTGGACAAATTAAAGAAGTTCCATTGTTGATTGATGAGGATACGGACATTAGTCATATTTATAACGATACCCCGTTGTTGAAACTGACAAGTCATGAAACTATTTCGGTCAACCAAAAGTATAAGGAACAATATGACGTTACATTTAGCGGTTTGCTTATTACAGCATCAAACCAACGATATAAAGTTCGAAATGTAGATTCGGGTATTACTCGTCGAGCCGTGGTGGTAAATCCTAGTGGTAAGAAAGTACCTCATAGGGAATATGATTCTTTGATGAACCAAATCAAATACGAGTTGCCTTATATTGCTAATCTTGCTATTAATAGATTTGAACAATTAGGGTTTGATTATTTTGATAATTATTTCGATGTTGATATGGCCGAACAGACAGATCATATCTTTGATTTCATTCGAAGCGAAGCAATGCAAATGAAAGACGGTATTAGTCTTAAACAAATTTCTGAGCTTTACAAGAACTATCTCGAAGACATGGGATGGAAGTCTGATGGATATAAAGCAACTATCAAACGCGAGGCTCTCCGATATTTTGATACAATGGTTAAGGACACGAATATCGATGGGGTTCGTATTAAGAATTTCTTTAAAGGTTTCAGATGGTCAGTAGCATTTCCTGAAGGATTTGTTGATACAGATATTCCTGAAGACGAGGTTAAGGATTGGCTCGATTTATGTTATCACAATGAGGTATTCAATAAATTGGCTGCCGATTATCCTGCACAACCGTCTTTGGAGAATGGTAATCCATCTCAGAAATGGGACGATGTCGTAACAACGTTAAAAGAAATTGATACGCGTAAATTACACTGGGTCAAAGTTCCACTGCAACATATTATTCTCGACTTTGATATCAAGGACGAGAACGGAGAGAAAAGTTTAGAGTTAAACAAACAAGCGGCGGCTAAGTATCCGCCGACGTATGCGGAGGTCTCTAAATCGGGTAAAGGCATTCACTTGCATTATTTATATGATGGTGATGTCAATTTACTGGACAATGTCGTTGAGGACAATGTCGAAATTAAAGTTTACAAAGGGAAGGCGTCTTTACGACGAATTGATAATGCATCAAACAATCTTGAAGTATCTCATATTTCGTCGGGACTGCCGATGAAAGAGAAGAAAGAGAGAAATGAGATGTATGATCAAGTGAAAGAAATCACTTACACAGAGAAGACGCTTCGTAAATTTGTTAAGCGACAGCTTGGTTTAATTGAGGGAGAAAAACCTAGCCACGCAAATACAAAACCAACGATCGATTGGATTGCTCATGAAATTCAGAAAGCGTATGATATGGGTCTGCAATACGATGTCACAGACTTGAAACATTCAGTATTTCTTCGAGCCTTGCAATCCACAAACAACAAAGATTATTGTTTGGAAGTTTTTTCAAAAATCCCATGGTCTTCAATTCGAGATGACGATGGGAAGACAGAATACGAATTGACAACTGGTACACAAATTGTGGCAAAGGAAGAAATCGTGTTCTTCGATATTGAGGTATATCCAAATCTGTTTGTCGTTGTGTGGAAGAAATACGGTGAAGACGAATTCGCCCGTTGGGTAAATCCCACGCCGGATCAAATTGAGTACTTGTGTACATTTCCACTAATTGGTTTCAACAACCGTCGATATGATAATCATATCTTGTATGCTCGGTTGCTTGGCGGAACCAATATGGAATTATTTAATCAGTCGCAACGTATCATCAACGAAAAGAATGCTAAGACTGGAATGTACGCAGCAGCTTATGAATTAAGTTATGCTGATATTTATGAGTATTCACAAAAGAAACAATCTTTGAAACGTTGGGAAGTTGATTTGGGAATTAAACACGTTGAGATGGAAATTCCTTGGGATCAACCAGTACCAGATGATTTGGTTGACACTGTTGTGGAATACTGTGTGAACGACGTGGATGCGACCGAGAAAGTATTCGATGCGACCTACGCAGATTATATTGCTCGAGAAATTCTTGCGACTATTACAGGCGGAAGTATGAACGCAACAAATAATCAGCTTACTGCTCGATTCATTTTCGGAGATGATCCTCGTCCTCAGGATAAATTTAATTATGTAAAATTAGCTGAGACATTCCCAGGTTATAAATACGAGTTCGGTAAATCCACATATCGAGGCTTCGAAACCGGTGAAGGCGGATTTGTATATGCCGAACCAGGAGTATATAAAGATATTGCCCTAATCGACGTTGAGTCAATGCACCCGAATAGTTTGGTAAACATGAACTACTTCGGACCATATACTCAACGATATGCCGACTTGTTGAAAGTTCGTATTTTACTCAAACATAGAAAGATCGATGAAGTTAAACAAATGTTTAATGGATCTTTGGCTCCGTTCTTGGACGATGATCAATATATGAAACCGTTGGTTACTGCTTTGAAGATTGTTATTAATTCGGTTTACGGAATGACTTCCGCTTCGTTCGATAATAAATTCAAGCACCCAGACAATATTGATAACATCGTTGCTAAGCGTGGAGCTTTATTTATGGTTGATCTTAAATTCGCAGTTGAGGCTGAGGGATATCAAGTCTGTCATATTAAGACTGACTCGATTAAAATCCCTAATGCTGATGATTATATCATTGACTTCGTTATGAAATTCGGTAAACGCCCAGAGTACAATTATAATTTTGACCACGAGCATACATATAAACGCATGGCCCTCATTAACAATGCTGTTTATATTGCTCAACTTGAAGATGATTCTTGGTCTCCAACAGGGGCTGAGTTCGCAAATCCATATCTACTCAAGCGGGTATGGACGAAAGAAGAATTGGTTGATAAAGATTTCTTCATCACCAAACAATCCAAAGGTCATATCTATCTTGGAAACGAGTTTGTTGGAAAAGTTGGATCTATTTATGCATCTCTCACCGGAGAAGAATGTATGTGGACTGAAGATAACGAGAACTTTAAATCCGTTACGGGTACAAAAGGATTCAAATTCAAACAAACTTCAGAATTCAACTACGAAGATATTGACTTTGACTACTACGATAAGGTTGCAATTGCTGGTCTTAAGAAAATTATTAAGGTCGGCGATATCAATCAAATCGTTGACGACATGCCGAAGGATTATATTGAGCCTCTAGGTCTCAATGAGCAAAATTCTGAGGTTGCTTAAAATTGATTTTTCGCGCAGGGTCATTTTAGACCCCGCAGAAATTACATGGCACATAATAGAGAGGGAAGTGGAAAATCTTGAATTTTTCGCACCTCTCATTGTTTTTGAGTCACGCACGTCATTTTAGAAAGGACATTACTATGACTAAATTATTGCAAGCTTCAAATTCACAAATCATTTTGGAAGACGTTCAGTTTATGTTTAAACCGAACTTCGCAGGACGACAAGAGAAATACAATCGTGAAGGTGATCGTTATTTCAACGTTGTTGTTAATCCTGAAGACGCGGATATTCTTCGGCAGTATGGTGTTAACATTAAAGTATGGGAACCCAAAGCTAAAGATGCGGAAATGGAAAAGAAGATGGCTGAGAATCCTGATATGTACGAACCACAATGTTATTTCAAGGTTCGCGTATATACTCAATTCTCAGTTCCAACAGTAGCTATCATTTATGATGATGGTGAAACTCCAATTGACGCGCCTATCGATCCAAGTCAACGTACATATTTCAACGAAGATCAACTTGGTCTTATTGATGAAATGGAAATTGCCTTGTGTGATATGGTTATCCGTCGCCGCGAGCCAAGTGAAGACGGGACATATGCTCGTCTTGACTTGAAGAGTGCTTATATTCGCGTCGCAGCAAATCCACTTGAACGTAAGTATGGATTTTAATGACTATTGAGTTATACGACTATCAGCGTAGGGCAGTTGATAGTATGCATAACGGATCTGTTTTGTGCGGTAAGGTCGGTTCTGGTAAATCCTTGACCGGCCTATTTTATTATATGGAGAACCATATTGATAAGCCACTGTATATTATTACAGTTGCCAAGAAACGAAACGATCGTGAATGGCATAGAGATTTTGAAGCCTTAGGAATAGATGGTGTTGTCGATTCATGGAATAACATCAATAAGTATTCCGACGTAAAAGATGCGTTCTTTATTTTCGACGAACAAAGAGCGATCGGATACGGAACGTGGGGAATGGCATTTATATCAATTGCCAGAAAGAATAAATGGATAATGCTCACCGCGACGCCTGGTGATGTTTGGATGGATTGGATGTGTATTTTTATAGCCAATAATTTCTATCGAAACAAAACTGATTTTGTTGAACAACATGTCGAGTATAATCCATATTCGAAGTTCCCTCAAATCAAGCGATATCATAAAACTGATAAGCTTGAAAGATACAGACGATATCTTGCAGTGCCCATGGAAGATTTCAGAACTACAAAAGTTCATCGTCAATTTATTACTGCTCAGTATGATAAAGAATTATATGAGCAAGTAAAGAAAACCAGGTTCAATCCATTTACGGAAGAACCTATACAAAATGCTTCTGAGTTCACTCAAGTATTACGACGCATAGTAAATACTAGCGATCGTAGGCGAGAGAATGTGAAGCAACAAATTATGACTCGTGATCGAATCATAGTTTTTTATAATTACACCTATGAGCTTGATATTCTCAAAGAGATTTGTCAAGAATTAAATAGGGCTTATTATCAATGGAACGGTCAGAAACACGAACCAATACCTGATTCCGATAGTTGGGTATATCTAGTTCAGTACACGGCCGGGGCTGAGGGATGGAACTGCGTAACTACTGACACGATTTTATTCTATTCGTTAAATTATTCCTATCGAATTATGGAACAATCCGAAGGACGAATTAATCGAGTGAATACCTCCTTTAAAGATCTTTTCTACATTTACTTGAAATCCCCAGCCTCTATTGATGATGCTATCGCTAGATCTATATCTAGCAAAAAGAAATTTAACGAAAGGAATTGGGTGACCCACGAATGTCCAAATTGGAGCGAGATTTTCAAAAAGGATTGATTAAAGACATCAAGCAGTTATTTCCTAATGCGATTGTCAAAAAGAATGATCCAAACTATATTCAAGGAATTCCTGACCTGTCTGTGGATGTCGGGCCATATTCCTATCACTTAGAGTGCAAGAAAAGCGCCAAGAGTCCGTTTAGACCAAATCAAGAACATTATCTTGAGCATTACAATAAAAACGGAGGATGGGCGAGAGTGATTTATCCGGAGAATAAGGAGGATGTTCTAAATGAAATGGAACAGACACATAGAATACGAGGGTAAGCACTCATTTTTAAGTGCAAGTCAGTGTCACTGGTTAAATTACAGTCCTGATAAATTGGTTGAGCGTTTCGAAAACGAAAAAGCTAAACAGCGAGGAACAGAATTACACGAATTTGCGAGTCATGCAATTCAACATAGAATTAAATTACTCCCAGGTAATACTCACCCAGCTGTTGCTAATTTCGTTAATGACGCGATTGGATATCGTATGGATAGTGAAGTACTATTATTTTACAGTCCATATGCATTTGGTACAGCCGATGCGATTCGATATGATCCGCCAAAGAAAGATAATCCACGAGGATTTCTTAGAATTCATGATTTGAAGACTGGAGTAACCAAACCAAAGATGGAACAGTTATTAGTTTATGCTGCTTATTTCTGTCTTGAGTATGGCGTAAAACCGGAGAAAACTGATTTCGAACTTCGTATTTATCAAGGTGATGATATCCGAACATATATTCCTGAAGCGGAAGATGTGTATGATGTATATCACACAATTAAAGAATTCAGTGGAATACTTGAAAGTAAACCGAGGTAAATAATGAATCTTGAAGATGCATATAATGATTTTCTAGAACATAGAGGAACTCCTCACCAAGGATCTATTCCACATAGTGGACGATATGCTTGGGGTTCGGGAGAGAATTCATATCAACGTGCGACTTCCTGGTCAGATGTCGTTGCTAAATACCGTAAGAGCGGATTAACTGATACTCAAATTTCTATGAAGCTTGGTATCACAACGACCGAATTCCGTTCTCGAAATAATATTGCAAAGCATGAAATTCGTAAATACAATATCAGTCGTATTCAAGAATTATCTGCAAAAGGAATGACTTCTATTGAGATTTCTCGTGAGACTGGTATTCCAGAATCTACAGTTCGTATGAATTTGGATGCTAAAGTTCGACATAATGTAAATCGAATGGAAGAAATTAAGACTGATATTAAAGGATTGATCGAAAAGAATCCATATCTTGACGTCGGTCTTGGTGCAGCACAACAATTAGGAGTAAATGAGAATACCCTTAAACGTGCTGTACAGCAATTGGAATCTGAAGGATATCACAAACATACAGTATATGTTAAGAATGCCACAAATGATGATCACTGGGTTGAAATGAAAGTTCTAACCAAAGAATCAGATCCTGATATTGTTCGTCAACACAAACACGAAATCAAACCACCATTTATTTCCGAGACTGATGATGGAAAAAGTGTATTGGGATTACGTCCAATTGAACATGTTGATTGGAAACGTGTTGGTATTCGATATGCTGAGCAAGGCGGTACGGATAAAGATGGTGTAATGGAATTACGTCCAGGAGTAAAAGATCTTGATCTTGGTAAATCCCGTTATGCTCAAGTTCGTATTGGTGTAAATGGTACACATTATCTTAAAGGTATGGCTGTCTATGGTGATCCTAAAGATTTTCCGAAAGGCGTCGACATTATTTTCAATACCAATAAGCACAAAGGTACTGCAAAAGAAGATGTCTTAAAGAAATTAAAAGATGATCCTGATAATCCATTCGGTGCAACAATTAAAGTTGGTGGACAAAAAGGTGCTATCAACAAAGTAAATGAAGAAGGTGACTGGGCTAGCTGGTCTAAAACATTATCTTCTCAATTTGTTTCCAAACAACCACCAGCTTTGGTCAAAGGTCGTATTGATGAAACATATAAAAAACTACAGAAAGAGTTTGATGAGATTTCTAATCTAACAAATCCTGTAGTTAAACGTGTAATGATGCAGGATTTTGCTGATGGCCTCACAACCAAACGGCATAATCTTAAATTGACTGGCTTCGACAGAATGAAAGGTCAAGTATTATTACCTTTATCTGGAATTAAAGCTAACGAAATCTATGCTCCTAATTTTAAAAACGGTGAGAAAGTAGTTCTTGTTCGATATCCTCATGGTGGTATTTTCGAATTACCAGAATTAACTGTTAATAATAAATTAGGAAACACTGCGGCTAAATTCATGAAGGGCGCAAAAGATGCAGTCGGAATTGATTCATCTGTTGCATCTAAATTATCTGGTGCTGATTTCGATGGTGACTCCGTTATGGTTATTCCTAATAATAAAAACGGAATTAAAACAAGTCGTTCATTAAAAGAATTAAAGAACTTTGATACGAACGATTATTATTCTCCAGATAAAAACATTTTAAATCGTAATTCAAAAGGTGACTGGACAATTAAACAGAAAACGATGGGCGAAGTTTCAAATCTTATTACTGATATGACTTTGAAAGGTGCATCAAATAGTGAAATTGCTAGAGCCGTAAAACATTCAATGGTTGTTATTGATGCGGAAAAACATAATTTAGATTATAAAAGATCTGAAAGAGAAAATGGGATTCCTGAATTACGTAAAAGATATCAGACGCACTATGATGTTATTACAGGAAAAACAAAAATGGGTGCGTCAACTCTTATTTCTAGATCTAAGACTGATCATAGAGAAACAGAGACCTGGGAAAAACCACGTACTGCAGAAGAACTAGCTGCTAATCCTAAATTAAAACCAACCATCAAGAAGACAAAGACTATCTCTACAGATAGTGTAATTGAACTAGTTGATGATGCTAAGAAATTAGGTTCTGGTACTCCTATAGAAAACATGTATGGCGATTATGTAAATGCTCTTGGTAAGATGCGTGATAAAGCAAATAAAATTGTTGAATCATCGCCTAATCTTAAGCTAAGTAAAGAGGCAAGAGTCAAGTATAAGGATCAAGTTGAGTCCCTACAACACAAGCTTAATACTGCTCTTATGAACTCTCCTAAAGAACGTCAAGCTCAGCTCATAGCGAACAAAGCTATTGCTGACAAACGTACTCCTGAGATGGGTAAAGAACAACTTAAGAAGCTCAAACAACAGGCTATTGCAGCAGCCCGTCTAAAGACTGGTGCTGATGGAGCTGGTACACGAATCAACATAGACAACGATGAGTGGCAAGCTATTCAGTCTGGTGCTGTAAGTACTAAGATGCTTACTGATGTGCTACGCTTTGCTGATAGTGATCGGGTTAAGCAACTGGCTACTCCTCGTAAAGAGAAGGCTGTCAGTCTTGGTACGGCTAGCAGAGCTAGAGCTATGCTTAAGAGTGGTCACACCTATGCTGAAGTAGCATCTGCTCTAGGTATCAGTGTGTCTACTGTACAAGACCTATCATAGAAAGGAGGCAACTAGATCATGGCAACACAAGAAGGTAACGACACTGTTGACAACTCAACACTCTATGCTGATACATCAGTAACGAATGATGAGTACAACAAAGCAGTAAGTATCAATGCTATGCTTACAACGTATGACAACCCATACAATCCATACACAGACTATGATGCTTGGTGGCAATGGGACAGAGACAATGGTTACAACACACCAGAACTCTTAGCGTTCGTAATGGGTGACACATCTAATGCGTTGGATGAAGTAGAAGTGGCACAGATTCAAGCTACTGCTATGAACTACATCGTTGACGAAGGTCCAATCGAAGACGTCTGGACATTCATCTAAGAAGATACAGCAACGCCCATTCGTTTACCGACATCAACGTCGACCGTGACCACATTTTAAAGGTCACAAAATGCGACACCCCTATAGGGGGAGGGTCGTGGGATCTCCCCACCCCTCTGCATCGCCGCACCTCTCCAAAATTTCCCCGGAGTGGTTTTTGACCCTAATTCTTGGGTCAAAGTATAGGGTAACTAAATCAAAGGAGACTAGAACTATGCACACAGAAGTACATGACCACTTCATTGGTCTGCTAAAGTGGCTACTATCTCCTGAAGTTCTTTCTCAGATCGGACTTTATGTCGGTATAGGAGCTTCAATTGTTGGTTTTTCAACTCGTGTGTTCAAGAAACTCTGGAACAAACTCGAAGAAAAGCAAAACCAAGAGATCGAAGGTATCAAAAATTCCATTGAGGCATTAGCTATCAGCATGGAAGAGATGAGAAAGACCCAAGAGCGAGACTTCTTGAGGTTACAAATCATCACCGGCATCCATTCCGGACGATTGTCGAACAACGAAGTTCTGACATTGTATGACCAGTACGTCCAAAACGGCGGAAACTCGTATGTTAGTCGGGTAGTGAATGATTATGTGGAAGAAGAAAAATCAAGGGAAGAGGTAAAACGTAATGTTAGAAAACGTACTTAATTTAATTACGTTAGTTGTCATGGTAGCACCATTGGTTGTTGAAGGGGTTAAATACCTCGGAGCTATCACGCACAACAAAAAAGTTATTACGCTGGCCGAACGAGCAATGATCATCGTATCATCACTCGACCGCTTGGACATTGCTAACGACAGTAAGAAACAAGCAGCTCTAGACAAGCTACTTCATTTCGCTAATGAAACACGTACTCAATTAACTACCGCTCAAGCGGAAGACTATATCGAGAACGCTGTCCAAACGTTACGCAGACTTCAGGGAAGTGCTAGCAATTCGGAGGTATCTACAAATGCCCCGGAGAAGAAATGAAACGGACGATATTCGTCAAGCATTAACACCAGAAGGACGAATGCTAAAACTTACAAAGAAAGCATTCGACTTGGCCGAGCGCCAATTAGACGATGGTACCATAGCTCCAAGTACTTTGAACGCTCTATTGCGTTATGGTACAGTAGAAAACGAACTCCAACTAGAAGGTCTTAGAGCCAAGAACAAACTTAATGACTCTAAAGTCGCTTTGATTGACAGCGAAGTCAAAGGTAAAGGTGACAGTCAAGAAGTTATTAACGCTATTCGTGGTTATATGCCGTCGGAGGAGTTCAATGTCGAATAGGGAGCTTCTATTAGATTTATCTTACGATGAATTAATTAAGTACTCGTCATATGGTGATCGACTAAACTATCTTTCTCTATACAAGAAGGGATACATCTCCCCAAGAACAATATCGAACAAATTTTACCGGTCAAGACTTTGGATGGATCTTCGTGATCAAGTCATTGCTCGAGATCTAGGTTATGATTTGGGTGTTCCTGGAATGGATATCGAAGGGCCGATCTTAGTGCACCACATTTTTCCATTGGAAGAAGAGGACATACTAAATTGGGATGAAGACGTATTGTTAAATCCCAATCGGTTGATTACAACTTCTATTAAGACACACAACATAATCCATTATGGAGATAGATCCCAAAGCGTGTATGTCGAAAGAAAGCCTGGTGATACAAAACTATGGTGAGGTACTAATGTCAAAAATTTTAGACGATGTTAAGAGTACTTTAGATTTTGCTTCAGAAGAAGATTCTGGTTTCGATTCTCGACTATTGTTGGAAATCGATGGTATTGTTGGTACGTTATCACAACTTACAAAAGTACACCCAGATTGTGACATAACAAAAGATACCGAATGGAGTCAATTGTTAAAAGAATCTGACAAACATCTATTAAGACTCGTCAAGCAGTACATATTCCTTTCCATACGAGTGGTATTCGATCCGCCTGCTGGTAGTGTCCTAACAACACTAACTACAAGCATCAATAATACTGCTCACCGAATTATTATTCAGAAGGGAGAGTACAATGATGCAGAGTGACGTTATTATTGGAACGGATACATCTGATGACATTATTCAGCACTTCGGAATCAAAGGTATGAAGTGGGGGTTTCGTAGAAGTCGTAAGCCTAGCACTCGAAAATTGAAACGAGAAGCTAAGAAAGCTCAAAAAGCCTGGGATCGTAAGTATTTGTCAAGACACACTATGACGACTACGGATTTACGAAAAGCCACTGAAAGACTTAAAGCTGAAAATAATTTCGCGGAACAGGTTTATCGTTCTAGAAATATAATGAACGGCGGTAACAACAATAACAACAAAGGTAATAATAAATCTAATCCATTAACCGAAGTTGTTAAATCTATTGGTAACGATATTATTCGTGATCAAGCTAAAACCGGTTATAAAGTTATTCAAGATAAAGTGAAAGATCATTTGCCTGAGTATACTAAAGCAACAACCAAAGCCGCCCGTGCACTTGTTAAAGTAATGGGGTAATTTATTTTGGTACTATCTAACAAAGCATATCCGGAAGAGTACATGAAGTTTAAGGAGCAAGTTCTTAGAGGTGAGATTCCGGTAAATCGGATGGTATCACTGGAAATGAACCGTATTGATTTCTTAATTGAGTCACCGGATTATTACTATGATAATAAAGCCATCGAGGGCTTCGTTAGGTTTTGCGAGAATGAAATGACCCTCACAGATGGTAGTGACGTAACTCTTCTACCATCATTTAAATTATGGGCTGAATGTGCCCTCGCATGGTTCTATCTCTCAGAGGAAAGGGTATACAATCCTAAACTCGGTAAATGGGAGATAAAATCAAAATTCAAGCGACTTACGAACAAACAATTCTTGATTGTGGGACGTGGGGCCGCTAAATCTCTATACTCAACATTTATGCAAGCATACATGTTGCTTATAGACACAACCACAACACACCAAGTAGTTTGTGCACCAACAATGAAACAAGCAGAAGAGATCATGGGACCATTCCGTACCGCATTAAGTAGAGCCAAAGGCCCTCTTGTGCAATACATGGTTCAAGGATCCAAGATGACGGGTAATCTTACCCAGAAACAATTGTTAGCATCAACTAAAAAGGGTGTTGAAAATTTCGCTACAAATAGTCTATTAGAAATTCGCCCAATGTCTATTGACAAACTTCAAGGTCTTCGTTGTAAATACGCCTCGGTAGATGAATGGTTATCTGGTGATGTTCGCGAAAACGTTATTGGAGCAATAGAACAGGGTGCTTCTAAGAATGATAATTACATGATTATAGCAACTTCGTCTGAAGGTACTGCCCGGGATGGTGTTGGGGACACAATTAAGATGGAACTTACAGATATTCTTGAAGGACGATTCTTTAATCCCCATGTATCTATTTGGTACTATCGATTGGACGACGTACGTGAAGTAGCTTTCCCCGAGATGTGGATGAAAGCAAATCCCAATCTTGGGGCTACAGTTTCTTATGAGACATATCGACGCGAGGTTGAACAAGCCGAACACCAACCCTCTGATAGAGCGGATATTCTAGCAAAACGTTTCGGTATTCCTGTTGAAGGTTATACATATTTCTTCGTTTACGAAGAAACGATTCCTCATAGACCACAAAACTTTGATGGACTTGAATGCGCACTCGGTGGTGACCTTTCTCAAGGTGATGACTTCTGTGCTTTTACATTCTTATTCCCGATTGGTCGTGGTCGATTTGGTGTTAAAACACGATCGTATGTTTGTGAAAGCAAACTTAAGAAACTAACGTCAGCTATGCGTAATAAGTATGATGAGTTTATAAACGAGGGTACACTTGTTGTTATGCCAGACACAATTCTGAACATGATGAAAGTGTATGACGATTTGTCAAACTTCATTTATGAGCACAAATATTCTGTTTATGCATTCGGTTTCGACCCATATAATGCCAGAGAGTTCGTTGAAAGATGGGGTCGTGAAAATGGTGAGTATGGCGTTGAAAAGATTATTCAAGGTTCTAGAACAGAGTCTGTTCCAATGGGTGAGCTTAAGAACTTGGCTATGGAACGACAATTGATCTTTGATGAAGAGCTTATGAAATTTGCTATGGGTAATGCCGTTGCTATTCAAGATAATAACGGTAACTACAAATTATCTAAGCGAAGAGCTGATGAAAAGATCGATAATGTTGCAGCGCTTATTGACGCATGGGTTGCTTACAAACATAATTTAGACTTATTTGTATCATAGAAAGGCCAATATGAGTATTTTTACAGATGGACTTACGCATGCTTGGTCTATGTTTTCCAAAACGAAAACTACTTCCAATTTAGTTGAGACAGATGAGGTATTTCAACTGTCCAACGAACCACGGGCATTAAGCCCAAACACCTCCATAGCCGGACGATCATATAGTCGTTCATCAATTGCGTCTATGATCTTTAACAGGATCGCTATGGACGCAGCTATGGTCAAATTTCAACACGTTAAATTGGAGAACGATGGAGAGAACCAGACTGTACAAAAGAAATCGTCATTGCAGCGTCTGTTCGACGTAGAAATGAATATTGACCAATCGTCAACCGATTTCTTCCACGATTTGGTTTACTCATTGTTTGACGATGGAGTTGTTGCAGCCGTCCCATTAGAAGCAACAATTGACCCAATGACATCTGATGCCTACGATATTACATCTATGCGTGTCGGAAAGATTTTGGAGTGGTATCCAACCAAAATTCGTGTTAAAATTTATAACGAAACAAAAGGTGATTTCTCAGAGATTATTGTGCCAAAGAAAATGTGTGCGATTATCGAGAACCCTTTGGCAAACATTATTGGTCCTGAAAATCCAACAATGTCTCGTCTCTTGCAAAAGTTATCTTTATTAGATGCTCAGGATAGAGAAGCCATTGCTAATAAATGGAACATGATTCTGCAATTACCAGTCCCTGTCCGAAACGACATTAAGCGAAAAGAAGCTAATGATCGTATTAAGGACATCGAGGTTCAACTTAAAGAATCTCCTATGGGTATTGCTTATGTTGCTGCCGATGAAAAGATCACCCAACTCAATCGCCCGGTTAATTCTAATCTGATGGACGAAATTAAGTATCTGACTGATGAGCTTTTATCGCAGATAGGATTAACCAAAGCGGTATTTGATGGGACAGCTAACGCTGAGCAAATGCAGAATTATTATACCCGTACAATTGATCCTATTGTGACTCGTATTCAAGAAGAATTCCAACGTAAATTCATCACTAAGACGGGTTATACACAAGGACATCGTATTGTTACGTATAATGATCCATTTAAACTTGTACCAACAAGTCAACTTGCAACAATTGGCGACTCATTGCTACGGAACAGAATTCTTACCTCGAACGAATTCCGTGCTGTTATTGGTTATGGACCTATTACAGATCCTATGGCCGATCAATTGTATAATCCTAACATCGCTGATAACAATCAAGATGTTTCTGTACCTGGGTCGGTCGCGTCCCCTGGAGATGAAGGTTACGAAGAGAATCCAGAAGAACTGGATGAAGACGGCTATCTCGAGTACCTAAGACAACTTCAAAATGGCGGCAAATAATTGACGGAGGTAAATCGTATTCATGGGAAAACATCCTAAGTATGATTTCGCGGGTTATGTAACCCGTAATGACATGCGTTGTACAGACGGTGTCACCATTCGTCATGGAGCATTTGCTGAGAACGATGGTAAAAAGGTTCCTCTGGTTTGGTCACACGACCCGAGCACACCTGAAAACATCATCGGACACGTGCTATTGCATCATGCGGATGAGGGTGTTTATGGCGAAGGGTATTTCAATAATACTGCGAAAGCTGTCAACGCCAAAGAACTCGTACAACATGGTGATATCATGTGTATGTCAATCGGAGCGAATCGTATTAAACGTACTCCGCAAAACGACGTTATTCATGGTAACATCTATGAAGTATCGCTTGTGCTCGCAGGAGCTAATCCTGGGGCCGTAATTACAGAAGTGCTACAGCACTCTGATAATCCAGACGAAGGGGAAAGTATCGTAATGGAAAGTAACCAACTTATTCATTCAGCTAGCGATGTGTTGCTTGGCGACGAAACACGAGTTAGTGTATTCGACCGTATCCAACACGCTGAAGAAGGTACTGAATCTGCAGTTCTTGATGAAGTATTGGGAACTCTTAATGAGGATCAACAAGAAGCAGTATCTATCTTGACTGAAGCAGCAGCTAATGCTGCTCTTGAAGCGCATGAAGCGGCAATCGACGAAGAATTTGAAAACGCTGTTGACGCTCGAGTAAATGAAATTCTTGATGAACTCGCAGCAGAAGCTGACGACGAAGAAGATGAAGAATCTGAAGAAATCGAACAATCCGACAAGGGAGGAACTTTGATGCACTATAACGCATTCGAACAAACATCTGCTAATAACAACGAAGAAATTCGTCACTCATTAACAGAAGCTATGCAAACAGCCAAAGACCGTGGTCTTAAGCTTAGTAACGTTCTTGTAGACTTCGAGAATGGCGACACTCTTAAACACTCAATGAACAACATCGACAAGTTGTTCCCAGATCACCAATTGCAAAACGGTGTTCAAGTAATCTACTCACCTAACACTGCTACAGAACATATCTTGTCTAAAGTAACAAAAGTTCCAACAGCATTTGTTAAATCAATCATGACAGACTTGTCTGACCTTACTGACGAACAACTTCGTGCGAAAGGTTATATCAAGGGTACAGAAAAGAAAGAACAAATCATTTCATTCCTTTCTCGTAAAACTGATCCAACTACGATCTATAAAAAACAATCAATTGACCGTGACGATGCTATCGATATCGGCCAACAATTGAACGTTGCTGCCTTCTTCAACCAAGAAATGCGCATCAAGTTGAACGATGAAATTGCACAAGCAATCCTCGTATCAGATGGTCGTGCTACTGGTGATGCTGCTAAGATCAAAGAAGACAAGATCCGTCCTATCTCTAAAGACGAAGACTTCTACACAATCAAAGCTAAATACAATCCTAAGATGCTTCTTGACTTGTTCCAAACTGTGGCGGAATTCAAGACTAAGATGCTCGGTTCAGGTACACCAACTCTTTATGTTAACCCACTCTTCCTTACTAAACTTCGCTTCTTGCGCAACAAGAACGAACAATGGGTATTCGGTGGACAACAACCAGCAACTAAAGAATATCTTGCATCATTGTTCGGCGTAGCTGATATCGTTGAAACTAACTTCTTGAAAGAAGACGAAATGATTATGGTTAACCTTGCTGACTACCAAATCGGTACTAACAAAGGCGGCGAAGTTAACACATTCGAACACTTCGATATCGACTACAACAAACAAAAATACCTTATTGAAGCACGTCTTTCAGGAGCTCTTGTGCGCGCTAAATCTGCTGTGTACTTCACTCCAGAAAATGGTACAGCCGCTCCTGCCGCTGCGACTGGAACTGAATCACCTCGAGTAGGCGGATAATGAAATACTCTGGTAACGCGGGTTTTCGGATTACTGATGTAGAGGTTGAGCCGGATGTGTTCGAACCTCAAGTGGTTGTTAAGAAAGTACGCGGCGATGTTGTTACGAGTCGTTACCATCATGATCAAAATGGCGACAAATCGACAATTGATAACATACGAATTACCAACCAGATTTCATTAGTAGCTGATCAATTCTTTATGAAGCATATTTCAAATCTTTTGTATTTGGAATATCAGGGGGTCAAATGGAAAGTCGAAAGCTTTACTATAAGACCCCCACGAGTGATTTTGGATTTAGGAGGAGTTTACAATGAGCAAAAGAATGCTTATCCGACAGATTCTAACCGAAGCGATTCGGAAGTCTAATGAGGATTATAAACTCTTCTATAATCCTACATCAAACACCACTTTGACGTATCCGTGTATTCTTTATAAGAGAACGGGTATTAGACAACGGCATGCAGACAATGTTCGTTATCATTCACATGAAGTATATCAAATCACTATAATCGACAAACGTGTCGAGACTCCAATCTTACCTCAACTTTTGGAAAACCAATACTGTGTGTATGAGAATGAATTTATTGTCGATAATATGCATCACACTATTTTAAAAATTAACACGGGAGGATTAGCTAATGGCTAAACTTAAATTCGACGAACTCGGAAAACGTATTTATGAAACTGGTGTTTCCGAAGCCGTATTGTTTGTACAAAACGCATCTGGTCAATATCCTAAAGGTGTTGCTTGGAATGGTATCACTGCCGCTAACGAATCTCCATCAGGAGCTGAAGCAAATGACCAATACGCAGACAACATCAAATACTTGTCACTTACTGGTGCTGAAAACTTTGAAGGTACTATCGAAGCATTCAGCTCTCCAGTTGAATTCGACGAATGTGACGGTATGAAAGCGATCGTTAAAGGTGCTGTTGCTCACCAACAAAACCGTACACCATTTGGATTTGCATTCAAATCTATCATTGGTAACGACGTTCAAGGTAATGACTACGGTTACAAACTTCACTTGTGGTATGGATGTAAAGCTGCTCCATCAGAACGTTCACACGCTACTGTTAACGACAGCCCAGAACCACAAAACCCATCTTGGTCAATTTCTTCAACTCCAGTTACAGTTCCTGGTCACAAACCAACTTCTGTAATCACTATTGATTCAACACAAGTTGAAGCTACTAAGATGCAAAAAGTTCTTGACGCTGTATATGGTACAGATGATGCTGATGCATATCTTCCATTGCCAGAAAAAGTTATTCAACTATTGTCTTAATTAACACTTTATAGGAGGTATGTCATAGTATGATTAAACAGCAAGTTCGTTATGAGGATTTCGATGGTATCCAACAAGAGGAAACTCTTTACTTCAATCTTAATCGTATGGAGTTGATTGCTTTGCAAGCTCGCTACGGTAAAGATGACATGGCTAAATACATCGAAAAAGTTCAAGCCGAAGAAGACTATCAAAAAATGTACGATCTATTGAACGACATCGTTTTGACTTCATACGGCGTTCGTTCGGAAGATGGAAAACGCTTCATCAAGAATGACCAAGTTCGTGAAGACTTCAAAACTTCACTTGCTTATGAAGCTTTGATTGAAGACTTCCATGACGATGAAGGAGTTACCCTTAATAAATTTATTACAGGTATCACTTCTCATATTCGTGGGCTTAAAGAAGCAGCCGCTTCTGCCGCAGCTCCAGCTGCACAGTAATTCGGGTTGTGGGTGTATTTTTTGCACCCCTTCCTTTTTATTTGTTAAATTTTTTGAGGTGTGAGTATCATGGGATCAGAGTATCTTACAATAAAAACGGAAGATGTTGAATATTGGGATGAGGAAAAGAACGAGTTTATAACCGAAGATGGAGAGGAATACACATTCCGATACACACTTAAGAATTTAGATCGTTGGGAAACTAAACATGAGAAGCGTTTTATTGACAACAAAGAAGAAGTTACTGAAGAAGAGATTCTCGACTTCATTATTATGATGTGTGATCAAGAATTAGACACTTCTAAATTGTCACCTAATGATTTTAAAAAGATTATTGAGTACATGGGACATACACCATCGGCGACAACTACCCCTAAACCAACAGGGAGTGCTCGACCAGTTGCTCAACGTAAGAAGATATTTACATCTGAGATAATTTATGCTCATATGGCACTTAACCATATTCCGTTCGACTGGGAAGATCGAAACTTAAACAAACTAATCGTTTTGTTGAATAGTGTCGCTGCATTACAAGAGCCACCTAAGAAAATGACAAAGGAAGAGGCTATGGCGGAGCAGCGAGCTATAATTATGAAACGACGTGCGGAAGCTGAAGAAAGGAGAAAAATGCGTGGATGATTTTATAATTCATTCTGATGACGTAATCCAACACTTCGGTGTCAAAGGTATGAAATGGGGCAAACGATTACGAGATAATCATGTCCAGAATTTGGAATACAAATACCGAAAATTGGGTTATAATGAAGAACAAGTTAAACAGAAACTTGCAAAACGTCTTAGAAATGAGAAAATCGCATTGGGCGCTGTCGGCGCTACTGGTGCCGCCGTTGCGGGATATATGCTCAAAAACAAAATCCAAGATGACTTTATCGGTAGAACTCTCAAGAAGGGAAAGACGTTCGACTCTGTTAATGCTGCGTCTAAAATTGACACATCTAGACCCGTTTATGGCGCTTATCGAAAAAATGATAAAGTTAAGTATCGTGGCATGTATGGAATGCAAAGAAAAATGCGACGAGCTTTTTACGGGGATGACTATGGGTTGGGAGATCACGACAATATTTATAAATTCAAGGCTGTTAAAGATGTTAAGATAGCTCCTAATAGAGCCGCTAAAAAATCTTTTAAAAATCTTTATAAGACTGACTCAGAATTCCGTTCAGTAGCTGATGAAATAGCTTCGCAGGTTAATAAATCCAAAAGCAAGTATAATAATTTTAATGTTGGATTAGTTGCCAGAGGACATAATGAAAGATATAAGAAAAATATCGATAAGTTCTATTCGTCTCTTAAGAAAAAAGGATACGATGGGCTTAATGATATTAACGATAAGAAATACTCCGGATATAGAACAAAGAATCCGACCATATTCTTTGATCATAAGAACCTAAAAGTTGCTAGTAAGAAAATCTTAACTAATGACACAATAGAAAAAGATTATGACAAGACTATGAAAATCTTATCGGTTCAAAATAATGCTGGTAAAGTTGCCGGATTCAGTACAGCTGTTGCCGGGTTAGCAGCGTATTCTTCTCATAGAAACAATAATGATGTTCGTAAGAATGATGAGGAATACAACAAGAAGTATGGTAAGAAGGCCCGTAAATGAAAATTTCGGTGAGTGGAGATTTTAATAATCTCGAAAGATATCTTAAGAAAGATAGACGAGTATCTTTAGATCAATTAGGTAAGGCTCTTGTGGAAGCACTTAGAGCTGCTACACCAACCAGATCTGGAGCAACTGCTTCGGCATGGGGATATCGTATATCCAAAACTAGCCGAGGTGAAGAACTCGAAATCTTTAATACAAACATTAACAAAGGTAAAAACATTGCTATTCTGATTCATTATGGACACGGTACGGGTACAGGAGGATATGTTCCTCCACACCCATACATCGATAAAGCTATTGATTCCGCATACAAATCAGCTATAAACAGGGTTTTAACCGATTACCTTAAATAGGAGGCAATAAATGGCAGGATATGTTGATGAGAAAGTCGCCAAGGTAACCTTAGACAATAAAGGTTTTACTAAGAACACTCAAGACACAATATCTGCTCTGGATAAACTTAAAGCGGCATTCTCTAAGATTAATGGCGGAAACGCGTCTAAGAACATTGCTAAAGAGATGAACGCTATTCCAGAAGCAGTATCAAATTCAACAACAAAATCCCAAGGTTTATTATCTCGCTTAAAGAATATTTTTAGTCGTAGCACTGATAACATTAACATGTCAGGCGCTGCCAAATCTATTGATCAGATGAATACCGATGTTGCTGATAGAACGTCTAAAACATCAAGTATTTTATCTCGGTTGAAGGGTATTTTTCAAAAGGCGGATAATCACCAGGGGTTCACAAACTCGATTAAGTCTATTGATGGACTAAATGCTAAAGCATCTGGTATTAACCTCAACCCACTTACCGGAGCATTTTCTAGAGCAGCGGACTCCGTAAAAGGATCCCTTAATGCTATGGATGTTGCAATGGGTATCGTGATGGGTAACATGATGCAGAAAGCTATTAGCTTTGGTGCTAAATTCTTTAAAGGTCCAATGGATGGGCTGAACGAATACAACGAAAAACTTGGATCCGTTCAAACGATCATGACGAATACTGAATGGGAAATTCCGGATCAATCTAAGCGTATGCGTATGACTTCCAAGACTTTGGAAGATTTGAACGAATACGCCGACAAAACCATTTACTCATTCAAAGATATGACCAAGAACATCGGTACGTTTACTGCGGCCGGTGTTGGCTTGGAAGATTCCGCTGTAGCGATCAAAGGTATTTCTAACTTGGCCGCTGCATCAGGATCAAATACTCAACAAGCATCTACTGCGATGTACCAATTATCTCAAGCGTTAGCTTCTGGTAAAGTAGGTCTTCAGGACTGGAACTCCGTAGTAAATGCTGGTATGGGTGGTAAGTTATTCCAAGACCGTTTGACCGAAATGGCCGAAAAGATGGGACATGCTCGTGATATGACTAAATCTTTCCGGGATTCCTTGAAAGACGGTTGGTTGACTTCAGAAGTTCTTATTAACACTTTGAAAGAATTCTCCGTCGATGAGCAAATGCTTAACGCGGCAACTCAGATCAAATCATTTGGTCAATTGGTAGATACTGTCCAAGAAGCCATTGGTTCTGGTTGGGCTACTTCATGGGAATATTTATTCGGTGGATATGAAGAAGCTAAAGGTCTTTGGACGGAAGTCGGTAAGATTGTCGGCAATTATTTCGACGATGCTCAAGGAACATATCATGATGCTATTCTGGATATGGATCGTAGTTTGGGTAATTTCCGAAATGCGGTTTTGAAGACGTGGAAAGACTTGGGAGGTCAAGCATCGTTCTTTAACATAATTAAGAACAGCTTTGAAATTGTCTTTAAAGCCTTAACAAGATTCCGTGAAGGATATCGAAGCGCATTTGGCGACTTTAAAACAGTTGGTCAATCATTATATAATGTTACCAAAGCAGTTGAAAACTTTACTCAAAAATTGGCCCAATCTAGAGTATTGTTTATGCTGTTTGGAAATATCGGTCGATTATTTGGTAATGCTATATCGTTGATAATGAGTATGTTTGGAAGATTCATTAAAGGTTTCATGCAGTTCGGCACCGGAGCAATGTCGTTTATAGCGGCAATAAATTCCGTTGTTGCTGTATTAGCTAATTTCTTTTCTGCACTTAGATTTAATACTAATTTGATGGCAGGAATGCAATCCCTCGGTGCTTCATTATCCAATGTATTTAAAACTGTAAGTGCGGTTGTCAATATACTTGTCACTGCTTTTATGAAACTATTTGGATCAGTTAATACTTTAAACGGTATATCCAATAGTTTGGGATGGTTTAAGACATTAGCCGGATGGATTGAAAAAGCCACAGGAGCGATTGCTAATTTTGTTAGCGCCTTGTCATATTCTCTTATGACCGGAAAATCTCTCGAAAGCCAAGGTATTAAGATCACCGGTGTATTCAAAGCGATTGGTACAGCTATAACATTTGTTGCTGGATTGTTAAAAGGATTTGTCGGAATTATTTCAAAAGTCTTTGGTTCTCTGAAGAACTTGAAATTCGAAAATCCGTTCAAGAATATGTTTGGTGATAAATCGGTTGATACTGGATGGGGCGATAAAATAGCCGCTGGAATTAAAAAGGGATTTGATAAAATTAAATCCGTAGTTAGTTCCGCATCTAAATCATTGGCTGACACAATTAGAAAGATGTCGTTTAGCGATATGCTCAAAGCAGCGTTTGCTGGATGGGCAGGCCTTAAAATCTTCAAGTCCATCAAGAATAAGAAGGGTGGCGGTGGACCATTCGGCGAAATCATGGACATGTTCAAGGATTTTGTCAATAATGGTAAAGAGATGGTTTCTAAAGTATCCGAAGTATTGGACGGCGTAAAAGAGTCTTTACAATCGTTTACTGGAGCGGTTAAAGCTGGATCATTATTAATGATTGCTTCAGCTTTGATGATTTTGGCTTTATCTCTTAAAATGCTTGCTGGCATGTCTACTGAAGATTTGGTACGTTCAGGTTCGGCCATAGCTTCACTCAGCTATATTCTAACCGCTGCTATGAAACGATTATCCAAGATCGATAAGATACCTCCAGGAACTGCTGTAAGCATGATAGGTTTCGCTATTGGTATTCGTATTCTAGCTGGTGCAATGAAAAAATTGGCCGATCTAGATACAAATCAACTTGATGTAGCTGTTCGAGGTATTGCTGCGGCTACTCTTATTCTCGTCGGAGCTATGAAATTGCTCGAAGGCGGAAAGAAAGTCCAAACTGGAGTCCTTTCAATGATAGGATTCGTTTTGGCTATTAGATTACTTGTTGGAGCTATGGATAAACTCAAAGATTACAACATGGACCAAATCAAAACATCATTGATTGGCGTTGTAAGTCTTATGGGTGCTTTGGCTCTTAGCATGAAAGTGATGAATGGCGTCAAAATCAAAATCAGCAACATGTTCGGAATGATAACATTCGCCGGAACTATTTATCTGCTGGTTATGACGCTTGAGAAACTAACCAAGCTTAATCCTGACAGATCTGCGAAAGCGATGGAACAGATTACAGTTCTTATTTTAGAGCTTGTATCTGTTATGCATTTACTTCGCGGTGTTAAGATAAAACTGACTACACTTGCGGGTCTAATAACATTTACCACAATGGTATTTGTATTGGTTAAATGTGTTGAGAAACTGGCCAATGTCCAACCTGATAGATTAATTCCTGCAGTAGAAGCAATGGCATCTATATTTGGTCTTCTGGTGTTATCAATGCATGCACTTAGAGGTGCTAAAGTTAACTTATCGGCATTGTTAAGTCTTATTTCATTCACTTTGAGTGTCAAAGTGTTAGTTAATGCTTTAACCGAAATTGCTGATATGAACCCATGGCGATTAGAGAGCTCATTACAAGCATTAGCATCTGTAATGGGACTTCTTGTATTAGCGACACATTCTTTACGTGGAGCAAAAGTAAATCTTAGCGCTTTATTTACGCTTCTTACTTTCGCTAAGACTGTAAAAGATGTTGTTAAAGCTCTCCAAGATATTGCAAACATTAATCCGGAACGACTACCCGGCGCTTTAACAGCACTTGGTTTGATATTCTTACAATTGAGCGCAGTCACTGTAGCTATTACAAATCTTTCTGGTCCAGTATCCAGCTCAATTGGTGCTGCGATTCTTTTATTAGCATTAGTTCCTGTATTATCCCAAATCGGTAATACGTTATTAACTCTTTCCATGATTCCGTGGAAAAGTCTTACAACTGCTATGACGGCATTAATTGCCACATTAGGGGCTCTAACTGTGGTTGCAGCAGTAATGGCATCTCTAGGTGGTGGCGGTGTTGTCGGCGCCGGATCATTATTAATAATGTCTGTGGCATTGATAGCATTATCCGTACCTTTGAAGATATTAAGTACTATACCGATGTCTAAAATTGCTACCGCATTGATCGCTTTAGCTGTTTCTCTGGGTATAGTATTAGCAGCAGCTGCAATAGCTCAAGTTGTTGGTGCTGGTCTTCTAATGTTATCTGGGGCTTTAATCGCTCTTGGCCTTGCAGCTGTCGGTATTGGTGCCGGTTTGGCACTTGCTGGTGTCGGTATAGGTCTTATTATCACTGCTTTGAAAGAGTTAGCTGCGACAGGACCCGCTATATTGAAAGGTTTGGTCGAAGCATTAGATGCTTTGCTTAAATCTTTGGCTGAGCGCGCTCCGTCTATGCTAACATCTTTAATCAAGATTATCCGAACAGCCATTAAAGGACTAATTGTATTAATTCCGGATATGGTGCAGTTTGGTATTAAACTCGTTATCGGATTGCTACAAGGATTTACAGAGTCTATACCGCAATTGGTATCTTCGGCTGTTAAATTGATAGTCGAGATTGGCAAAGCTCTAATTGACAACATTGGAACTTTAGTGGATGTCGGTATTCAGATCGCTGTTAAATTTATTCAATCGTTTGCGGATGGTTTGATGAAATACCGAGATCAAATTATCAAAGCAGTTACGGATCTGTTGAAGATTGTATCCGATATTGTCTTAACTGTTATTGGTGAATTGGTCGGACCAATTCTTAATAAACTTGTTGAGGTCTTAACTCCAGTAAAAGACTTCATTTTAGGCGCTTTGAGCGAATTGGCTACAGCAATTGAGCCTATATTCACTCCATTGATGGATGCACTTAAAGTGTTATTCGAGTCTTTAGCAGTTATTATTCGTTCGCTAGCGGACGCTATCATCGCAATTGTCCAGTCAATCGCTCAAGTAGTGGAAGCTTTGGCTCCGGTATTTATTACCTTATTCCAAACAATTCAAGTTGTTGCAAATGACATTGTTGTCATATTCCAAACTATTGGACAGACAATTACAAATGTGGCTAATGCTATTGTTGCAGTTGTTCAAACTATTGGACAAACAATCCAATCCGTATTCCAATCTATTGCATCTATCGTTAACTCTGTTATGCAGGGTATTGTTGGAGCAATTAATGGATTTGCCAATGTTATTTCTGCCGCCGGAGAAGCAATTAAGAATGTATTTGTCGGTATTGGACAAGGCATTCAAGCTGCATTACAAGGTGTAGCGTCGGTAGTAGAATCTATCGGTGGAGCAATCAAAGCGGCATTTGAAGGAATTGGTACTGCTGCTCAAGGAGTAGGTCAGGGAATTCAATCTGCATTCCAAGGAATCGCATCGATCGTTGAATCTATTGGTACTTCTATTAAATCCGCTCTTGAAGGAGTAGGTAAAGCATTCGAAGGTGCTGGTAAATTTGCCGAAGGATTCGGTAAAGGTATCGAGCATGTAATGAACGGTGTTTCTAAGATTGTTGATTCTGTCGGTAATGCCATAAAAGGTATTATTGAAGCTGTCGGTAAAGCATTTAAAGACGTTGGTAAGGGTATCGAATTGATGGGTAAAGGTATGAAACCTATTGCCGATCATGGATTCCAAGCCGCAGCCGCAATTACCGCTGTATCTGGTGCTGTTGCTCTCTTAGGTGGAGCATCATATACTGGTAACTTGAACGGATTCCGTGCAGACTTAGACAAACTCGATACAGTCATGTATAAGATGAGCACTCGTAAGGGATCTGGAGATGCAATTAAAGATATTGCGTCTGCTCTTAAGACTGCCTCATCTGCTGCTCCAAGCGCAGCCTCTGCATTAGAGAAATTTGCATCTTCATCTGAGAAGATTAAATCTTCAGCTAGCGGTATGGCAAGCAATATTAAGGGCGTTGCAAGTTCATTATCAAGTATCGGACAAGCCACAATGGGAGCTGCTCCTGGCATTACCGTATTAGCGGCAGGTCTTGAGAAAGTGGCAAATACGCTTACCCAATTTATGGGTCGAGCAATGGCTATTACTTCGTCTATGACATCGTTGGGAATGATATTTACAACAACTGGATCTGCTGTGGCAAATCTAGGTAACTCGTTCTCATCTATTTCTAACGGCACAACGGCATTCGGTAATGCTATGAACCAAGCAAGAACTGCTCTTGCGCAATTTGGAGCTAGTGCTGCTGGATCTACTACATCATTTGCTGTTCTTGGTACTGCTATGACAATGGCGATGACACTGGTTGTTACTGCTGTAAATAACGGTATGAACCAAGCTCGTGCAGCATTACAACAAGGCTTTGCTTTGATGGGCGCCGCTGCTGCAACATCTATGACTACTGTTGTTATGGCTGTTAATATGGGAATGATGAGTGTTGTAAATGCTATTCGTACAAATATGGCATCGGTATCAACGGTTATTTCTTCAGGTATGGCTCAAGCCGCTGCTGGAATGGCTCGTGGATTTGCTATGATGGGCGTTAGTGCATCTACGTCTATGGCGTTAGTTCGTACAACAGTGACAACCGGTATGCTTGGAATCGTCCAATCTATCCAAATGTCCATGAACCAAGCCGCTATGGCAATGACATCATCTATGGCTAGAATTGCTCAAGCTATGGCTTCGTCTATGTCACAAATTAATGCTCAAATGAACATGTCCCTAAACATGATGAGAGCATCTATGCAAATGGCATTTATGACGATGCAGATGACAATCATGACAGCTATGATGCAAATGGCAAACCAAATCCGTAGCTCAAGCGCTATGATGCAAGCCACCATGCTCCAACTTGGAACTCAGATGGTATCTGCTATGCGTATGGCTATGGCATTGCTTAATGTCACAATCTTGACCGGTATGATGCAAGCCGCAAATGGAGTTAGATCTGCTGCTGGTGTGGCTCATGCCGGCGGTGTGTATGTCGGTTCGATGATTTCTCAAGGGGTTGCCGCTGGTATCAGAGCTCACCTAGGTTCTGTTATCGCTGCGACTAATGAGATTGTTGCACAGGCCGAACGTGCTGCTCGAGCTAAGGCTAAGATCAAATCACCATCACGGTTATTTGCAGCTAACGTCGGTAAGTATATCCCTCAAGGGGTTGCAATGGGTATTGCGAAAGAAATGCCTAAGTCTATCGCTAAGATGTCTAAGACATTCGGCGATGCATTTAGCGAAGTCGGTGGTAACGCTATTGACCACGCAAATTCAATGGCAACTGCTGTTAGTGACGCTGTTAATAGTGTTGGACAATTGTTAGACGACTCATTGGCTGACATGGAATACAAACCAACGATCACTCCAGTAGTCGATACTACCAATCTTGACAAACTTCAAAATGGCAACATTTTACGGGGAATCGGTGTTGATGCAACTAATGTTCCACGCCCGGCATATTCTGGAGTACCTAGCTCAATGCAATCAACCAACACAAATGTCTACGACAACTCTAATAAAGAATACTCTATTACGGTTAAAGTGGACAATGGTGGTAAACCAGTTGACGGCAAACAACTTGCTAGAGAAATTCAACAACATATTAAGGACTTTGACGATCAAGCTCGTCGAGGGAAAGGTGAAGAAGTATTATGGTGATGCCTTTAAAGCCTGGATATTTTATGATCAACGGATACAAGTCTGAAGATTATCATGTATTTATCCAAGATCGCCCAGATATAGAAACACCTAAACGACGTGTGACTTTCGAGTCACCAAATGGCTACGAAGGAGAGTTGGCTTTTGACGATGAAGGTTATGAGCCAACCGAATTCGAGCTAAGCTGTTTCTATGACGGACGAAGTCATAATGACTCAGATCGAGATATTTCACTAGCCCGTAATAGAATCAATTTTCTATTTAACAATGGGGTTGGTAACTGGATTGACTTCATTCCATATTTTGATCAAAGTCATATTTACAAAGTTATCATGACAGAAATCACTTATGAAAACAAATACTTCTATCAAGGATGTATTTCATTCAAAGTGAAACTTAAATGTCAACCGTTTAAATATAATGTGGACAATCAACCTAGAGTTGTTACTTCCGGTGAAGTAATTGAGAATCCTAATTTATATTTCTCCAGACCAACAGTACAATTCTCTGGAGTTACGGGTAACTTGAAAATTTCTATTGGATCCACTGCTATGACAATCAAGGATATGCAAAACGAGACAATCATCATTGATAGCACTCGATATATTGTATATTCTAAGTCCGGATCCACGATCACAAACAAAAACAACAATACTGTGGGAAAAGAGTTCTTTAAACTTGAGCCAGGAAATGATCTTCGGACAAACCGAGTATATTTCACAGCCACTAAGGGCACTGCTCCAGCCACGATAACTCTAACCCCTAATTGGAGGGTATTAGTTTGAGACCAATTTTATATGAACAGAACGAACGGGTCTTCGATACTAATGGTATGGGCATCTTGCATGATGCTATATCTGCAGAAGTCACTGAAGTTCGTAATGCTGAATTTGAGCTTGAACTAAAATATCCTGTCGGTGGAGAGTGGGCCAGCGCGCTCACTCAAAACCGTTATATTTTGGTTAAGCCAAATGACTATGATGAACCTCATGCATTTCGTATTTACGAAGTCGAGAAAGAGGTTGATTCGAATGAAATCACTGTAAAGGCTGTTACCAAGACTGATGAATTGTCTGGTAATATTATCAAGCCTTTATCAATTAAATCTGCTACACCATCTGGAGCTTGGGAACAACTCAAACGTGTTGCAGTCGATCCTATTGAATACAATTTCATCTCCGATATTCAAACAGCAAAAGACACAAACATGGATATCCGTAATGTGTTGAATGCTATTGCCGGAGAAGAAGGATCGTTTATTGACACTTGGGGTGGAGAAATTAAACGTACTAACAATACGATTTTCTTATATTCCAAACGTGGGAAAGATCATGTTACGACAATTCGACCTCGTAAGAACCTCAAGAATGTTAAAGTTAAATCATCTATGGCTGGTAAATTCACTCGTATTTTACCTTATGTGACATTCACTCCTGAAGGTGAGAACGAACCAGAACAAGTAATCTACGGGGATATTATCAAGTCTCCACACTATGACGATTATTTTGTCAAACGCATTGTACCTCTTGATTTGAGCTCGGAGTTCAATGACTCTTCTACTCATAAAGAGGGTGAAGAAGCCAAAAAGAAAGCTCCTACACCAGCTCAAGTTACAGCTAAAGCACAATCATATTTCACATCTAAGAACAAAGATGCTGATAAACCAGATCTGAGTGTTGAAGTGGAGATGATTCCGCTACAAGATTCTACTGAATGGGATCGTCGGATCATTCAAGCTTTGGAGAAGATCCAACTTTGCGATACTGTCGATGTGTATGTGCCTAAGATTGACTGTGACGTTACTGTCAAGGTCCGTAAGATTGTGTATGATGCTCTTAGGGAGCGAATCATCAAAATCGAGGCAAGTTCCAGTGGGTCTGGTCGAGCTAGCTTGGCTGACCAACAGAAAGCCCAATGGCAAGACTTGACAAACAAGATAGTCAACAATGCTCTCTACGGAGAGAAGGACGGTTTGATTCATACAATCCTAACCAGCGCCAACAACAAGAACAAAAACTTCTATGGTCCTGAGGAACCTCCTCGTGAGAAGGTATCTAAAGACGACTTGTGGTTTAAACCTGTTGGCGGTGAGGGTGAAGTTGAGATGTGGCGTTTTGACGGCGAGAACTGGGTTCTTGTCATTGACGCAAACTTTGGACAGAAGGTAACTGACAAAGTTAATGACGCTATTAACTCGGCTAAACAGGATATTAATGCCAATGTGCAAGCCACTGTTAATGCTGCTCTTGCCGACGCAGAGAAGCGATGGAGACCAGATCTTACTCCAATCCAGAATGAGCTTGACGAGAAACTTAAGAAAATCGACGATGATATTAATGTCAAGGTCGGAGATATTAAGGATCAGCTAGCTTCTGAACTAGAACGAATCAAACCAGGAAATCCTAACTTACTTGACGGTACTTTAGAGATGAATGGCGGTGGCGGTTTACTTTGGAATGTCGTCCAAGGTGGCGGAGGAATGCAGAATGGTCAACTACTTGGCGCTCGTAACCTCCTGATAGATGAAATCTCGACTTCTCCGAATTCGAATATTTTCTGGATGCCATTCGAGTCAAAGAATTACAGTATTCCATATACTTGGTCATTCTTTGTTAAAAACACAAGTACGAATAACGGTAAGATTAAGTTAACTCCATATTTTTCCGACACTAAAGTTACTGTCAATGGCGAGGACCTTGTACCAACTGGTGGTGAAGCTATATTTGACATTCCGCCTGGAACTGAGAAGTATGTTACGGTGACCTATCCTAGTCTCGGTAATAATATCCAATTACAAATCCGTGAAACCGGTTTACGTGATGGCGCAAACATATACACATACAAGTGGAAAGTTGAAGAAGGTACTAAAGCTACTGGCTGGGTGCCTAGTGCTGCTGATGGAGAACAGAAGTGGAAGAACTACAAATCCACTGTTGATGGTGATTTGGCATCTATGAAGAGACGAATTACCGACACTGAGGGTCGAGTTACCACAAACTCCACTGAGATCCAACATCTTAATACGGGATTGGCTGCTAAAGCCGATCAAGAAACGGTAAACCATCTTGATGGCCAGATCGAAAGCGCTAAAGCAGAACTAAACTTGGTTCCAAACAAGATTTCCACCGCCATAAGCCAATACAAGTCAACTGTTGATGGAGAGATCTCGAAGATGTCAACATCTATTGACCAGAAGGCGAATGAAATCAAAATCGCTGCACAAAACCTAGAGAAGAAGGTTGATGGTAATGCGACAAATACCGCTGCGGAACTGAAGGTCATTAAGGACTCTATTTCTGCTAAGGTATCTCGTACTGATTTGGATACGGTTAGTGGAAAAGTCACTGCGGTTGAGACTAGTTTGAATGCTAGGATTGACGGTATTCAAACATCAGTCAACAGTGTTACTCGAGATGTTGATGGGAAGATTACTTCTGCTGTATCGTCTGCTATCACTCAATCCGAACAAGGTCTCATATCTCGGATCAATTCTGTTAATGATAATGTCCAACGTGATATTCTTGAAATGACAAGAAATCAAATCCCAGGCATTGTCGAACAAACCAGACGATATACAGATACTCAATTCAGTCAAGTTGATGGCAAGATCCAAACTCAAATTAACACCAGATTAACTGATTACGTTAGAACGTCTGATATTGCCACTCGTGTTACTCAGGAAGCTGGTAGAATCAAAACAGAATTGTCTTCTGTTATTGACCAAAAGATTCCTAAGAAATACGGTAGTCGGAACTTCCTAGCAGGGACTAAGACAGAAATAAATTTCAACGGACCGATTAAAAATACGCAAGGTAATAATGCCTGGGATGTTATTAATGGGTATTGGTTTATTGACAAGAAGACACTGAAGGCTCTTGGATACAAGGTCGGTGACCGTCTGAATATTCAATATAAGGTTCGCACGACAACTCCAGGTATCACAAGTATGCGAGTTTCTCCAGAGGTATATTCTGGTACGACATATCTTCAATGGATTAATGGAACTAATACATTCGGTCTTCCCGATGAATACAACAAAGACGAATGGGATGTCACTACGTCCGATACATACAAAACCAAAATTGGTTGGGTTCAGATCAATGAACGATCTCTGAATGAAGGTATGCAAATCCGATTCCGTATTGACATCGGTGGTAAACCAGCAGGAACTAACGTTGCTGTCGACATCAAAGACGCGATGTTATGGGATGGAGACTTATGGACCGATTATGCGCCAGCATATGAGGACATTGACTTAGAATCTAGTGAGAAATTCCAAGAAGTCCTACAGACCGTCGATACCTACAAACGTACTCTTGGTACAACCCAAAATGGTATTACCACTTCTATTTCCCAGTTAATCCAATCAAGCGATGAGATCAAAACGGTTATCACTAATGCATCGCAATCCACCGATAACTTGATTGTTGATACAGACACATTCTTATCCGCAAAATTAAGTGGATTCACTAATGGAGTTGACGGATACACCATATCTGCCAGACCTGGAAATTATGGAAGTGCTGAGTACTTCTATTTCTCTAAAGGCAGTTACGATGGAACATATTCAAACAATTCCGCATTTGTGTCATTACCTCTGGTTATAGACAAAATGGAAGATGGTGATAAGTATACTTTCTATTGCAAATACCACATGGACGCAACCGGAGTTTATCGAGGCAATAAAGATATGAATGTCGAATTGCAAATTATCGATAACAACGGAGCACCAGTATACACTAAAGGTCTAACCGCACAACCTGGCTATCAATACCAAACCTATACCAAAGATACATTTAATGTTGTCGGTCAGCATATATTCGATAATGTCAATGGATATAATGGTCGGTTCTCATTCAGGATTAAGATGACTGGCGAGGGCCGATTCGGTATTAAGGAAATTATGCTGGTACGCGGAGAAACTGTTGGACGGTATAAACCCTCCGGTGGGGTATCTTCAACTGTCATATCTCAGAAAAATGACGCCTGGGCTCTAACTCTATCCGGGCCTAAAGATGTAATCACCTCAATCAATGCCGATACTTCTGGAGTTCGTCTGAGGGGTAAAAGTATTGTGTTGGATGGTGACGTCACTGCAACTGGCAGAGCCTTTATCAAAGAGAGTTGGATTGAGGATCTGAATGCTAGTAAGATTACTACTGGTCAACTAAATGCAGCAAATGTGGATATCATAAACCTAAACGCAAATAATATTGTGTCGGGCACAATGAGCGCGTCACATATTAGAGGGGGTATATTAAGCTCTCTAAACGGCGATGTTAAGTTCGATTTAAATGGATCGAAGTTAAATTTCTTTAACGGAGGATCGATTCAATTCTATAACGATTCTAATACTATTTTTCGTCAGACTCCCGATAAAATACATACCGCGTTTATGCATTTTGATGAGTTAAGATCGGGTCAGTTTAAAGGCTCCTTATATGCTGGTTTCGGTGTAACCTCTTCAGGCGATGGAATTAATTCACAATCTTCAGGACGATTTGCGGGAATTCGTTGTTTCCGTCAATCTGCTAGAGGAGCATCTCACGAAGCCAAGATAGACCAAATCGAAGTATACGGGGATAGAATGGTATTTACAGACTCGTTCACATCTGCTAGAGGGTTGATAATTCGTCCAACGGAATTCGGAACATACTATGATTTATACGGAATATTGAAAGGATTATGTGAACTATGGGCTCATTGGCGAAACGGAATGACCCCAGCAATGCTCAGTAAAAAGAACAATGCTTCGGTTAATGCTTCGATTTCTCAAGGAGTCGCACAATTAGGTGGACTATAATGAACGAAGAACAATTATACAAATTAGCTTTTGGCGAAATGCAAATACTTCTTACTCGTGCAGAGACAGATGTAGCATTGGTTAAAGCTCAAGCTGGATTCTATCTTGATGCTTACAACAAACTTCAAGAAGAACACAAGAAACTTATCGATGAAAAAGAGGAACTCAGAAAAGAGTATAACACTTTACTCGATAAAAATAATGAACTTACCGAAGATCTGCGTAAGCTAGAAGGCGAACCAGATCCACACACTACGGAGGAAAATAAATAATGGGTATTTATGGTGAATACAAAGTAACAAACGTATATCCTCGCTATGGTTCTGATGGCACTGTCGTCGGAACTGTAGTGTCTATAAAACAGGAAAGTCCATATTTCGCTGTGATGGATTATGTTCTTAACGGTGACCAAACATCTAAAGACCATGATGATCTGTTGCGTCAAATTAAGCGTCAGGAGTTCTACACGAATTTCTCAGAATTTGCACAACAAGAAATTGTTAAGGAGATTGACAATGCGAATACGAAATCCAACAGTAACGCAGAAGCTATCGCAAAAATCAACAAGCTAACTCATACTGTTGTTCTTAACACAGTAATGAGCGAGGGTGTCAAATACGGTGTTGTCTACAAACAATTTGCCGAACAGATTCCTCTAGCTGAAGAAGTTAAAACTATCAAAGCTGGGGATATCTTCGCAATCAAAGACCCTAACCATACAGAAGTTGATGGTGAAGGTAAACTTGTCATTGCTCAAGCAAATCGCGACTTCACATATTCTGGACAAGCAGCTTCAGAATTCACTGAAACAGGATATTTTGGTCAAAACGGTATCGCTGTTTCATACCCATTCGCTAAGGAGAACACTCCTACTCAATAAACCAAGGAGGATTTAAATGCGGTACTTAGACACGCCGGTTACTATCGTTGATGATGGTAGTGATCGTAGCTTAAGTATCAAATTTGCCGAACCAAGTGCCGGGGATACAGAAGTTATCTCCGGTGTTTTGTTTAGGACATCTCATGATACATCAACGGAATTGCAAGCTAAATGGGAACCTACTACTGGATGCCTAAATTTGGATATTCCTAACGACCTAATTGGTTATTCTGGATATGCCAAGATTGTTATTCCAAAATCATCATTTTTATCAGACTCAATCACTATGAAGTTTGACGTATTTTCACCAAAAGATGAAGATGGGGCAGACCGTGGTTATACTGGAGCTGATAAATACTTATTTGTCCGTGAGTTCAACACAAATGAATCACCGATCTATGTCGAGGTGGGATCCGACGTAGTGAATACTGATTTCTTGCGTAGTGTCATTGACAAAGTTATCTCTAAATCTGGACTATCGGACAAAGATGGAGTTGAAATTGATACTGTCGCTCTTAAGAACGACATTTTCAATCGTGTGATCAAGTCTATCGACACCGCTAAGATCCAATCCGATGTTCTTACGGCTGTAACAGCTAAGATCGATAAGATCCAAGAAGAACAATCAAAATCCGTGCAAAATCAGGATACTAAGATTCAAGCCGTCGAATCTAAAGTTGCTGGTATTGACGTGGATACAATTAAGACAAATATCCTGAGTGAGTTCAACACCAAGACAGAGCAAATTAAAGCAGAGATTGTTAATGCCGTCGACATTCCTCAGCTTAAATTGGATTTGACAGCTTTGGTTAACTCTAAATTCACCGAGGAACGTCAAACAATCGTGGATAGTGTGACATCTGCGATTAACACCAAACTTCAATCTGAGGAATTCATCAATCCTATTGTCCAACGAGCTATTGCTGGGGTGGATACTCATGGATATGCTGACACGGTTAAGTCCGAACTTACTACCAAGATTGAGACTAATGAATCAAACATTGCTGGAATCAACACCAAACTAGAAGGCATTGAACAGAAGTTATCCACAAGTATTTCTGAGGCGATCCTGAAGACACTGAAGGATCAACTTACTTCTCAAGATATTACAACTATTCTTAAGAAGGACGATTCTTATGTTACCACTATTTGGGACGATATTAAGACTGCTGGTAAACTAGATGAATTTGTTAAAGATGTTGACTTTCGAGTGATCGATGATATTGATGGTGGAACAACTTTATATAATGGCGCGAATGTATTATTAAGACTTCCTGCACCTGGTCCTAGCATTTCTGAGGTTAATCAACTTCGGTCGAGTTTAGAAGCTCTAAACGGTAAAGTTGGTACTGCTAAATTAGAAATCGAAGAAATCAAAAAGCAAGGAGTTGGTGGCTCAGGTACTCCTGGCCCACAAGGTGAACAAGGTATCCAAGGCCCTCCTGGACCTCCGGGTCCTAAGGGGGATAAAGGTGAACCTGGTGAACGTGGACCTAAAGGTGAAGATGGACAACCAGGCCCAGTTGGACCAGTGGGTCCTGCCGGCCCTCCCGGAGAATCTCCAACTATCGACACAACTAACTTTGCGACTAAGCCAGAGATAAACCAAGTTAAAGGTGATATCACTGGTATCCAATCACAAGTTAGTGACGTTGATGGACGGGTTACTACTCTTGAGAACAAGCCTGCTCCGACTGTTGAAATCCCATCAGAATACAAGAAGCTAAATGACTTGTATGCTATTTTCCCAACATACGAAAATCTTCTAACCCAAATGACAACCAATATCAAGAACCAACACTTGGCTCTTGGTATCGATGCCGTGGTTGATGATAAACTTCGTAATGGTGGAGATCCATTTGTTACTACGTCACGGATGACCGAGGCTATTAAAGCTGTAAACGGTGGATCTGGTGGCGGTACTACAATTGTCGCGGGTAACGATGTGGATACCGTCTTTGGTAATAATTATCCATATGATGATGATAATATCGCAACCCTTAAGAACATCCCAATCGGATCTGTATATGTCGACCGACTTCGTAAGAACGGTGCATTGAAATGGATCAAGACTCAGATGTATGCTGAGAATGCCAATCGTAATCAAGCTAAAAATTGTTGGCGTGTCTTATACGGCGATACTGGAAATGTCATATTACCGATGACAGGTTCTCCTCTAAACGGTGCAGTATTGACATTCCGTCGTATCAACTCCACTGTTGAACTCACTTGGGGTGGATTATCATGGGGTTGGTTCGGTATTAAACGAAGAGGAGCTGCTGGATATGCGGATCACCCATCAGACCGTAACAAATTTGTAACTATCATTCCTCAAGGAGGTCTTAAAGAAGGGTTTATCCCTACAGGATCTAAACTGGGAAACATGACAAATGATAAAGGTGTTCCTTACGGTACATTCTACGTTGGTGGTATTACCGATTCTAGACAAGTGCGCTTGCAATTCCTAAACGACGTACCAACAGATCGTGATATTGGAGATATTCGATTCACAACTATGACTTATACCACGGACGATCCGTGGCCAGACCAAATTACTAGATAACGAGGTTAATTATGTTTAAACTAGAACGCTTCGAAAGTGAAGAAGGGACTAAAGTAGCGGTTGTGGATAACAATCCATATTTCCGCTACGAATATCCTTATGTCTTAACTGAGGAAATGAAGCAACAAACTGACGAAGAGATTGGTAAATACCTTATTCAGGATCTTCAATATCGTAATGAGCACACTTTGATGTCTACTTTGTTAGACGTTAACTTGCGCTCTCCATTTATTTACGATAACCAATTTGCAACTCTTATCCAATACCTTAAAGAGGGTGAGCTTGGCGAATCATATTTCCCAGGATCCCAAATCAAACTTCGTATTCCTAATTACGAAGCCGAGGGTTGGGAAGGTGACTATGCTATGGTTACTATGAATAAACCCCTTACAATCCCTAAAGATACCACAGATATCTACAAACTGTTCTCAGATTACCATAAGAACGGAATTGTAGAAATTTTAAAGTGGCAAGACGTCGTTCACCTAAATCCGAACGACTTTAAGAAACAAGCAGAATCTGGAGGAAACTAAATATGGCATACACAGCAATTGATGACTCACGCAGCGTAATCCAACACTATGGTAAAAAAGGTATGAAATGGCGTAAAAACCGCGACCCAGAAATGATGCGTCAATACAACGAATATGATCTTGCCACTGGTAAAGAATTGGATGACGATTATAACGATCAACAAGCCATCCAATCTTATAAAAATACTCGGGATCTTAATGGGCCTGCCGACTATAAGACTCTTGAGAAGATTTATGGTAAAAATAAAGTTACGCGTCAAATGATGGAAAAATTCCAAAAGAACGCTTATGGTAAATTAATTGACGCCAAAGTTAAGTCTAGACAAGATCGTTTCCGCTCGTTACGTGATCGTAAGAATAAAATCAACAAGATGTCATCAATGTCATCTTCGCCACGAATTTAACGGAGGAATTAACTATGACAGTAAATCCCGCACTGATGATTGCATGGATGGTTGCTCGTGAAGGACGAGTGACATATTCCATGTTGCATCGTACAGGCCCAGACTCATTCGACTGCTCATCGTCAATGTATTACGCTGGTGTAGCTGGTGGAATGAGCACTCTACCTTGGCCTTGCTCGACCGAGACAATGCACGACTGGTTGTTACAAAATGGCTGGGTACTGTTGGCAGAAAATGAAGAAGCTGACGTACAAGCTGGTGATATTTTCATCTGGGGACAAAAAGGATATTCTGCCGGGGCATTTGGTCACACAGGTATTTTCTTAGACTCAGAAGGAACTATTATCCACTGTAACTATGGATATAATGGCATCACCCGTAATAACCACGACGAAATCTGGGGCTATAATGGTCAACCATATTTCTACTTCTATCGTTACAACGGTGGATCTCGTGTCCCTAACCCTCCTCAATTAGAGATTGCTGAGAATACATTCGAGCATGAGTTGAACGTTGGTACACACTTACCATCAAGTGAACAACCATATTACGAAGCGACTATCACAGAGGACTACTGGGTTGAAGCACAACCATTCGCTGGTGCTGAAGAAAAAGAACTATTCAAGAAAGGCTCTCGTGTCCGTGTGTATGAGAAGGTTGATGGATATTCACGTATCGGTTCGCCACAATCTGCACAATGGATTGATGATAACTATCTAGACGACGCTGAGGATATGGGAGGTAAGCTATGACATATACAGCAATCGATAATTCTCAAAGTGTGATTCAGCACTATGGTAAGAAAGGCATGAAATGGGGTGTAAGAAGTCGTCATGCAGACTTAAGAGCCAATCATGAGTCCTATAAAAAGTTGAAGAAACAGGCCAAGGGAATTGTTAAGGATATTAACAAAGAACACAAAGGCGACGGAACCAGTGATGGTGGATATACTAAATGGCGTCTTAAAGAAAAAGTAAAAGGTGCTAAAAAGTATAACAAGGCCGAAGAGTTACGACGAGTGGCTCAAGAGAGGTATCAAAAGAATGGTGGTAAGACTGATAAGAAGATCAGTAAGTATTTAAATAAATACAATAAGTTACAAAAAGAGATCTCTAATCATGACAACAACTATAATATGAGCTCTCGGGAATATTTCAGTAGAAAAGGCAAATAGGATTGAAGCGGGGCCTACATGGCTCCCTTTTATTTTTCTTCCGCGGTTTTTACACATCCTATAATGAAATAAATTATAGGAGGGTCATTATCATGACTGAAAAACAACAACTTACACTAAATCAAGAAAACATGATCAAATTAGCTTTGATGTACGAAGATTATGAATTAGAAGAGATGTTAGAGAAATTGATTAGTATTGGACTAGCGCATAGTACTGCTAGTGTATATATTAAAGACTATTATCGAAATCTTTATACTAGAATAAGAAGCGAACTCAAAACTTTATTGGATTGCGTTACTTATGAAGAGGTGTTTACACGTAGTTACAAAGTATATGATACATGGAACACAATGGAAAATATTTCTACAAACTTAGAAATGGGATTTGTGAAAATCAACGATATTGATGAAAAAGAAGTGAAAGAGCTTTGCGATCAAATTAATCAACGAGTTAAAGAAGTTGAGAAAGACGCAGAAGAACTAGTTAATTTCTATAAATCACTATAGAGTTGAGGGACACAAGTCCCTTTCTTTTTTCATTCCGCAGAAATTACATACACTATAATGAAGGAATAGATTAGCTCAAGAGGAAGAGCCCGGTATAATCCGGAGATCTGCGTTCGATTCTCAGACTATTCTTTTTTTTTCTCGAATTTCATATTAAGGAGGCAGTCATGGCAGTAAGCAAGACTAGAAAGAAAAGTCCTCGTCGCAAACCACGAGGCGAAGTCAAACGTGTGCCGAAAGTATACTCAATTAAATACAAGTTTATTCGCGGCTCATATAAACCAAAACTCGATGTTATAGAGTTGTATATTAACATGCAAGTTAATAACGAAAACATCGTCATACATGGGGATGTAGATCCCGATAAGTCATATTTTGACGGTCTATATATCCACACAGCGAATCCTCATTCAGGATTGACAGCTCGAACAGCGTGGATCAATAAGCGTGATGCACCAAATCTAACGATGGCTGTAAGAGCATTCGTTGATACTATTGGAGATCTGTTGGACAACAATACTCCAGTAGAAGACATGCCCTGTCTCAGTATCAATGACAAGGGCGCATATTTTGGAGAAGATCGGTTATACGATATTGCGAAAGTTTATTAGGAGGTAATATTATGGACAACAAGAAATTTGAAGATATTAAGAGAATCTATATTGAACGAGATGTCCCTAAAACAAGTCTTCTTGATATTGTCAAGAAATTATTCAAAAAGAAATAATCCGCAGAAATTACATAGTGTATAATGAAGAAATAATTAAAAGGAGGAACAACACTATGTTCGATTTAAATAAAGGATTCGCAGGACTATTTCGTTACGAAGGTACACCACTTGAGGTAACTGTAAAAGATAATGTTGTAACAGCATTTCTAAAAGGTTGCGCAAGAGGTGCTATCAACGGAACGATTGTAGTTGGTGGAGTCGTTATTGTAACAGCAGGTGTTTTGACGCTTACAAATAATTCTGATAAATAAAAGTTGGGTTTACACTCAGCTTTTATTTTTGTCAAAAGAGAAAAGGAGAACAGAGAATGGTAATTCAAAAATACAAGAACTTAAGCGACATGGACATGATTTACTTATTGGTTGAGAGTACCGATATTTACTATAGGACAATTGGCGGAGATCAATCACAATGGGCCGGTATACGTTGGACATTTAGACCGAATGATTGGTCGAGATGGCGTATTCGTGAGATCTATAGAAAGATCAATGATATTCGCAAGAAGTATAAATTGTTAGCCGTTCCTACAGGAGCTTCTTTAGAGGACTGCTGGGAAGGAATGCCTCCGCAGAAATTACAAGTCATATAATGAAGAAATAATTTAAAGGAGGTAACTATTATGTTACGGAAAGCACTACGATTTATTGGATTTTACTGCTTGGCTGGTTATGCCGTGTTGGAGGAAGCTCATATTGATAAGCTTGTGAAACAAGGATATGTGTCAGCAGATGAAGGGCCACATCGTGAGCGGCTTGATGTTGTACAGAAAGTTCTTCGTAAATTAAAGAACGAAGGATATTAGATGTTAGATTAACTAACATCTTTTCTTTTTGCCAAGGAGGAAATAATGGACGAATTTTCAATTGAGATTATTGTTAGGGATATGGAGCGAGATGAGAAGAAAATCAAATGGCTGATTCAAGGACTTACTTGGCTATGCTTTATTGGTATTCTTATATCTTTCACTCACACATATGAGCAAAAGATCTTATCGAAAGATCAGCAAATACAAATGTATAAGGCCCGCTGGGAAACTCGAGACAAAGCTGCTGAATACTACAAAATGAAATACGAGGTGGAAAAAGCTAAGAATGAAAAATGAAGCCACTAATAAAGGTTACAACATTTCTATAATTACTGTGGGTATCTGTGTTGTCTTAGCACTAACATATTTGATCCCACAAACTTTGCATGAGCACCAAATTGAAGAAGAGCGCATGGAAAGACTTGAACGAACTATTGATCGATTGAATAAAGATTTCGACGATCTGGAAAACAAAATGATAGACTTGGAGGACGGTAAAATAGATGATAAAGTACCACACTAGACCAACACAAATTGACCGTAAGGATCCGCATCACCGTATTCATGACAAATATCGTGACCAATGGATTTATGGTATCAACGACAAATATTTCGTGTCGTTTGTTGTATTAGACTTGGGTATTGGCCCTAAAGAATCAGAATGCGCTTTATGCTCATATGACAACCGTGTAGCGGACGCTACTGTCAACAAGATGTTTACTAAGAATGATCTGGTTACTTATGTAAAACATTTCCGCGGTCTACCAGAAAACCAATTAGAAGATTTCTTCTAAAATACTATAGGCCCGTTAAGAGCTGCACATTGAGGGACATAAGAAAAATTTTATTTAATCTACTATTTACATACACCTTGTCCTGTGTAACAAGCTACTTACGGAAATTTACGAAAGGAAAGCCTCTACACTGATACTATCATCTGTATGTAGCTTTTAGCGGGTCTATATAACTGTCAACATGTTTGATAGTTCCAAACTGCGCATAACATAATTTGTACGATGTGATCTCCTTTTTAATATTTTTTATTTCAATTTACTTTTTCATAATACAAATTTTATTGTCAAATAATGTTTAAACCACATTATACGCAGTAACCAAATTCTTTCCTACTTTTTTAATATTTTTTCATAATAATTGCATGGGTACGAGTTTGTTATGCGTGGTTTGGAGCTATCAAATAGCTTTACATTTTTATTTATTGGAGGATTATAGTATGTTTAAAGATTTGTTTAACGAAGATAATAAATCTATTTGTGTGGTAACAGATGTTACTGATGGAGAACAAAAGGTTGTGGAGTTAGGAAAAGACTTCGATAATTATTTTGATAAAACATATGGTAAAGCTGTTAAAGACCTAAACGCAACAGAAAAAGCATATGAAGGAATGCGTAAAGCTAGCGTATATTTCGCACTAGCCACAGGAGCTTCACTATTGCTAACACGTAAACTTAAGAAACGCAGCCAACGTCAATACAAAGATATTTGCAGCGATATGTTTAACGATCATGCAATGGACGAATTCGTAATGAAAGCATTCGAGGAGCAGTTTGGTAATGGCGAAAACAAAGAAAATTAATAGACTAATTTATGAGACTCGACAAGGTGAAGTTATTTCTATATTGTTACACGACCCATATATGGAATTAACTATCCACCCTATCGACGAGGTACCGGAATTCGTATTGGAAGCCGGTATCTCAGAAGCTAGTCGAGATATTATAAAGGAAGCAATGCATGGTGCAAGTGTTGGAATAATTCATTTATATAACTTCACAAGCATGAATTTGGTTGGTGATAGAATAAAAGATACATCTATCAATAGCTTTGGATTATTCCGAGACAGAGGAAACTACATTCAAATTGAAGGACATTATTACGGAGAATTATAAAATGGGACTATTTAGTAAAGTGAACAAATTGGAAAAAGTTGATTTTGGTGATGCTGAGCTTAACGCTATTTATGAAAAAGGGTTAAACGACGGCAAGGAATACGGTCAAATGGACGAAGCAATCCAAGGTATCTTATTTGCTGCTGGTGGATTAGCAGTCTATTATATTGGACGACGAGCCCTAAATCGTTCAAATAAAGAATTGAATGATGTAATCAAAGAAGGACAATTCGATTCTTTTGAGAAACTGTTGGAGGAAAAGTAATGAGCGAATTAGATGAGTTTGGTATTGTGCGGTATATTATAGATACGGGCGACAAGGTTGTATCTATTTTGCTTAATGATATTGCGGAAGACACAGGTGATAATGACGATACTCTTCTTTTAGTTAAGAGCGAGCATATTCCATTTTATGATGAACTATGGGACACCCCTCAATCCACTGAGTATATACTAGTTAAAGGTATTAAATTCTATGTTAGTACATGGCACGCTTTGGGATATGGTATATATTTCATTGTTGATTTATATACAACAGAACGCGGAAACATTCTATATTTAGACTCGAATAGAAAAGATCGTCTATATGATATGGATTGGTTCATTGCAAACAAATGCTTGGTTGGACGTGATGGTGGATTCCTTAAACGAAATTACCGAATGTATTCAAAATGTAGTATTAATTTCTATGGAGCCGAAAAGGTATTTCCAATCGATCATTCTATAGTCCACGATTGGTATGAATTTGAGAAACATCTTGCTAACTCTTACTTAAATAGTTCGCAGAAAAAACAAGGCTCATAGTGAAAGGAAGGTAATTTATTATGAATAAACATTTTAATGATGTTGATAATTTAGCTTACGCTATCGCATTTGATAGCTTGACTGGAGAAATCGAGAAAACTAAAGTAGAGTTAGCTTTAGCAGAAGACGAAGAAGTAGTGAAAGCTTTGGAAGCTCGATTAGCAAGACTTATTGCTTTGAAGAATGAGGAAATCAAACATAAAGTTAAACCGATTGACATTTTCAATACGGTCACTGCTGGAGTCGCTGGTATCGCTGTACTCAGCTATGAGCAGACTGGGATTATCACCAGCAAGTTATGGAACATGACAGCTGGAGCTTTATTCCGCAAACGTTAATAAGGGGATTTAAACAATTCCCTTTCTTTTTTTGGAGGTGAGTGATGTTTAAAGATGATGCGTGGGTTAAGGTTTTAAGTATATTACTATTTGTTTTGTTCATTCTATTGTTCTTTTTAGTAACCACAATAGAAGATCATGTAACCAAATTAGAACGTACAGTTGAAATTCAACAAATCCAAATTGATTATCAAAGAGATGTTATAAACAACATCAACAGAAAAGTGTTATATCCTGGAGGTTAGAGTATGGATAGAAAACAACCAATGTTTAAATTGTCTCAACGTGGAGACGAGATCGAGATCACGAGTGATAACTACAATCTTATTCGTCATTCGTATGATTCGTATAAATTTATGATGGATAAGTGCTACCCAATGCGCCCAGGTCTTATTATGGATGATACGAATCTCGCGGAAGAAGTTCTTATTATTGGTATTACAGATCTTTGGATGAATGGAACAAACAATATTTGGCACTTCACTATTTACTTGACGGCGCTGCATAGTGACTCACCGTTCAAGACACTAAAGGAGTATTTTGGAAAGGAGGTTAAATAATGGTATCACCTATTGTGAAACGGTCTAGTGAATTCAAAGATACTGTTGTATCAATGGTACGAGCTATGCCGTTAGATGAAATGCTTCTAGTACCCTCGTCATATATTGACAAAGGTATTGAAGCATGGCTTGCGGTCGACCCCGATACGGGAATTAGCCCTGCCCAGGAAGACTATAAGCATTACTTTCAATTCATCATGACAATTCCTAAAGAGATGCACGTCTTAGACATGGATCTATATTATTTGCGCATTGCAAAACGAATTGTGGATAATATTCTTATGACGATGCTCGACACATCATATTACAAATCGGTATTTGGGTATGCCGATGTTGAGAAGGAACAATATGAGCTTATTTATGCTCTAACAAATGATGTTCTGGATCGACTAGAGGACACTCAAGATGGTCGGCGAGTGTATAAGAATACAAAAGAACTTAGGGAAGAATTCGAAAAATATTTCGAAGAGGTATTAAGCAATTATGACGAAGAGTCTTGAATCGAGTTATATCGCAAAATCTATCCCCATATTAACTAAGGACGAATTCTTTGCGTATATTCGAGATAGCATAGTCAACTTACCGTTAAAAGAGATGTTTTATGTAGACGATTGGTATATTGATCGTCTTATTACAAATTGGCAAACGTTGAAATTTGAGTCTGACTATCGTAAATACATATTCGGACTCTTAATGTTACCTAAGAATCTCAAACAATTGGATATTGACTTGATGCTTTGGAATGTTGTTAGAAGTCTCGTTGATGAAATGATAGTATCTTTAGCCGAGGGATTCTATTACGACGAGATGGAAAGTGTTATCGGCGAGACTATATATTTTGAGCCCTTCAAACGATATAAAGGACATGAGATCGACAAACAAAAAGTCACTTATTTCCTAGATATCTTAGACACAATATATGGTCGTGTGGAAGAAGGATTCGATACGCTGTCGTGGATACGCTCAGCGGTTGATGAGGATTATTTATTATAGGAGGTTGTGCTCGTTGTGAAACAGCATGTTAACTTAATTTTGTCCGATAGCGATATGAATGATATCGCTACACAATTCATGGCATGTGACCGTGAATTGGAGGTTGAGATCGAGGGTAGTAATGTAGTTTTACACCTCGTACGTGATGATGCAGATGCAGACTACTAAGAACATAGGAGAATAGAGAAATGAAAAAATCAATCGTATTTACAGGAACAATCGCACTTGCCCTTTTGACAGCACCAAGCGTATTGGCTAACGAAGCCGATACAGTTGTCACTAAACAAGATACTAATATCACAGTACAAAACCCTTCGGTTGAAGTAACAACATCTAACGATACTATTTACGCAGATGTTGATGTCAAGGTAAATGATATCCAAATCCCAGACGAAATTACCATTAACAAAGGTGACAGCATTACTGTTGGATTGCCTCAGGAACTTAAGTTGGTAAATAACTACACGTTCCCTGTTAATAATAACGAAGGAACAGAAGTCGGTACAGCTACTGCGAACAAAGACAATAATGAAGTCACAACGGTATTCAATGACTACTTTGAATCTCACCCTCTGAATAAAACGTTCTCACTTGATATTCAAACTCAATGGAATGTCGAAAAGGTTAAGGAGAACCAACAAGTTGCCCTCGACTTCAATGGTCGTAAGGTTGAAACTACTACTGGTAAAGCTGGTGTTATTGGTAAGGACGAAACTCTTATGAAATGGGGTGGCGAAGACGCAGAACATCCAGGCGAAATTGTATGGGCAATGCGCGTTAACTATGCCAAGAAAGACCTTGTCAACGTCAAAGTTTCTGATACTTGGGACGAAAATCAAGAATACGTTAAGGATTCGTTCAAAATGGTGGCTGTTGAATCAAATAACCCTTGGAAAGAAAAAGAATCAGAAACAACTAAGATCTCTCCTGTATTCCATACCAATGGTTTCACTTGGTCTGCCGATAAACTCTCAGACCAGTTGTATATTAGTTATCGTACAAAAGTCATCAAGCAAGCTGAGCGTTATTTGAATAGTGTGGTTCTTGGTGCAGATAACTTCAATTCACAATATCGTGATGTACCTTATCAATTTGTAAGCGGTAAGGGTAAAGCCGATGGTGAAAACAAGAAAGAAGAAAAGAAACCAGAGGAAAAACCAAAAGAGGATCCTAAGAAACCAGAGGAAAAACCAAAAGAGGATCCTAAGAAACCAGAGGAAAAACCAAAAGAGGATCCTAAGAAACCAGAGGAAAAACCAAAAGAGGATCCTAAGAAACCAGAGGAAAAACCAAAAGAGGATCCTAAGAAACCAGAGGAAAAACCAAAAGAGGATCCTAAGAAACCAGAGGAAAAACCAA
>ERZ773051.152-NODE-152-length-57487-cov-9.010813_pt1 | contig 57487 bp, 49 predicted proteins | sample MGYA00580631_ERZ773051 | MGnify/ENA primary metagenome ERZ773051 (study PRJEB29015, sample SAMEA2738137) | human oral metagenome | biome: human oral; feature: human-associated habitat; material: saliva | place: China | collected 2204 ... | reverse complement strand
AGACCACAAGCTGAGAAGCGGCCACCATCATGCCAACCGTCATCAAACCCTGAAGGGTAAGGATAGCGCCAATGAAATAAATACCGATATAGATAATCTGGCCAACGGTAAACGAAAGCAGACGCGCCAACGAACCAAAATAACGCGCTTGGAATTTACTCTCTTCCCAGCTTTGGTTTGCCTTACTCATTGCTTCTCGCGAGGCTTCCGTAAGGTGGAAACTTCTGAGAAGATCAAAACCTTCAAGGTGCTCATTGGCAGTAGCCGTAAAACGCTCTGCAGACATGGACTGTTCTGCTCGCCTTTTGGAAATACGCGGAGCCATGGCTTTGGGAATCAGCATCTGAATGGCAATCATGGCAAAAATGAATAAAACAAGCCATGGTGAGATAAACAGAAGCACCACTAAACTGACTATGCCAGAGAAGATGTCTACCAGCGTATCCATAAAAACACGGAAATACGTTTCATCAAGCAAATCAAGGTCATTGGTAAGTATCGAGAGCCAATGACTCGTATTGTGCGTATGAAACTCAGGAATCGACTGACCAAGAATCTGCCTCATCAAATCATCACGCAAGTGTGACTGACTGCCACGAAGCACGGACCACCGCAGGCGCCTGCATACCAGGTCCACGAAGAAGTAGCAGAAAATATACAAGCCAAACCAAAGTCCATAGTTTAAGGCATCCGAGAGTTTGCCGCTCATGGCAAGATCAATAGACTGAAGCATCACGTATGAAAGCGCAATTTCAAACAGACTGCTTAAGAGGGAGAAGACAATAAATAGGATTAGTTTGCCTTTTTGATTGAAATACAAATACCTAAGCATGTGTTCTCCCTCTTGGATACCTTAGATGTTATTTGTATATTGTATAGTTTACCTCGTTGCGTCTTTCTCGGCATCGTCTTCGACATCTTCAGCATTTGACGACATGCCCAAAAGGCGCTGCATGATCTGCTCGGGACTCGACTCCTCGTAACGAGCAAGCGAGGTGATGCGCTCACGCATCTTGTACTCGTGCAGCTCATCTTCAAGCTCACGAACGCGAGCGCGGAGTTCGTCGATTTCATCGTCCTTCTCGACAGCACGCTCACGCATGTCGAGAATGCGCACGACACCGGCAAGATTGATGCCCTCATCCGTCAGCTTGGCCACAAGGTTCAGCCGGTCGATATCTGCACGCGAATACAGACGCGTATTACCGCGGGATCTGCCGGGATTGACCAGACCCTTCTGTTCGTAGACGCGAAGGGTCTGTGGATGCATGCCCGTAAGCTCAGCCGCAACGCTAATCATGTAGAGCGGTTTATTGCGACTCTCCCGACTTTTGCGATTCTCGTCGCTCTTGCGCGCCATCGTTTACACATCCTTTCGGTAGCTGCGAGCGTCGTCGTCCTTCAGAGACTCCAACGCCTCGCGCTCCTTCTTGGTCAGTCTTGTAGGAACCTTCACGTCAACCGACACATACAAAGCTCCGCGAGAATCCGGATTTTTTACGCGCGGCGCACCGAGCTCGCGGAAGCGGAACGTCTTGCCATTCTGCGTACCGGCGGGAACTTTCAGACGGACCGTCGTGCCGTCGGGTGTAGGAACTTCAACCGTTGCGCCAAGAGCGGCCTCATACATACTGATGGGCAACTCCATCCTCACGTCAGCGCCATCACGCTTGAACACCGGATGCGGATCAACCTTGATGGAAACCACCAGGTTACCGCGCTGTCCGCCGTTAATTCCGTATTCGCCACGCTTCTTGTACCTGAGCTTCATGCCGTCGTACGCGCCTGCAGGTATCTTGATAGTCAGCGTTTGCTCATCGCCCGTCGAAGGAATGCGGTAAGTTGCTTTGCGAGAAGTGCCTTTAAGCGCCTCGTCAAAGCTCACCTCAACGGACATCGTCAAATCTCCGCCGGCAGATGGCCTGTTTGCAGCAGCTCGACCGCCACCGAAAATGGATGAGAAGTCGAAGCCTCCCATACCACCCATACCGCCAAAGATATCGGCAAAATCAGCGCCGTCGACATTGGTGGTATAGGTGTAGCCGCCCTGTGTACCGCGACCTCCAAAGCCCGAGCCCGGAATGCCACCGAACATGAGCATCTGGTCGTATTCCTTACGCTTGGATTCGTCTGAAAGTGTGTTGTACGCCTCGGAAATCTCCTTGAACTTATTCTCATCGCCGCCCGCATCAGGATGATATTTAGCAGCGAGCTTGCGGAAAGCTTTCTGGATGTCGCTCTTCGAGGCGTCGCGCTTCACACCTAACACGTCATAAAATGTTTTCTTACCAGCCATGACTAAGCACGACCTCCTCTCATAAAAAGTTTTACTTACTTGGTGTCCTTGTCACCGCCTGCATCAGCAGTATCGCCGTTGCTCGCATCATCAGCAATGTCGGCATCCTTGCCGGCATCCGTATCTTTATCGCCCTCTTCGGGACGCTTGGGTCCGCCGTGCGTCACCGTCACCATGGCGGTACGGATGACCTTGCCGCCCATGCGATAGCCCTTCTGATATACCTGCGCAACGCTTTCATCGTATGCCTCGGCATCCTCAACCCGGCCGACCGCCTGATGCGACAGCGGATCAAACGCCTCACCGGCAGGATCAATCACATTGACGCCTTCTTTGTTCAGTACGCCTACGAGCTTGTTCTTTACCGCCGAAACGCCTTCGACAAACTGTACCGACTGCGAATCCGTGAGATTATCGGCGTGCTCAATCGCACGCTCCAAGTCGTCAATGACTGGCAGGAGCTCAATTACCAGCTTCTCCGTTGCGCGCTCGCGCTCATCCAGGCGCTCCTGAGCCGTGCGACGACGGTAATTATCCCAGTCCGCTTGCAGACGTACAAACCTATCGGTGGCCTCTGCGGCTTCCTTTTTAGCGGCCTCAATCTGATCCGCTACGGAATCAAGCTGAGCCTGCAGAGCATCGCGCTCGGAGCGAGCCTTATTGACATCCTCCGCAATCTCACGCTCCGCCTGCTCTTCTCCCCGACGAATAGCCTCTTCAACCATGGCCTGCTCGTCAAGGTCATCAGCGGCAGCCGCGCCAACAGCACCGGCAGCGTCATCTCCGTCTACACCGGCGGTGCCCACCTGTGCATCTCCGTTATTCTCATTTTCAAAAGCGGCGTCTTTGCCCTCATTAATTGGCACGTTCACGTCACCCTCCTTCTATGTACGAGGGAGGCAGCCGGTCAAAGCCGGCCACCTCCCCAATGCGAACGTCTTGCTTCTCTGACTTCCGTTTGCCCCTAGCACACGGCAATGGCGAGAAGCCCTTCCGCTCGCACCTTAGTTCTGAGACTTGTCGTCGTCAACAACCTCGTAATCAGCATCTTCAACATCGCTGTCGGAAGAGTCGCCGGCAGAAGTGCCGTCCGTACCCGCGGTCTGAGCCTGGGCGTCAGCATACGCTACTTCGGCGAGTTTGTGTCCGACTTCCTGGAGCTTCTCGCCAGCTGCCTTGATGGCCTCGATGTCGGTGCCTTCAAGTGCCTTACGAGCCTCAGCAACAGCCTCCTCGGTAGCCTTCTTCTGATCCTCGGGGACTTTGTCGCCAAGATCCTTCAGCGTCTGCTCGGTGCCATACGCAAGCGAGTCGGTCTGGTTGCGGACCTCAATCTCGTCTTTGCGCTTCTTGTCTTCCTCAGCGTGGGACTCTGCGTCCTTGACCATACGATCGACTTCGTCGTCGGAAAGCGCGGTGGAACCGGAGATGGTAATCTCCTGGGATTTGCCCGTTGCCTTATCCTTTGCGGTGACCTTTACGATGCCGTTGGCGTCGATGTCAAAGGTAACCTCAATCTGAGGAGTACCACGACGAGCTGCAGGGATGCCGGTCAGGTTGAACTTACCGAGCGACTTGTTGTCGGCGGCCATCTCACGCTCGCCCTGAAGGACGTTGATCTCAACGGACGTCTGGTTGTCGGCGGCCGTGGAGTAGATCTCGGTCTTGGACGTTGGGATGGTGGTGTTGCGGTCAATCATCTTGGTCATCACGCCGCCCATGGTCTCAACGCCAAGGGAAAGCGGGGTAACATCCAGAAGCAGGATACCGGAAACGTCGCCGGTCAGAACGCCGCCCTGGACGGCCGCACCGTCAGCAACAACCTCGTCCGGGTTCACGGACATGTTGGGCTGCTTGCCGGTCATGGTCTTTACAAGCTCCTGAACGGCAGGCATACGAGTGGAGCCGCCGACGAGAATAACCTCATCAACGCTGGAAATCTGGAGACCGGCGTCCTGGAGTGCCTTGGTTACTGGAGTCTTGCAGCGATCAAGCAGATCACGCGTGATGCGCTCAAACTCGGCGCGAGTCAGCGTATAGTCAAGATGCTTAGGACCGGTTGCGTCAGCGGTAATAAATGGCAAGTTAATCTGTGCTTGCTGAGCGCTTGAGAGTTCCTTTTTGGCGTTCTCTGCGGCCTCCTTCAGGCGCTGAAGCGCCATAGGATCCTTGCGCAGGTCGATGCCGTTGTCTGAGTTGAACTTATCGGCAAGCCAGTCAATCACGCGCTGGTCCCAGTCATCGCCACCGAGGTGGTTGTCGCCATTGGTAGCAAGAACCTCAACAACGCCGTCGGCAAGGTCAAGAAGCGAGACGTCAAAGGTGCCGCCACCAAGGTCGAAGACGAGGACTTTCTGATCCTTATCTTTCTTATCAAGACCGTAGGCAAGGGCAGCAGCCGTCGGCTCGTTAACGATACGCTGGACATTGAGGCCTGCGATCTTGCCGGCGTCTTTGGTTGCCTGACGCTGGGAGTCGTTGAAGTACGCGGGGACGGTGATGACAGCGTCGGTCACTTTCTCACCGAGGTACTTCTCGGCGTCAGCCTTCATCTTAGAGAGGATCATGGCGCTGATCTGCTCGGGCGTGTAATCGGTGCCCTCAATCTCCACGACAGCGCGACCGTCAGTACCGGACTTGACCTTGTACGGAACGGTCTTCATCTCGGACTGGACCTCGTCAAACTTGCGACCCATGAAACGCTTGATGGAGAATACCGTGTTCACAGGGTTAGTAACAGCCTGGTTCTTTGCCGCCTTACCGACAATGCGGTCACCGTCAGCGCGGAAACCCACGACCGACGGAGTGGTGCGATCGCCCTCAGCGTTAACGATAATAGTCGGCTCGCCGCCTTCGAGGACAGCCATAGCCGAGTTGGTAGTGCCGAGGTCGATACCAAGAATCTTTCCCATAGTTCATGTTCCTTTCCTATGCAGACCCGGCTGGCGAGAAGTACGTGCTTATTTGCGTTCTACCTGTTCAGAGCACGTATTAACGACATCCGCATCTGCGGTGTTTCATCTTTACGTCTCTGCTTATTCCCCCTATGTCGGGTTTATATACATAATCTAAGTGTCTATGTGATAGATTTTTTGTTCCAGCAATTTAATACGTGTCTTCGTGAGTTTTAGTAATACTAAATACTGAAGCGTGCATTTTTTGGCATCTACCGCATAGGAAGTCAATGAACCTTATGACTGTAATCGAATTAAAAGTTACGTCCCAAAAATAAGAGTCTTAAATATCTGGTCAACATATGCATCCCATTTTTTACTTCTATTGTCTTCACTTTGTGTTGATAAAAGGGTATCGATTTCATTATATTTAAGGATTAATTTTGAGATTGCAATTCTCGTGAATGTAAGTTCATCTTCTTCATCTTCACGATACTCATAAAAAGGCGATTTGCCTGCATGAACAAAGTCGTTTCGTTTGTAGTAAACACTATCAAGTATATCCGCAATTTCCGATCGGGTTTTTCCTTCGATATAAATCAATTTTGAAAGAATGGCGGCCAATCTTAATCGCTTTTCATTTTTCTGTTCTGTTAGTAAAGCCTCTGCTGATGTCATATATAGCAATGTGGCCAAATCATTATCATTTTTAAATTCGAAATGAAATCCTCTGTTCAACAAAATCAATGAATTAACAAATCTACGAGTCAGTTCATCACCTGGATTTAGGAGAAATTCAGTAAACAGATGTGAAAATATAGTTTGATTTTCTTCCTCCTCAAGAAAATGTAAGTCTATCTGACATTTTGGAAGACCCTCGTTCCAAGTATGCTCATGTCCACATCTCCATTCATCATCAGACATTATTAGAACATGATAGTTTTCCCTAAGCTCGTCAAACGAATGTTTTTTCAAAGTAAATAGAGCATCCTCTGTCGTATTTAAAGTCCAATACAGCGTATGCATCAGATAAATAGTGCGAACAGCAATCGTTATAGCTTCCGACCTCACACGAGATGTTTGATCTTCAATTCTAATGAGCAATAAATTGTGTTTAAAGAAATCTCGGGAACGACTATTTTTCGTATGCTCAAACATATCAGCACACTTTTCGTATTCGATTGACATTATATTCGACAAATTACTAAATAGCGTCTTCTCATTTTCTTCCGATGGAATTAAGTAGAACATTTCATCTCCAAAAGTTATCTGCTTATTTAGCTTTGATCCGTGCAGCGGAATAATCACAAAATGCTCACCCTTATTTTGTTCGAAACTAGTTTTAACTAAATTAACTAATGAACTATAAAACGTACTGACGTCTGATGGTGCTGTTTTTAATTTCAATATACGATTTTCAATTGTAAAAATAGTTATGTCTGGGTCTGCGTAATCAGATAACTCTACATCATCCCATACCGCCTGTACTAAGTTCATGAATGGTTTACAGTCATAATTTAGCTCTGGTTTATCAGTACTAGAATTAAAATAGTATTGTAATAAATTATAGCAATTTCCTTCTGCCGTTTTTCTGTTCATACTCTTAACCCTCTTTCATTCTATAATTTCATATAAATTTGATAGTAATTCATTTTTTATCCTGTGACTCTTTGAGATATTTTTCTGCTCTGTCTTTTAGAGTATTTAGCCTCCTTAATGAAAATCGAATTAAGTACTTTGCAGCTGCAGACTATTCTCCTGAATCTCAACTAGATGGTCTTATCAAAAAAATTATCGATCGTACGGCAGCTAATGAAGCTCTCGAAGATTTTCATTATGAGTGCATTGACTTAAAAGACCAAGAGACAAAAGCACAGGATGCAAACTTCAAAAAGAGACAAAAGCTGATAGACCAGCTAGAAGATAGTAGAACATATGCAACCACTCACTCTGTTATCGCTGAATTAGAGGAAATTGAAGAGAAAGAATGGGAGCCATCGGAAATTAAGAGACTGTTCGAGATCAGAGAGAGAAATAGTCAAGTATCTGCAATACGTAAGGACACTGATGTTGAACGCTTTTTTAATTCGTTGCCAAATAAGAAGTAACTTGTTTAAAACAAAAAATACTTACTAAGATCTCATTTGCTATAGGGAATCCTTCGGGCGTTTTTAAGCTGAGCTTAACTCTTATCACCTATTTCCCGCTCCAGCAAAAGAAAGCGATCAAAATCACTTTCATACAGACGATCCTGTGCGATCCTATATTTTTCATATTCTGTTTCTGCATGAAGCTTAGCTTGTTCTGCACTGATCTTGCCAGGGCCAATGAGTAACTCATTCCCATTGAACTCAAGAAAACCGTCCAAACGCTTTGCCCAGTCCTCCATACTCATGGGAATCTTACGCTTGGCCTGCAACTCTGCATAATCTAAATAGAGAGAAACAATTCTTTCCAGATAGTCCATCTCTTGTTCATTCAAATAGTTCTTAGCAATTGATACGTCTGTTTTCAGAATTTTTCCCTCTGGAGCATTTTCCCATGTAGTAAGTCCCATATGCTCTTTCGTAGCATCTGCTCGTTCCAAAATCAACTCCGAGGCTGTATGACGATGAACCGCATAATGCAATTTATTCTGTACTGTTTGAAAAAACAAGCGAGTAGTCTTGGCGTCCTTGTCGTAATCAAAGGCCGTCGCATATAAATCAGTAACTTTTTGATAGAACTTACGCTCCGATAGACGAATCTCTCGAATCTGCTGTAGCTGTCGCTCAAAATACTCATCGGTAAACATATGGCCTTTTTTCAGACGGTCAACATCCATCGTCCAGCCCTGAATAGTGTGGTCTTTGACAATCTGTCCAGCCCATTTACGAAACTGTACTGCACGCTGATTGTTTACCTTAAAACCTACGGCAATGATCAGCTGTAGGTTGTAGTGTATAACCTCGCGATTAACCTGCCGAGAACCCTCATTTTGAACTATCCGGAATTTCCGGATAGTTGAATTTTCCACAAGTTCACCGTCATTGTAAATCTTCTTGATATGTTCATTAATTGTCCGAACATTAACGCCATAAAGCTCTGCCATCATCTTTTGAGTGACCCAGATATTCTCGTCCTCATATCGCATTTCAAAACTGTCATCGCTGTTTCCGGTGGAAGCAATAAACGTCAAGTACTCTGCTGCAGAGCTACGCACAATCAATTCTTTCTTCTTGTCGCTTGCCATATAACAGCACCTTTCTCTACAGCATCTAGATTTAAAAGGTTACGTCTCTATCTTTAGCTTCCGACAAAGTATCACGATAAAGCCTTGCCGGTAAAGCTCACTTACATCTTTCCTAAATTCTTCAACTGATAACGACCATAACATAACGCAATCGGAAAAGTATGAGATTCCACTCTTCAATGCACGTTTCAGAGTGCAAAATTCTGACCTAGAGAAACAGCTGGTAATCATAGTAATTCGGATTTTGCAAACCATTTTTTAGGTCGAAATAGGGATTTTGCAAACCACGTTTACCATTTGCTAAGAGGCGGAACTTGGGCTTGGAACTTTTAAACCAAACCTCATTCCCTAGGTCTCCTCTTCCCCTTAATAAAACAGCGGCACTTCATCTTTCAGGAACTTCTCGATTTCACAAGCTCCGGCGGAAATACCGCCAACAGCGAGGCGCTTGGCATTTGGATGCAAAGAAAGAAAAGCTGCCATACCGCTTTGCTCTTTTTTGTGCCCGCTTTCGACCTCTATTGCAAAGAGAGCTGGCGCGCCTTTCGAGATGACAAAATCAACCTCCTTTGATCCTTCTCGCCACCAAAACACATCAAAGCCCTCCTCTGCCGAGCGCGCAAGAAGCCTTGCGCCAACAGCTGATTCAATGAGACGTCCACGTAAATCCAGCTCGTTGAGACAGCGTTCTTTTGCAATTCCGGATACGGCAGTCATAAGCGAAGTATCAAATACCATGAGACGTGGAGAGCTTTTTTTGCGCGTAATTGCCTTTTTGTCATATTTTTGAATACCGCAGAGTATTCCGGACTTACCTAGGAGATCTAGGTAATGAGCAATTGTTACGGTATTTCCGGCATCCCGAAGCTGCCCAAGCATTTTGTTAAAGGAAAGTTCCTGTGCAGAGTATGTCGAACCGAGTCTAAAAAGAGAGCGCATAAGAGCGGGTTTACGGATATCTTCCAACGCAAGAACATCCTGCGAAATGGTGGGCTCAACAATTGCATCGCGTACATAGGAAGCCCAACGTATATCATCACTCGCAAATCGAGCTGCCCCCGGATAACCGCCGTAATACAGATAGTCGTCAAGGGAGAATCCAAACGCCTGCGAACATTCCGCATAGCTCCAATGGGGAGAGTAAATCATCTCAAAGCGCCCCATCAGCGAGTCCTCTAGGCCTTTGTGCAATAGCAGCGAAGATGATCCGCTGAGGATAATACGAACGGGCATATTGTTGCGTCGGTCGGCATCATAAAGTGCCTTTACCACAGCTGACCAATGCGGAACTTTTTGTATCTCATCAACTGCTAATACTACCGTCCGAGATCCAGAAAGAGTCGCGTTGCGCGCTTGTTGCCACTCAACCTGAAGCCACTCTTCAGTTGGAACAATAGCGTCATCTGCACTTACAAAGAACTGCTCCATATTCAGCTTGGCGAGTGCCTGTCCAAGCATGGTACTCTTTCCGGTTTGACGAGGGCCCACAACAACCTGCATCAACGGATTATTCTCTTCTGCAATTCGTTCAACGATTGTATCTACATAGCTTCGCTCGAACATCAAACTCTCCTACTTCTTGCAGTACTGAGTAATTTCTCTCATTATACTGAGTAAATTTACTCAGTATAATGAGAATTTCTTGATTTAGAGGAGAAGTAAGACACCGATGTTGGAAACATCGGCGTCTTATGGATTCAGAAATTCTATTTCTTTGGTTTTCTTTGCAACGCAAATGCAACGCAAACGTTTGCGTTGCATTTGCGTTGCTCGCACTCAACAGGCTAAAGTCTTGAGCATGGGAAAATCCGGAATATATCCCGGATTTTCCCAATTAACTTACGCTGCATATTAAACGTACAGACATACACACTTGAATCTGCATGCCCTCAACGACGCACTTCTCGCTTAAACCTTCTGGCAGAGAGACTTTAGGTACTGCTCTACCAGTCTCAGATCCCCCGAGTTGATCTTCCGGATAAGCTCAGAGCCAATGATTGCCCCATCGGCTCCGTTCCCAAGCACTTCAGCAACATCTTGTGCACTTTTGATCCCAAAGCCCACATACGCAGGAATGGCAGAATATGCACGAATCTTTGCTATCGTCTCAACATAGCCACTACGTCCGGAAATAGTACCGCCGGTCTTCCCTTCACCCGACACCACGTAGGCAAATAAATCGGATTCTTCAACGGCTTGCCGGATTTCTTCATCCGAAAGAGACCGAGAAAAGATATGTACGAGACCTGCGTAGTCCTCTCTTCGCTGCACACCATCCACACAGAGCAAAGCGTCGTATATCCAGCGTGGCAGCTTCTGTATCTCGTATTTCTTTAATCCCTCCTCATACGTCATTAGTACGATACGAGACGAAAAGACCTTGCGTATTTTTGAAAGCTCTTCGTACGCCCTCTTTGCCGTCAGTCCGGATTCTACCGACAGGTGACTTTTGCGGATTACCTCTCCGTCCATGAACGGATCGCTCACCGGTAATCCTATCTCCACGCACCCCACTCCAGCCTCTTCAATGAACTCGAGCACACGATAGAATGTCTCCCAATTGGGATAGCCCAGTGTCAAATAGAGCACCAATCTCCTTGGAAGAGTTGGCAGTGCAAGAGGTGGGATTGCGGACATCTCCAAAGACATGCTCGCGTCCTTAGAACGGCAGCGTATGAAGTATGAATCCCAAAAGCGGGCCATACACGCAATAGTCGGTTTCAGAGAGGATTCTCATAATCGGTTCGTACGAGCCTACAAAGGGAAGAAGCAACGCTTGACCAAAAATAAGGATGAAGCCGTTAACCAGCGAACCAATCACCGCACCTCTCGCTCCGCCATGAGCGTCTCCAAATATCGCAGTCGCAGCTCCCGTAAAGAATGTTGGAATCAAAGCGGGAAATACAATAACTGGATATCCAACTGCAGCCAGGATCACCATGCCGATCAAACCGGAAAGCAAACTGCATAAAAAGCCAACAATCACACAAGTCGGATAACTTGGAAAAAGAAGCGGTACGTCAAGACCAGGCTTCGCACCAGGAATGATCTTGTCGGCAATTCCGTGAAACGCCGGAATAATCTCTGCAAGCATCATGCGAACACCCGTAATGATAACGGTAATCCACATACCAAAACTTATACCCTGTAAAACGGAGTAGACGAGAAGGTCTTGGCCGCCTGAAATGGTACTCATAACCCAATCGGGACCGGCAACCACGCTCACACAAAGGAACAGAAGCGTCATCACAAGGGTGAGCGCAATTGTCATCTCACGCAGAAAGGCAAATTTCTTCGGAATCTTAATCTCTTCAAGATCGTGCTCTTTGTTTCCAAATGCCTTAGCCAGATACGTTGCAACCAAAAGACCAATAGAGCTGGAGTGAGCCAAAGTGATCTCTTCTCCACCTTTAACACCCTTTATGCAATGATTTACATATGCGCACGAGAAGGTCATGTAGCAGCCAAGAAGAATGGAGCCAACACCAACAATGCCCCAGAACGAAAGAGCCGTGTTGTACTTCAGAAGTGCCGCAATCAAACCCGCAAAGAAAAAGGCAACATGCGCGGAAAGATGCACAAACTTAAACTTCGTAAACCTTGCGAGCAAAAGGTTGATCAAGAAACCAAACGCAAAGATTAACGCAAGCTCTGTTCCCAAATCTGTCATGTATTCAGCACTTGCCGCGCCAATATCCGTTGCAGCAGATGCACCGTTACCAAATGCCTTACCAATCATTGTTGCCAGCGGAAGCAGCGCCGTTCCAAGGGTCTGACCTCCCACATTTACCATCGTAAAGCCGATCATGGCTTTAATGGCAGAGGGAAGAATCTGGTTCCACTGCCGTTTCATCGCAATCATACCGATCACGACAACCAAACCGATAATGAAAACGGACTGACTCAGGTAATGATTGACGATATAGAGAAAAATCTCCATCTTGCTACCTCCCAATCTCAGCAATCGTCTGTAAAAGCTGTTCTTTAAGAAAAGCCTTATCCATCATGTTGTCGATACGAATAATCGGCGTTGAAGCATCGCGCAATGCATCTGCAAAATCTGAAGTAGTAATAATCAGGTCATATGCAGACGGATCAACCGATCCTATGTCTGAAGCATCCACGGTTGCTTCAATGTCTTCAGCGTCCAGAATCTGTTGGGCAAACAATCGAAGCATCATGCTGCTTCCAACTCCCGCACCACACACCGTTACAATGTTGATCATTTCTTCCTACTTTCTATTCGTCACTTCAAGTACCTCTGCCGGCGTATCTGCCTGCAGTATCTTCTCCACATTCACCGGATCACTCAGAAGTTCTGCCAAATCGGAAAGAGCATTTAAGTGGGTCTGATGGTCGATGGCACAAAGAGCTATCACCAGCTGCACGGGATCATTTTTCGGGTGACCAAAAACAACCGGATCTGCCAGTGATACAAGGGCAAAGCCGATTCCCCGTGCTCCTTTCTCAGGTCGTGCATGGGGCATGGCAATACCGGGAGCAATAACGATATATGTCCCGTTCACCTTTACGTTTTCAATCATTGCTTCTATGTATTCTTCTTTTGCCACTCCCTTTTTAACGAGCAGTCTTCCTGCCTCCCTCACTGCATCGTCACGGTCAACAGCTTTGTAGTGGGTTTCTACAAGGTCTTCGGTAAGAACTTCTTCCAGCATTGGGCAATACCTTTCTTTCAGTGTTTTTGTGGGGGCAAAACCGAGAAACTCTCCAAGATCCGCTTTAATGTCGTGCTCTTCTGTTGCACTTATCGCGATGTGATTTTTAATAACGCTTATGATTTCATCAGGGGAGATTGTCCTTTTATGGGGTTTTATATAGTTGGCAACTGTCTTTTGATCCGCCTCATCAAATTGCGGTGCTACCTCGATAACCCTGATCGATTCGTACGTAAAGGGAAACGTGCTTACAATAAAATCAACCTGGTTCTCTTTCAGCCATTTTTGCGCTTCGGTTGCGCCAAAAGCTGCGACAACCTGCACCTCAAAAAGGGATTCAAGTCGAGCGGAAACTATTTCCGAAGTCGATATACCTGCATGACATACAACAATGACGCGCGGCTTCATGACGATATATTTTTTAGATCTTTCCAACGATGCAGCAAAAAGCAGGGTAATAAAAGTAATCTCATCATCTGCAAACGAAACCGATAAACCCTCCTCTAGGAGTTTGACCGTTTGAGCAGTCGCTTCGTAGAGCTCCTGATATTCTTCCCTGACATATTCTGCAAGCGGATTTTGAATCACCTCTCCGCTGACGGCTCTCCAATATGCAGGCCGCAAGTGATTGACTATGCTCTCGAAGAGCTTCTCGTCATCTTCAAACCTTGCATAGGCAATACGTTTGTCCATTTCACGTATGAACCGACTTACCAAGACATTGATTTTTATCCAGTTTTCGGACAACAGCTCTTTGTAGCCAATAACGGTTGACTCTTGCATCTTAGCCGCAAGAAAACGAATCTCTTCTTCCGGTATGTTGCTGCAGTTATAAAGAATTTCGAGCAGATCAATGCGATCACACACGGCTCTATATTCACGACTGACAAACTCACGTCCAACATTCAGCTTTTTGGAAGAGATGTCTACACGTTTTCCGGCATTAAATCGGATTGCTGACACCATAAGATACGCTATCAGTCTTTTCTTCGCCTCTTCAGAAAATTCCACTGATAGCAATCCGGCAACAGCATCTATATACTTCTGTATCTTAGCGATGCACTGAAGGCTTATATCTTTATCTGCAATAAGAGATATATACGGCCAATTTTGCTGTAAGAGCGACACAAAGACGGCTCTTATCGCCAGCTCATCGCCAACGACCGTATATCCTACGAAAGGTGTTGATTCCAATAAAATGCCTTTTTCAGCAAGCAGTTCTTTTATTTCATCCAAATCCCTCAGGACAGTATTTCTGGAAATGCCAGTCAAAGTCTGTATGCTTGCTACTGAAACCTTCTCGGGTCTCAGAAGAATCATCTCGGCTATGTATCTTCTCCTGATTTCGGGATCAAAATAGAACAGATCGTTCTTTTTAAGTAAGCCTGAGAAGTCAATATCAATAGGACTCTTGTACTCTAAAGTTCCTCGTATATTGTCTATACGAGGATATCCTTTTGCCTGCAAAAGAGTGCTCAGACGTTCTACATCCTTATAAACCGTGCGAGAAGTGACATCGTGCTGCAGGGCAAACTGTTCAACAGAAACCCTCTCAGCACGCTTGCATACTAAGGTAAACAACAACTCCGCACGATTGTTCATGCTTTCCCTCCTCTATGATAAAGATATAAAAGTCCAGTATTCTGCAACAAAACCCATTTGTTTCGTAATTAATGAACTAAATGAGACTGGCTTATTCGCGCGTGTTTATATACGTTGATATCAAGTTACCTGTCTCGTAATCAAAATTTTTTTGTTGTAAATGAAAAATGCCACCGGACAAGCCGATGGCATCTTCAAATAACGATACGACCTTCATTACTTCTGGGACTGTTTAATCATCCAGATTGTCTTAGAGAGAGCTGCAATGTGCTCATCCATGGCAGCAGACACCAGGTAGTTATCCTCTGCGTCTGCATCCTTTTTAATCTCTGACGCAAAGCTGCGAATCTTCTCGTAATCAACAAGGATTGCCGAGAAGATCTCTGCAGGATCCTTATAGCCGTCCGCAGCCTCCTCAAGGTGTGAATTCTTAATGTACTCTGCCATAGAACCCAGCGGCGTTCCCTCGTTCATAAGAATGAGCTCGGCCACCTCATCGATCTGGTCATACATAGCGCCATACACACTATCGAGAAGCGTGTGTACTTGGAAAAACGTTGATCCCTTTACGTACCAATGGAAATTATGGGTTTTGTGTGCCTCTACTGCGTAATCGGACAAAAGCTGGTTAAGTTTCTCGTTAATCATACATACTCCTTTCAAAGGTTACTTACTACTTACGCGAGATTCAGAACGACGGGCAAGACAGTCATCACAGACACCGGTAAAGCAAAGCGCATATGAGTCAATCTTGCCGCACGAATTTTTTGCAAGTGCTGTCAGGTCAGCAAGACTCGGACCCTTAACATCCATAACTTTGCCGCATTCTCTGCACTGAAAGTGCGCATGTTCGCGTGTTATGGGATCAAACCGAGAAACGCTATCTCCCGTATTGATCACCTGCAATTCTCCGGCATCAACAAGCTGCATGAGATTACGGTAAACCGTACCCAAACTGATATGTGGAAGCTCTTCTCGAACCGCTGCATATACACTGTCGGCGGCCGGATGATCGTGGCGGCCTTCCATATATGATCGGATGGCTTCTCGCTGCCTGCTGTACCTCATAACAACTGTCTTTTCCTTTCTGTGCCGCTCGGCACTTTCTCGTTTGCTTCTGGTGCTTTCTTACCCGTTTCATTCTTCTCTCGCTTTATAAATAGTAACTATTACTATTTATATGAATATTAGACACTAAATGAAAGGCAAATGCAAGGCCTTTTTGGTTGGCTTCAGCCGATTTTAGGAATTACCGCCACTCGATTCAGACGTTGGATTGCCAAGCTTATCGAGATGCCAAGGGAACGACGCTTTTGGAGCATAAGAAATATCGCCAAAGTCATCCTCGCGATGATTCAGATGTTGAAAGAGCAGCTCTACCTCTTTCAACTTAACGTAAACAGTTGTCGGATGCTTTGGATGCGCCTGAAGAGAGGCCTCTTCAACGTTTTCAAATTGATCCGACGCCGCAACAAGCATCGGATAGGTTTGCTTATCGTCAGAAGAACTCTCCGCCTCAATTCTTCCCGGCAAGACTCTTCCGCTTGGATAGAAAAGAGCACAGAAACCGTTTTTATGTACCGAGAAGAAATAGCTTGTTCCGGTCTTCTTAATATTAGATTTGACGTCCTCTGTGCTTAAATCAGGTTCATCCGAATTAATACGATGGAGGCTTACGAGCTCCCATACGCCTGGTATTGTTGCAGCAAAGTTGACAACGTTGCCGTCAATATAGGCAATTTGAGAGGTATCTTTGGGATTGTCGCTTAGTTTTTGATAACTTGAAATAGCGGATTTACCTTCAAACCTGAGTCGTTGCGCTTCTCTGTCGTAGCTCCACTCATCCGTTGTTCCATCTTCCTCATAGACACAAGAAATGGCTGAATCGCCTTTGGGAGTCCATTTGCCATGATCTACTTTACCGTCGAAATGGTGCAGCTCATGAGTACCATCGCTCTTAAAAATGTAGTGAGGAACGGTACCGTCATGGTATGCCTGGTTAAGCATACCTGCGTGATCGTAGGTTTTACCGGCTTTGTCACCGGCTCCGATAGCCGTATCAACTTGCCACACACCAACGACAATTTTGTTGATGTCTCCGTCCAGTGTTGGATTATCCGGCTTTTCTACAAACGGCGTTGCATTCCAAGCAGCAAGGACTCTTTCTTTCTCATCCTCTTGGTTTTTACCTTGAGTCTGACTGCTTCCTTGGTTTTCGTCTTGGTCCGACCCATTAAGAACCTGTTTCATTACTTTATCGCAGCCGGTAAAGAAGCTCATGGTAGTTACTGCTGCCAATCCGGTAAAAGAGCGACGGGTAAACAGTTTCTTGCTCATAGGTTCTCCTATATTCATAGAGTGCAACATGTCCTCGTGACATTTTAATGGATAATTGCAGATACGGTAAGCAGCAGATCCATCGGCGTGACCCCTTTATTTTTTGGCAATCACAGTGCCAACAACGATTAATGCTTATGCTATCTAAAACTCCTTAAACATGAGCAACTTGTTGGGAAGCTTATATGTGTAATTGCTCTTTCAGGAATATAATCACAGTTATACACATCTACTTGGAGATATCTGATGTATATATACGATTTATCAAAATTCGCGGGATGGTTCCTTGCAACAGACATTTCTTGGGATGAATACTTCCCAGCACTACACTATGTTTCTAGCTTTATAGTTGATCCAATAGGCTTATCCTACACCCCTCATTACCAACTCCCAGGAGCACTTGAAGGATTTGCAAGCTGGTATGCTTTTTCAGCTCAGAAGCAAGAAAATGGCGCATATCAAAAGATTATCGACGAGCATGATATTGTCATTACAAACAACATAGACACGCTCGCCAAGGTAAACACATTGACTCTTAATAAGGAATGTATATACGCAATCATTACCAAATGTGTCACAGAAGATCCTAAAGGAGTTGGACTTCTCTATTCTGCAGCCGCAAGTTCTCTTCTCGATAGATGCCTTGCAAAACTAAAGGATATCGAGCGAATGTCATATCCAGTCTATGGCTACAAAAACGAAGCAGAGCAACAACGTTCTCCTTGTACAGAGAGATCATTTTGGGATCTCTCTGAAGAAGATGCATACCCAGAATGGATTTGGTGCCTCGTTGGTAATGTAATAGATACTCATCCTTTTGGAGAAGATCACACAATTGTCCATGGGACGAGGCATTTCTCCCCAGGCACCAAGGTGTACTGCCTCCCAAGTCAATGGGGCGATGGGTACGAGCAAATAGCTGTAATGGGCAAACATAGAGGACAGCGTGGACTTATCAAAATTGTTATGAAAAGAGAGTTAATCCATAATTTTAGATGCCAGAAAGTCTTCTCACCGTACGTTATTAAACGAATGTATGAGCCTAGTAAGAATGAACACAAATTTAGAGGTTGGGGACAATCAGATGAAGAACATGAAACGATTCTGTCAATGGCTGAATGGCTCAACAAGTCACCCGAGATGGAAAGACGAGAATCGATATTGTTTTGTAGCCCTCAACTGTTGTTTTCGATAACAGTTGGAGGTGAATCAAACCAAACCATCCAACTGAGAATTGAGCACCGTAATCGAAGAGATGGGTGCTACGGTGCAGGATGGTATGGTTTCTATAAACTCGGTGAGAAAACAGAACAGTCGCTCGGTCTTCTCGATTGGTATGGCTATTGGCCAGACGATACAACCTACGAAAAATGCAAAGCAAATTATCGACCTACAAGTGACTTAATAAGAGGCTTTATTGAAGCGGAGGTTCACAATTGGGAGAAAAACTATGAATCTACTGCAACAAACGGTAGGCGCCCATATATATGGAAATTTGAGGCTGCTTCAAATGGAGATTGCCTCTTAAGTTCTGGACGCAATGCATGTCCAGATAATTTTCCATCAGTTATGAGATTATTAACGGCATGGGGATTTCCAAAGATATGGAATTCAACAACTAATGCACCAGATACATTTCTCACTTAGGTTATAAGACACAATAGATATATACAAAAAGATCGACGTACCGGGAATAAACCTAATTTTACTAGTTAATTTTCATACTCAACCGAACATATTAAGTGAAAACGATATTTATCAAGCTTAACCAAACAGATTGGGTAAATCTATAATAGAAGAAAGTATGGCATATTTAATTGGAGTGGTTACTATGACATTTTCAATCATATTGTGGACTTTAACCATCATTCTCGCTATTTGGTCGCTCGTACTTCTATCAGGACATGGCACTACTTCAATCGCTGGATTTAACACAATGACTGCGGATGAAAAGAAGACAATAAACGAAAAGAAACTCTGTTTTGTAATGGGTATTTGTATGCTCGTATGTACACTAGTAATCTTTTATTTAGCTCTATTGTATCCAAACATCACAACCACAACAGCGCTCATCGCGGGCGGTATCATTGCAATTGATTGTGTTGTAACGATTTACCTTGTAAATACAAAATGTAAGATAAAATCACAACCACCCGCATAGCAAGTAGTTTTATGCCTCGCGCGTTGCTCACGCTCAACAGGCTAAAGTCTTACAAAAAATCCCCTACCCGCTTTCGCAGGTAGGGGATGAAATTTTGGTCTCGGGGGCTGGATTTGAACTAACAACCTCCGGGTTATGGGCGAGTCAAGTCAGAGGTCCCATAAATTCTCCCTTGTCTACCTCGTCTAGACGTACTGCACTGGTCTGGCGTTTTGTACTTTTTACGTCTCCAATGTTCTGTAGGATTCTGCTTCTTCCTCATCTCTAACCTCGTTCTGGAGGTTATTTGGCGGTCACAATGCCGGTCAGAGACGGCTGTTGAAAACCGAGTGGAAGGAAGTAGAGATGCAGAACCTTACCTACATCAGCCGTTGCCTGAGGGGGCGGAGAAACAGCGACTGGTGAGAGGTGGTCCTCTCACACACTGACCCCGTGACGGCGAGATTGTAAGGACGTTCTATACAGTCGAAGGGAAACCGTGCTGGGAGGCGAAGCGCGCACGCGACGTGCTCATCCTTGAGCTCGAACGCAAGGGAGGGACCATCGGTTCCTCGATGAGCGTGCTCGAGTTCATGGATCAGTTCCTCGCATATAAGGAGGACTCGGAAACGATAGAGCCTTCGACGGTGCGCCGTTACCATGCCGAGATGCACCAGATAGACTCCTACATCGGAAACGTCCGCCTGGCCGACCTCTCCGTGGAGGACGTGTCGGGATGGATGTGATACCCTATGGTTAGTAAACCCGCCTGGCCTCTGCTTCCGAGCATGCACACTGGCGGGTCTTCTTTGTCTGGAGATACATGAGACCGTGGGAACGTACACGAAACCTTGGCTGTCCTTTGAGCAGCAGGCAGACCTTCTCATCAACGAGCGTAGTCTCGCTGATGAGCGCGACAATCTTATCAAGCACCTCGCTGACATCGGTTACTACCGCTTGAGCGGATACTGGTACATCTTTAAGCGACAGCCAAAAGGCAACAAAGATAACGCACAGGACGAGCGCTTCATCGGGGAAACGTCATTCGACCAGATCTGGCGCCTCTACATCTTCGACCGACAGTTCAGGCTTGTTGTACTCGATGCCATAGAGTGCATGGAGGTCTACTTCCGCACACCATGACCGTCTCTGGAACAGAGGCATCGGCACCAGGCCAATCATTCCCAAGCGGTCGAAGCATCCGGAATGGCACGAGCCCTTCAGCGTGAGGTCGGACAACATGTTCGGCATCCTCGCAATCCTGAGCTATCTGCTGGAGCACATCGTGCCCGAGACATTCTGGCGTGAGCGCCTCTTCAAACTTTTGGGCCGCCTTAGTTTTGGTGAGCTCCGCCGTATAGGCTTCACCAAAGACTGGTAGGAGTGCCCACTTTGGAAGCCATATGCACACGATATCGAGAATGCCAAAGAGTGGGCAGAAAAACCTGTAGGCCAATAGCAGATAAATATTGTTGGAAGTGCGTACAACTTGAACCCACTTCCATGCCTTTTCGCCTGCAACCGGCTCTGCCCTGAGTCCGAAGACAAGGACAGTCGCATGGGCCAACCTCCTGTTGAGACAATCAACATTGTGACGGAGCAACCTTTTTCAACCCGTCACTAGGTACAATGCCATAGCAGATACCGGGCCTCCACACGCCACAACAGGCACCATAACGGCACGAAGCGCACCAGACACCTCACGGTTATGACTACCGTGCATGGCACGGCATCCATGCAGCCTACCATGTCAGTCAGCGCACCATTGACTAGCAGTTCACGACCGAGAACGCTTGAGTAAAGCGAAACACCCTAATCCACAATGCATAGCTTAACTAAGCACTAGTGGCGTGTATACGCTAAAATCTTCAAATACGTATCTTCTTGCTATCTACATACCTCCTCGTTTGTACGTACTAATCGTCTTCTGTCGTCTATGGCCTTTCCGCAAGATTTAACCTTCCTATAGCGGATCGCTTCCTTGCCTCAGAATAGCCAGGTAATCTTCGTAGAGGAATGTTCTGTAACGCTGTTTCTCCTTTTCGCGCTGAACAAGAATCCCCAGCTCAACAAAATCTTTTACCAAGTTGCTCGCCGTTGTTCTCGCTATATTGAGTTTTTCTGCAACGAAAGCAACATCGACGATGGGATTGCCCTCAAGCAGCTCGAGCAATCGCTGTCCGTTTACGGATGATCGGTCCAAAGAGTCATTGATTAAAGCCGTATAGTTATTGTGCAAGCTTACGAGTCGCTCGAGAGACCCTACAGCATCCTCCGCACTTGCCAGCAAACAGTCACAGAAGAATCCAACCCATTTCGCATATGCGCCATTCTCCCTCACGTCCATCAGATGCTCGTAATACTCCGTACGACGAAGCTTCAGCTGGTACGAGGGATAGAATACCGCGGCGCTGAGAGCGTGATCGTTCATCAAAGACAACGTAATGAGCAGGCGACCAAGACGTCCGTTGCCGTCAAGGAAGGGATGGATCGTCTCGAACTGATAGTGCACAAGCGAGGCTTTGACGATTGGGTCGACGTCGCCCACTTCATTGATGAACCTCTCCAGGTCTCGCAGGGCTTCGTTCATGTCATCGACGTTCGGGGGAATGTACGTTGCACTCTTCAGCATTGCACCGCCGGGGCCAATCCAATTCTGGGTAGATCTGACCTCGCCGGGCTGCTTGTCGGAGCCACGCACTCCCGATAGGAGGATGGAATGGATTTCCCTGAGCAGTCGCATGCAGAGAGGCAACTCATCCATACGGTTTACAGCATATTCCGTCGCCTTAATGTAGTTGATTACATCTGCGATGTCGCGCTGCACTAGATCAGCATTCTCGGGATTGAGGATATCATCGAAGGTGCATTGTGTTCCTTCGATTTGTGCCGAAAGCAGAGCCTCCTTGCGAACGTACATTGTAAGGTACATCTGGGCGTTCGGCACAAACCGGAGCATGCCTTCGAGCTCACCGAGTTTCCTTGAGCAGGCGCCAAGCAGCCTGATAGCCTCTTCGGAAAGCTCGATTGGAACGACACTGTCCAAGGGAGCGGGTACGAATGACTGATACTCCGCTTCGCCCGAAAGGTTCTTCCGAAGGAATCCCTGCCCGTTGTCAATCCAACGCATTGAGTGCTCCTAACGACACTTTACTACCGTTATATGCACATTATAACATTTAATAACTTTTTACTAACTTAAAGTGTTATTACAGCTGGTCTTGCAGTGCTAAGAACAGAAACGTGTCGTTAGCAGTTTTGTCAAAAATCCTAATGACAATTACTGTGTAAAGAAAGTCGTTATACCAATTACTCGATTGCGGCTCTATTAGTTAGTTGATAGTGCAAGGTCGGTGCTGCACTGGGATAATCATAACCACCCGCATAGCGGGTGGTTCTTTGCCCTGTATTCTTCGTGCACAGGGCAGGCTCACGAGCCTCAACAGGACCACCGCGCATCACGCGGCGGCGCCCGAAGATCTATCCCAACGTCCGTGTAAAGCTGCCGCATACATCCCGGCACACAGGCGTGCAAACCCCACAATAATCACAATGTCTTATTTTCCCGAGCACAGTCTCCGAGCAGACCCCACCTCATCTCACCTTGGAGGCGAGTCCTAACACGAGGAGACTGATATCCATGGGAAAGAGCACTGATGAAAAACGCACGAAGCAGTGCACACATCTGAAACACAAGGGCATCAAGACTCTAGAGAAAAAGTGAGCACATGGATCTGACAACATCAACTTCATTGCGCTGGACGACGGAAGGCTCGTCTTTGTGGACACTGCATACAAGCGCGGCGGCTACGACATACCAGAGCAGAAGCCTAACCAGAAGCGCTTCGAGCGCGTCACAGCAGTATACCCGTCGATGCCGAGATGGAGGGCCTCGCGGCATCCGCTATGTATCGTACCTTCTGGTGTCCAGCTCCGAGAAGGCCTTCTGCATGTCCTCAACGACAGGAGGTAAACCCCAAAGCGCTGCTCCGAGCCTCCATGCTCACGAAACAAGTTGGCTTGCATCATGTACTACTTTACCTTAGGACGAGTCGCCTCTATCAGTCCGGCAACGTTAAACTAGGCCCCAAAATCAGCCGTTCTGTCGCTACATTTCGAGACTGTGCTGCACTGTAACTAATCTTTATCTCATCAACTATTATCGCCCAGTCTTCAGATGGAGTGTAAAGCTCATCTACTAAGTCATCCGTGTCATAAGTAACCATCCAGTTGCCATCATACGAGCGTATGTAATTCGATAGCTCTCTATGGTCGCCATCACTGAAGCTGTTCTCATAGAGTCCCGGCCCTTTTTGCACATATGGTGGATCGAGATAGAGTAAGGATTTTTTGCCTAGCTTAGGAACAACGTCTTCCATGAAGTCGAGCGCGTCAAGATTGTGTAACTCAATGTCTGCGGAGTGGGCGGAAATCTCTTGCACTTTCTTGCATAGAGAATCCCGATTGAATCTAGCATCAATCTTATAGGTGCCAGATTGTAACTTTCCACCAATCACGCCACCAGTGAGTATCCCAGAGCGATTCGTGCGATTGAGGAAGAAGGCCGCCTTTCCAAGCTCAAGTGAAGGGCTATTAGTTGCTTTGTATATATCGCGCGCTGCATACCAGTGATCCATATCAAGTGGTACGGTCTTGATGTAGGTGCAGAGTTCATCGGGATGATTAACAACGGCATCCCAGATACTGTAAACAGCCGGATCGAGATCGTTCAGCACGACCCTTGAAACGTCTCCTTGTAGGAGGAGTTTCATGGCTAAGCCCGCTCCGCCACAAAATGCTTCCGCATATGTACAATCATGGAGCTCGTTGACCCCTAGGAGCGAAACGAGAAACGGATAAATTTTCGACTTGCCACCGGGAAACCTCAATGGTGTACGGGTAGCAGGCACAGCTGAACCTCCCCTCAGGAGCGATAGTGTTTTGCAATATTTTAGAGATTCTTCGGTCTCTTGGCCATAGGTATGAGACTCGCAGATGTCCTCCGTGCCACTTGGTTGTAGGCTTTGGTAAATTCTTCGATGAATGTCCAAGCTTCGTTGGAGTTTGAATCAGTCCAGAATTTAACGACACCTGCTTGTTTGAATGTCAACTCATAATCCTTCAGCCATGCTTTATACCGATTTCTCTCTGGACTATATTTTGCGTAAGCACTGGTCATTGGACCGTTTTCGGTTATAGACCGATAAGTCAAATCGTACAGACTCAGAGATTGCCACACCGGATTGTCCTCATCTGCATTACTCAAAAAATCCCAAATAATCTCTTCGGGACGAACAGTGCCTGGCAGTTTTAGTACATTTTTCCCTTCTCTACGATATGAACTCGGAATCTTCGAGAGCTGTTCCTCAGTAACATCGCCGTCGAGAACAACAATGCGATCTTTTATATATAGGTAATCGTGTTTATACAAATGTATTAATGTCTGACAGCCGAAACTTGCATCAATAAACTCAACCTGATTTAACAATTCAGGATACAAAGTGGCAATGATCTCCTGCATGAGCCATCTTGCTTCGTCGTCTTCCGAAAAGACGCCGACTTTTGTCGTAGGGTCTCCTGCCCCTTTAATGAAGAGGTCGCTGGTTATCGTGTGCCAGGCAGGATTTCTCTTTATCTCGAGTCTTCTACTGGCATCGGTTAAGTAGGCGATTTCTATATCATTCGGCTTATCGACTACATTAGCAGGACCTGTCTTATCAACAAGGTATTCGAGCACGACTGTACTATGCGTCGTGAACACAACTTGGAAGTCACATTCTCCAGCCTCCTTCAATAGCAAGTCAACCAATCTACGCTGTGCCGCAGGATGCAGCGTCGCATCAATCTCATCAATAAGCAGTAGGCCGCCATCCCACTCAACGCCCATCAGACGTTTCAAGCTCTTAAACGAAAGAACCGCCATGAGTATTTGTCCAAGATTATCCTGACCAGCAGAATTCGCTGCGAAATCATAGCTACCGGTTTTGATTCCGGTCCCATGTTTTCTCGAATGCACCATATCAAAGCTGCTTACTGACTCAATAGTTGCCTTAGGAATACTGAGTATTGATTCATACTTTTTTATGAACCACTCACGATCTTCATCACTAACCCATCGCTGCTTGTGAGGTCTTAATGCATCTTCATCAGCCTCTCCGAGTGGGTATAATCGTGACAAGCCAAGGTATATAACTGGCGAAGCAAGCTTTGCCCAAGAGATTTTGCCATTGGAAAGCTTTCTTTTTGGGATTACGCGAAATCTGGTTTTGTTATTTTGTCAAGCTGTTCTAAATTCAATCGTTTGCTCTTGCCCGTCCTCCACATAATCGATTCGCATCTTCTTACCTGATGGATCATATTGTGGAGTTCCGGAAAAGAGCTCGGAAAATTCGCCACGAAATGGCTTGCCAATATACGTCCTATACCCACCCAGAGATGATGAGTTTGCAAGTAAGCCAAGTATGGTCGATTTGCCAGTACCATTGTTGCCCGCAATAGCAGTGATCTTATTCCCAATAATAACCTCGCAGTCCTTAAACTGTCGAAAGTCATCAATATAAAGACGAAGAGCCTTCATCTTACGTACCTCCTAGGGCCAAATCTCATCAATTATCAGAGCAACGAATTCGGATTGGCGCACTAAAGCAGCCCGATCAACTGCTAAAGTTCCATGCGCCCATTTACCAAAAATAGCCTCAAGGTTATATTTGCCATCAATCCATTCTGAGGCCAACGTAAGATTGTTCCTCCCTACAGCATCTACTTTTTCTTTGACCGCTGGTTTAGCTACATCTTTTAAGAAGTCTCTAAGAGAGTTATCACCACGATCTTCACCAGTAGACAAAAAGTATTCTCGTGCTACAGACTCCATGAGCAATCGAAGAGAGATGCCCAAAATAGGTAGAAGATGACCAAGCTCACTGGGGTGCTTAAGATACTGGATGTCGATCCAATCAATCCCTCTGTATATGTCATTTGATCCTATGCCTCTTGGCCGAAGGGTTTGACCAAACATTCTTTTATCAGCGCTTTGACTTACTGGCTTTCTACGTACGAAACCAGCACTGTCTCGATTACTTGCCCAATTGTCATCCGGTGTGGGCTCGGTAGTGCCTTCCATAATAAGATGCGCCGATTCAGAAATCTCATCATCTGTCTGTATATGTGTGAATACTTCAGCAGATAGATTGGCAGAAGCGTCACTTGCATTTGTGTCAGCGTTTTTGGTTACTAGCCCACTCTTCTGATCAGCAACGTCCTCGCCCAAGAATAACGACGGCTGGCTTTGTCCAGCTGGCTCAATGCGACGCACAGCCTCTTTAACAAGCTTGATTCGGGCATCTTTTGTGTATATTGGTCCAACGCCACCACGCTTTATCGTCGTAAAAACATCAAGCAGTAAATCATCATGACCGCCTAAGTAACGTACGTCGTTTCCGTTTACATCAATTCCAAGTGCTTGCCTAACTTCTGGCGTTGAAATAAGTCTTCCAAGATTCGTTGCAGGAATACCAGCTGCCGTAGCCCACAGTTCGTTCTGTCCATATTCTTCGCGCAGGTGCTCAATCAAAGAAAGTGCACGTACAGATTGTTGATTTCCTTCACGCGAAAAACGTGCCTTTTGAGCCGCATTCCACTTTACAGTTCCGACGCCATCTTTCTCGCCCCCATGACGCAAATCCAAGAGCCTACGAATTTCTTCCTCGTTATCACACACATAGCATTCGATAAAACGGTGCTTTTGCATTGCCTCGGCAAGCTCTTTGAATTGTGGGGCTAAACTGCTGAACTGAGTGGGAGTGCTATCACTATTCAATGAAAGTTTAATGGCGGTAACACGCCGATTACCCTCACGCACACGGTAGTTATCCGTCCCCTCTATCGGACTGACAATCAACAACTCGGAAGCATTGAGGCCATTAACAGCAATGTTTCGAGCAAGGTTAAGCACTTTATTCCCGGAGGCTACTGACTGATCCTCTAGGATAGAAAAGAGTGCGTCTTCCTCTGTAGATACTGCATCAAATCTTGGATTTTCCTCATCCGCGACGAGATGTTCAATATCTATGAGCCTTTGTTCTTTCATGACCTCGCTGCCTTTGTATCGGGAAAATTGCCCTGCTTGCACTTCTTGGTGTGGCAATGTGAGTCTATCTTCACAACTTCCCTCCAAACGTTTGCTCGACAAACTCAGCAAGCTTGCCTTCCTTGGCGAGCTCGGCGGAGTCCTCCTTCACGAAGTTCGTGCCACAGTTTCCGCCTACCTCGCCGTTCGCGCCCAGAATGTAGTTCGTCGCTATCCTGTAGATGATCTCGGTCGGTGCGATGCCGAAGACCTGCTCTTCGAGGATGTGGTCTAGCCTGGCTCGATCATCCGGAAAGAGCTCGCGCATCTTCTCGCTGTTGAACAGGCGCTTTATGACCTCGGTGATGTAGAGGCCACTCTTCATGTAAAGATCAGCGAAAGTGTGCTCCGGGTCGTCGAAACATCCCGGGTTTTCCTGTTCGAACAGGTCGACCATCTTCACAACCACATTTCGGGGAGTGAAGATCTGGTTGGTCTTCTGCGGCGGCACGTAGTCGAAGATATCCTCGTCCTGACTGTCATCGAAGTAGTTGGCTAGCTTGCTGCGAAGACTAATAAACTCGCGCACCGAGTCGTCAAAGACCACGGGGTCGAAGAGCTGCCCCTCGAAGTGGACCGTCTCGCCGCTCTCGGGGTCGGTGACGTCGCCGCCGTCACGCAGCAGGCGGAACTGCTCCACGGTCACGCTCGTAACCTCCAAGAACACGTCCGCCGGGATGATCTGGTCAAACTTATCGAGCGTCGTGCCCTCGTCGCCGTAGGCCATCAGAAACGAAGGAATCGTTCGGGAGAAGCCACGCAAGTGGTCTCGGATGCCACCCTCGACGGCCTGTTTCTTGCTCTCCCTCTTGGCGGTCTCTACCTCGCGCACCACGGTCTCGCCGGCACTCTTCACCAGCTCGTCGCGGGAGTCTTTGAGGCTCTCCATGAGACTCTGACGTGCATCCTCGAGCTGCGCGTCGTGATCGCGGTTGATTTCATCAGCTTCATCCTGCGTCTGCGCAAGCTCAAGTTGGTTTGCACGATCCTTCTCAATACGCTTTTTCTCTATGGTAAAGTTGCCCACCTCTCGGTTAAGCTTAATATCCACGTCCGCCTTGATACGACGTTCCACCTTCTTCTGCTGAGAAGCCCTGAACTCGCCACCGTAGTTCTGATTAGCTGCCTCAACGAGCGGCTTCGCAATGCTGTTGCTAAAAACCTCCTGTAGCTTGTCAAGGAATACATCATCAGAATCACCTGACTCATCGACGGTGATTGAGTCAATGACATCATCCAAGTCCCCCGCGATGCTGTCGTATACCTTATCGCCGAATATCCCGTCAGCCAGCCCTATCACCTGTTCCTGCGGGATGGCAACTTCGCCGTTCTCGTTAAGGTCGAGCTCATCTGCCGTGTCTTCGCGCACACCGAGCTCCCTGCTGGGAGCCTTGAAGGGCTCGAGCTTTTGCAGCACGTCAAGCACCTCAGCAGGCGCACGGAAGACGTTCGAGATGTTCTGAAAGAGAAAGTCGCTCATGAAGCCATGGCGAACCACCTCGCGCGAACGGATTTTGCGCGGAATGGAGAGCACACGCTCCGCATCGAGCTCAATCATCTCGCCATCTTCATCCTCGCCAATGACTGGAAAGAAGTTTAGGAGTGTACGGACACGCTGCTTGCGATCGTCTGTGGTGCCGCCACCAGAAGCAGTATCGGTATAGAGGTCGTTTGCAAATTCCTCAAAGATAGTAAGCGTTCGAGCAGGGTCGAAGTCAAATACGTAAGCGTTCTCCTTGCGTAGAAACTTTCCGTCAATATTGAAAAGACAAGGATTCTGCGCACGGAAGGCAGCTTGCATGTAGAGCGCGGGACTCTTCATATTGGAGAGCATGAGTACTGCGGTCCACTCGGGGACGGTAATGCCGGTGGTCAACTGCCCTACTGAGAGCGTGATAGTATGGTCGTGTGAGGCTATCGCCTTGCGCACCTTATCGAAGGCCCTTGCGCTTTCATTCTCATCATCCAGTCTGCCGTCGCCGGCCGCCAACACGATTTCGTAGTCCTTGAATACGGGATGCTGCTTAAGCTTTCTTGCGAGTGCCTTGGCAGAGTCAACGCGGTTGAGCATCCAAAACGTATGACGCAGCATGTCTCGAAGCTCAGGCGTGGAGAATGGAAATTTCTTCTGCGTAGTGAGCGCATCGAGGAAGCGGTCGATATCATCGTTATGCAGGAAGTAGCCGTTCTCGTTGGTAGCGAAAAACTCATTCAGGTCAAAGGCATACTCGACATTCTCACCGTCGATGTTTATGCCACGCTTGACCTTATCTAGGACAATGTCGGACATCTGGTAGGTAAACATATTGAGACGCGGAAGATCCGTGTAAGGATTCGGCAGCTCCTCATTACTCCAGTCGCGCTTGGCCTTCTGCTCATCAGCATAGGTCCAGTTGAAGATAGCGTCCTCAGAGAACTTCTCGTTAGCAATCGCCTTAAAGGGTGTACCTGAGAGGTGCAAGGTGAGCTTACGCTTTATATGGTCAAACGCCACATCAGTCTTGAAGGTATCTACGCCCTCGTGAGCCTCATCGATGATAAGAACATCCCACTCAATTTCTGCCACATGGGCGAGCTTGTCATACTTTCCACCAAAATCAATAGCGCCCTTGAGATCTTGTAGGCTCACGAATTCAATAAAGCCCTTAGGGGCATCGTTATTGAGCCCTTCTAGATACTGCTCGCGAGTTAAACAATACGGTTTCTCTTGAAGCGCGCTTACAGAGCTGATAAATGCTAACCCCGATTCAGATCCAACGAACTTTACATAGTCGTCGTACCAAGAGTTAGCAATAGCTGGGCGGTTGGTAACGATAAGGACTCTCTGTGCACCCAAGCGCCGACACAAATCGTAACTTGTAAGTGTCTTACCAAAGCGAGGTTTTGCATTCCAGAGAAACTCCCCACGCTCGTGAAGGTGCGCATAATTGACCGTTCGCTCCGAAGCCCTCTCCTGCTCATCGCGCAGTCGATACTCAACAGGTGTAGGTACACCCACAATTCCATGATTTTCACGAAACTCGTAGAAGCGCTGATGAGCAGGAGAGGGCTCTATTTCAAACCACTCGGTTCCTGGCTTGCTCACAACGTCAAGTTTGCGAAGGTAACCATGAAAGTCGGTGTCGTGAAAAGTCTCCCCTGTATCCTCATAAGTAGCATTGCCATGCCATTCAAGCTTGTATTCCACGTCTGCGGTGTGCATCTGCTGCTTAAGGCGTGTATCAACGTTCTGCTCTGTATAGCCGATTTTGGTCCAACCATCATGGCGGGCAATCTCGGGCGTGGTGTAGGCATATATCTGCGGAAGCGCCGGACGCGAGGTCTTTACGAGGTTGCTAATATCGGTGAAGGACATGACTAATTCATCTCCTTCACATGAGATTCGACGAAGTCGATTTCTTCTTGGTTTAGTCCGTACTTCGCGTAGAGCTGTTGATCAATCTCAGGAATTGACTTTGACCAGTCGATGTCTGAGGAGGAAGTAAAGTCCTGGAGTGGTATGAATTTCCATTTTTCAGGTGGATTGTGCTGCGTCGTTTTGAGGATGCCTAGCAATGTGCGAGCAAACTTCGATTTCACATATTTGAGCAGAGCTTCAACCTTCTCCTTGGAGTCGAAGCTGCCAATGCTCATGAAGGTCTCTGTATGCCCTATCAAGGGCTGCCCTATCAAGGGCGTAGAAATTACCTCGCCAAGCGCACCAGACCCGTTTGCCGCTGGAATAATCACTTTCCATTTGGAAAGATTGTCGGGCTGGTTCACGTAGTCGCGCCTGATGTAACGGTATACGCGCTTCATTTTCACGAGACCGAGGACCTTGATGTACTCGTGTCCGTCATTTGGCTTCTCTTTGTAAAATATCTCTGGCAATAGGCTAATAATATTTGTTGACATGTCATATGGGTGTCCATTGCTCTGCCGTTCTCGAGCATAAGGGTTATCTTCATGCATGACATCTGTAAGTCTATAGATTGTGCGACTATACGCAATGCATTCTAGTGATTGAAAATCTTTACTTTGAGTAGCCTTACGATAGATGGAACACAAATTTGACCAGGGAATATATGTTCCTATTGCACCAAAAGAATGAGTACGATCCCAAAGGGAGATAGCTACACCACCCTTGATATCAGTATTCGGAAAGGCTTTCGACGCGTCTGCCTCATATTGAAGCACTGTGAAGTGTGGGTCTGAGAGCTTCTTGGCATTCCAGGCCTTTGGTGTACTACCAGCATTAAAAAGAAAACGTGCTGGTGTAATAAGCTCTACCCTATCTGCTATTTCTTCCGCAGAGTCCATGAAATCATTATAGACAGGCTTAGCATAGGTTTTGTTTCCCTCATCACTAAACTCTTCCTGATACGGTGGATTTCCAATCACAGCATAAAATTTCTTCATAGGGCATGCCTTGCCTTTCAAAGACACAAATTCAAATGGTTTATTTTCTTTCCAATTGTATATAACGCAAAAAGGAACCATTTCTTCGGATGTGTCCATCTTGGTTTTGCCAATTGATTCATCTAATGATGGATCGTTAAGCAAGTCAAAGATTGTTGGTTGAACAGGTTCGGGTATAGGTTCCTTGTATTCAAGGAAAGCTGACTGGATAACAGTGTCCATCTTGTTGGTGGGTACTGCACACGTAAGGCCATTCATCTGCCAGAAATTCCACGATACAATCCAAGCAACTTGGTCTATCTCCTCGTCGGATACACCCACACCCCAGCGTTCGTACAGATGTTCACAGAACGTCTCGAATACGTTAATACGCGCAAGAAGAAGATTGTCTCCTTGGTATTCGAAGCCATAGGAAGCCTTGAGCGCCGCAAACGCCCAGCGCACCCATTCCTTGCGAGTTTTTGTCTTCTCGCTCACTACGTGGAGCTTACGATCGAGAAATCCAATGCGTTTATCCACAGGCAGTGTTTCGCCAGTAACAGTATCGTAACGAGAGCACACAAAAGGAGCTTCGCCACAGGTTATCTCCAAACGTGGGCTTTCAATATAAGCATGCCAGCCGTAACCCTTTTTCTTGGGAAAGATGGTTGGCTCCTGACCAGTATGCCATGCTTGATTGTCTTCAATATTAAAAACATCTCGCCTGCTGAACCAGACGGCATCAATATCGTTGTTCATCTGATTGCAAAGCCAAGAAGGGGTAAATACCTCGGCGCGGGACTTCGTCCGCTTGGATTGGTGTTCTTGCTCCTTAGCAATACGAGGCTTAATAACACCTGAGGAGAGGCCGGTAATCTTCTCGACGGTTATCTCGTCGTCACCCATATATTCTTCGCCGAGCGCTTCATATTCGTTATCTGCCCAGATAATATTGCGACCGGTAGTACGATCTTGAAGAAGAGTCTCTAGAATCCGTGTTGGATACCGTGAGTCAAAGCTCTCGATGAAGCCAGAACCTATAGTATGTTGTCCATTGGATTCCACTGCTTACTGTTTTCTCTTCACAATTTTATCAAGCGCACTCATATATACAGCTCCAGATCCCAGCTCATACACCTATTTTATGGGTAAATACATCTTAAACATGCGTATAGATTCTACCATTAGAAAAACGCAACATTAGCTCAGATGACAGGAGATGTTAGAGTAAATTGAAGAGTAGGGATTTTCCATCAGCGCTTTGGGTATTAGACAAAAATGCTGACTTTCTAAGTGAAGGAGTTCCTGGAACTCTTCGCTTCACCGGAAAAAGATTTGAGCTTACTATTCCTATAGGATGCCTTCTTGAAAAAACTCCCATTAATGGGATGCTTGCATATGGAACTGATCCAATCGAGACACCCGAGGCCTTTGGTTTTTGTCAGACGGGTGAACGAATTACCCTTACAGATTTATCAACATTCGGCCCCGGTTTTTCATCACCAGGGACCAAACGGGAAGATCTGACAGCCACCTCTGCATTGGTATATAAGACTAACTTTATTTCACCAAATCCAAATGTCCAGAGCTTAACACTTCAGGTCTCTGGTCTCTGGAACTGGACAGGAGCAGACTTTAACAACATCACAGACACATTCGAAAATAATGAGTAGGTAAGCACCAGCGGAACTTGGTGCATCAATAATTTTGAGAAATTGTCCTTATTTAAAAACGAAAGCGTAGAGATATCCCTACAGCCAGTCATAACCGAAAAAGGCGGCCATCTTCCTCTACAGGAATTTAGTATGAGAAGTGATGTGTATCTGTACATTGAACTTATTAAACATGCGGAACCTCTCAACGATGTTATGAATCAGTGGGTTTTTCCAACGTGGCAAATGCTCACTTTTTGTATGGGATTTCGATGTTCAATAAATGAGATAGAAATTAAAACAGAGGATGGTTTAAGTGCACTCTACTATCTCCCTTTGATAAGAGGAGAAGAAAAACCCAGTGAAGCCCAATTGAATCACATGCCTCTACCCTATAGCTTTATTTCACAATTGCATACAAACTTCTTAGAAAACTGGCTACACCTAGATGGTGATGCAAAGCGTGCTGCAATAACACTAATTGGCATCCACAACAATAGTGAAATTAACTGGCTTAATCCAATGTTTACTACAGTTTCAGGTGCCTTCGAAGCCATTTCCCGCGTAGGAGAAAAGACTCAAGATATAGCAAGTGATCGGCTTCAGAGAATTAAAGCTCAGGTAGAGAAGTGCTTTGAGGATGATGCAGATATCCATTGGATCCTTCAAAAGGTTAATAACAACATCCCTCCAGCTAACTACTATGCAAACTCTCTCGTAGAAAAACTAGGTTCATTTGCCGACTACATTATTCCCGATAAATCTCGTTTCCTTAAAGATCTCCGCAGAAGTCGCAACGCCTATGTACACCAAACATCGGCACTTGATAAATCGAATATACTCTCTGATGAGGAACTTTATTCTCTCACCATGGCAGCTAAAGTTCTTTGTTATGGAGCAGTTATGCTGCATTTAGGTATAGAGCCAGAAACTATCCTCGAGCGCTTTCAAACATCCCTTTTCTGTCAAACAGAAATTCATCATTATGCAAGAAAAACGTACTTGATTAGTCAAAATGAATTTGACTAATCAAAAAGCTCAAATTATCTTATATCTGCAAGCTTATGCCCATTCAGTAAGTCAAGCGCACCTAATGTTTACTGAGCTCCTTCATCCGCCTAACAAGATTTTGTACAGTAAGAAAGACTCTTCTCGACTGCTTTGTTCTCTGGTTGGCATTAACGAGAGCGATGTCCACGAGCTTAGGCTTGGCATCAATTAATGCGCCTAGCCACTTCAAATCCGCCTTATCGTATTTCTCGTTTTGATCAGCAACGCTTGATGCGAAATCACTGAGCCTCTCATAAAGCCCCTCCTGATCATACAACGAAGACTGCTCGAAATGCTGAAGCAGATACGCCTCGAACTGTGGACGGGAGAAGGCAAGTTTTACCTCACGTTTCTCAGCGTAATCCTTAAGCTCCGCATAGGAGAATGGCATGTTGTCATCATCGCAAACTGCCCAGCACTCGACCTCGTCCTGATCAATACACATGTCTTCGCAAAGCCTATCACGTTCTTCAATCGTTCTATCAATGAGTATCTTGTGTTGACCCTTTTCTCCAATAACCGAAACCTGTGCCGCGGAAATACGGTAGAGCCTCCTGAGAATCAGAAAATACTCCCTCTCCGTCTTCCCTTCGCAGCAGATGAGCAGATATCTTCTCCCGTTTTTCTTGCTCACCATCGCATTCCTACCCCTCAATGATGGGAACGCCACCGTAAAGCCCGGCAAGATAGCGTTTCTCAAAGGCCTCGCCGTCACGGACTCCCAAATCAATTAGAGGTGTGATAAAGGATTCTTCGGCATAGTTCTTCTCAACAAGTACAACCTCATTGCGTGCAAGCTCCCGCAACATCGTTGTACCGTGAGTCATGAGGACCATGTAGGCGTCATCGCTGCTGGAATCTCCAAACAACGATACGATGGCATGGGTCAACATTGGATGAATGTAGGTACCGAATTCATCGATGAAAATGGTCTTGCCATTCTCTAGCGCATCAATAATAGGAACGGCTACCTCAAAGAACTTTTGAGTACCCATTGATTCTTGAGCCCAGAAGTCGAGGTCTCGCGAGCCAACAATCTCTTGCTCCTCATCGCGGACAGCATGCACCGTGGTAAAGGTTGTAGTACCTTGCTCTATCATTGCCCTCTTGATATCGGAAGGAATCTGAACGGGCAACTGATCGAAAATATCCTCAGGCAAGGCCGTGTCGGTAAACTTAATGTCTCTGATAGAAAAGTCGCATCGCTTTAATAGCCCAAGAGTCTTGGAGCGCAGATTCACATCGCTCTTGAGCATTTCCACGAAGAGAGGCGTTGGCATATCCGAACTAGGAGAAACAATACTGATATGATCAAGGAGACCAAAAATAATATTGGAGTATGCGTTGTTATCCTCACGACCCTTTGTAATAAGCAGAGTATCCTCACGAGTTCTTTCGAGAAGCCTCTTACCAAAGCCGTACTGACGTGCGTAAGGATTGAGTTTATCATCCGTTCTTTCGAACACCTTATTCATCCGATTTGTATTATCGGATTGCTCTTTTAGTAACTCATGGATAACTTTATGAGCCAGAAAGCTCACAGAATACTCGTAACGTCTTTCATTCAAAGAAAAGGCTATGCCAAGCGTAGACGGCCTCTCGTCTACACCTGCTTTAAGTAAAAAAGGCTCGTATGGAAGCCGAAAATTGGGATCGGAAGATCTCCTGATGCAACTGATAAGAGCACTAAGCGCCTTAGCAATATTGGATTTACCCCCAGCATTGGGACCGAAAATCGCAGTCACCGAATGAGCATTGCGACCGTCAAGAGTAAGGGTCTGTGGGTTGTAAAACGATCGAAAGTTACCTACCGTAAGCGAAATGAGTTTATACATACCTTCTTCTCCTTTCACAACTCAAAGTATAATGAATATTATACTTTTATGCAATTTTTTTACAAAAATATATCATTCTCATTAATACCGAAATGAGAAGAATCTGAGTAATAGATTTTCTAGAACTTCGCACACTGATTCTCCCAAAGCATCTCAAAGCAGAAATGAGGGGGGGGATATAAGCACCGCTTCCGCAGGTTAATTACGACTCGGTTTTATGTTTCACGCGTTACTTGCGCTCAACAGGCTAAAGCCTTGAACAAGAAAAAATCCCCCACCCGCTTTCGCGGGTGGGGGACATACATGTTTTGGTCGCGGGGGCTGGATTTGAACCAACGACCTTCGGGTTATGAGCCCGACGAGCTACCAGACTGCTCCACCCCGCACTATGAAGCGCGTGTTGCGCGAAAAAGAACTATACCGCGCAACACGCACAAAGTCAACCACAACGAGAAGAACTTCTCGCTTAATCGTTATGACGACGACGCTTCACTGCAAATGCCGTCGAAAGAGCTGCGAGGCCGCTCGCGGCAAGCGCTGCGATAACGCCCATCGAAGCCGCGTCACCCATGTACGGAACCGCGGACTTCTTGCCCTTGGAAGGCTTCTTTCCGGGTTTGCTCGGCTTGTTGGGCTTGGGCTGATCGGGGTTGGTCGGATTTTCAGGCGTCGTTGGATCTGCAGCTACCTTATAGGTTGTCTGAATGGTCTCGTCGCCATCTGCAAGGATGGAGTCCTTACCGGCAGGATCCTGAACACCCGACCACGTGAAGGCAAAGTCCTTCTGGTGGTTACCAAGGTTCACGTGAGCCAGGAACGTACCTGAAACCGTGCCGGAAACCGAGTAGTTAGTGTCGGTTACGGCAGTCTCGGGAACCTTATACGCAGGAAGTTCAAGCTCAAGCTTGGGCTGCGTCTCATCGATGATTGCCTTGCGGAGCTCGGCGTAGTTGGTGTACCCGCTCTTAAGCGTCATGGTCAGCGTGACCGTCTTGCCACCGTTGGAAAGCACTGCGCTTGTAACATCAAAGGCGTTCGTGCCCGTCAGCTTGTAATCGGCAACATTGTCGGTCAGGTAGCCAGCCATCGCATCGGGAACGGTAAACGTTGTGGTAAAGGTGCACTGAGGCCCAAGGTCGTGAATGCTGATCTGGTCGTAGCGACTTGGATCAATGTTGTACTTCTGCTCAATGGCCTTCATCTGGTCCTGAATCGGCGTTGCATCAAGCTGGGCGGTAAACTTCAGCGTGTCGCCCTTCTTGGCCTCATACACATGATCAGAGGTGGTGTCGCCGTTGATGAGCATATCGGTCTTAACGTCCTTATGCTCGGCCTTTCTGGCAACAATGGTCTGCTCGATGGCAGCTTGGTCGGTGGAGAGAATGCTGCGACCCTCGTCGCGCTGCTTACCGTTCCACGTAAAGTTAAAGAACTTCGTGGTGCCAGCGGGGTTCTGGGCAAAGGACGTAAAGGTGCCCGATACCTTGCCTACTGCCGTAAGCTCGTCGCCGTTGGAAACCTTGTCGGGGTCAAGCTTGAATCCGTCAACGGTTGCCTTGACGTCACCATTGGCATCGCCCATGGAGTCAACGGCTGCCTTGAGCTCGGCGTAGTTGTGAATGTCGCCACCCTTGAGCGCAAAGGTCACGGTTACTTTCTGTCCCTCGACCTTGGTCTCTTTGACCTCGAACTTGTCGCCAAGGCCCTCAACGCTTGCAGCCGCGTTCTCGGGAACCGTCACGCCGTCAGGAAGCGTCAGCTCCGCCTTAAAGGTGCACTGTGTGCCGGAAAGCTTGATGTTCTCGGGGTGTGCCGCATCGTTTGGATACAGGTTCTCAATCTCCTGCATCTTCTCCTGGACGGACTTCATGTTGATAAGGCCGGTCAGCGAGAAGGTCTTGTAACCATCGGCGTCCACCATAAAGGGATTGGGCGAATCCGCCTGGCTTGGACCGTAGAGATCGGAAGGAAGATCAAGCGTTGCTTCAACTTTCTGGACCGTTGGGTCCTCGGTCCACTTGAGGTAGAACGTCATGTCTTTCTGGATTGCCGGATCGGCGCCGGGCGTAGTCCAGAACCAGCTCGTATGATCCTTGAAGTTGTATCCGCCGGTGTTGAAAAGCGGCGTGTCATACCACATCAGACGATCGCCGGGGATAAAGCCCATGCGCGTTGCAATGCCATCGGGAGAAAGCTGCTCGCGGATGGTCTTGTCGAGAAGTGCGGAAAGCTTCTGGTCGTACAGAGCCTTCTGCTTGACGGTGGCAACTTCGCCGCCCAGCTCGTCGGTGGAGATATCAAAGAGCTCAGGATGCTGCTTAAAGACGCTCGCATCCGCAAACGTACCCCCGTTTGCCGAGAAGCGCACCGTGTACTCGTCCTGCGTGTAGTTGGCCTTGGCATGGAGAACCTTCTCCTGGCTGCCAAAGGTTACGGAATCGTTTGCCTGGAAAAGCTTGCCGGCAACGTCGTAGACAGAGCCGTCTTCATGCGTCACGGTCCAGCCGGTAAAGGTCTTGCCGGGAACTTTGAACTCGGGCTTGTTGGTCACTACGTCGTCGTAGCTCTGGAGCGCTCCGCTCGCCTCTGTGGCCTTGATGTTCTGGGTGTAGGTTACGCCATTGCCGTTGTCGTAGACAATGGTATGGGCGTCCCACTTGGCATAAACCGTCGTATCCGTATCAATGGCCGCGTCAGCCGAGAAGGGCTTCTCGACATTGTTGGAATCCTTATAGAACCAACCAAGGAACGTTATGCCGCTGGGATCGGTGGGAGCCGCAAAAGTGCCGGACGTAACGTCATCATAGCCGGACTTCTCCGGCGTTGCGTCGTCAATCTTGTTGCCGCGCATGACAACGGTGTTTTTGTCGGCGCGCGTACCGTCGGCAAAGGTGGCGTTGTTGTTGTTGAGCGTTACGGAAACCTTGGCAAACGGCATCCAAACGTGCTTTTTGCCGTCCGCAGAAGCGTTCTTTACCTTGTAGGTGTAATCGCCGCCTGTCAGAGGCTTTGCGGTGAGCTCGGTCTTTGACGTATCGGTAAGGGTAAAGAGCATGAGCTTCTCGTTGCCGTGGTCGGCATCGGTCGTAGGAATGGCCTTACCGCCTTGATATGTGTCGTCGTATTTGACGCGGTGCGTACCACCCATGACCACATATCCGCCGGTAGACTGCCCAAGACCGTTGTCCTGCTCTTCGCCGGCAAGCGTGTCAAAGAGCGAATCGCCCTTGAAAATGAGATGCGCACCCGCTTGTGCGCCCGCCTGAGCGCCGGAGTTGTCCTGACCGTGGAAGGTTCCGCCGTCCTCAAAGATGGCGGTTCCCGCGTTGACATTAAGACCGCCGTTTGTGTCGGACGATGCGTCGATGACAGAGCCGTTGTTCACGCGGAAAGTCACGCCCGAATGACCGATCGTAATGCCTTTTGAGCGCCAATGGCCATTGGCGTTCTTGACGGTAAGCTTGGAGTTATTGGTAATGAGTATCTCTCCGGGAGTGGCGTCGGAAGGAATGGCCAGGCCGGTCTGCCACTTTACTCCGTTTGCATCAATGGTAAACGTGGAGTTATCCATGGAGAAGGGCGACTTGAAGTAGAACGGAAGGCGGGTTGCGCTGAGATCGGAGTTCACAAGCTTGAAGCCGTTCCATTCGTAAAGCTGCCACTTGCTACCGGTATAGCGCTGGTCAATCTTGGCATTCTCAATAATGTTGCCCTGGGAATTGTTCATGAACATGCCGTTTGTGATGTCCATGGAAAGGGCTCCGCGAGAAGAACCTTTGAGCGCACCGTTGCTGCCGGCGGGCATATGGAAGGCAAAGCCGTTGTTGCCGTATTTGAAAACAAAATGACCGTCGTTAATCTCCGCAGAATCATACAGACGGAAGGTATAGCCGTCGTTGGGAGCATCGAAGGTAACGGTTGCGCCGGACGCATTCACCTTTGCCGTGCCCTTGAGATCAAAGCCGGCGCCGTTGACGGCCTTGATGTTGGTATCACCCGAGAAGTTCAGCGTAACGTTGGTGAGCGTCTGACGGGAAGACAGCGTAAAGTCACCCTGAACGTGAATGGTGGTCACCGAAGGATTTGCGTTTGCAGCGGCAACGGCCTTCTCGATGGTCTTGAATGCCTGCGCCGCAGAGGAACCGTCGTTGGTATCCGCGCCGGTTGCGGAATTAACGTAAAGCTCGGTTGCCGCAAGCGGAGAACGAACGGCAAGCATCGTAAGAGCCGGAGCTGCAGGAGCAGTAGGTGTCGTAGATGTGGCCGTCGGTGTTTCAGAAGCCGTGGAAGCCTCTTGGGTGCCCGTAGACTCCGTTGCCGCACTTGGGGAAGTTTCCGTTGCAGACCCCCCCTCCGTCGATGCCGATGCGGAAGGTGCGGAGGCTCCCTCCGTCGTCGAGCTTGCGGCGGGTGCCGTTGCGGCAGATGTTTCTGCTACGCCGGTCTGCTCGCCAAGCGCTACTGCCGGAAACGATGCGGTAGCCAGCGAGAGCGAAAGCAAACCCGAAAGAACCAGACGCGATGTCTTGTGATCTTCCTTCATGTTTTAACTCCTCTTCTCTGTATATATCGATAAGTTATTTGCTATAGCGCCAATAATCCATGCTCTAGTATAGCGAAAAACCACGGCATGAATCCGTCATTTGGATTTTGATGAAAAAAATAGACGGCTAAAAACCGGTAACCGGCTTAAAGAAACCGATTACCGACGTCTCATGAAATTTTAGCAGCGATATTACTGCAGGCTCTCAAGCATCTTTCTCATCTCTGCCTGTACGGCCTGCGTGGTGTTGGAGCCGATCACGCGCGAAGCAATTTGCTTGAGCGCATAACGCGCATTTTCCATAACAACCGCAGTTCCCGCATAGCGAAGCATGGCGTAGTCGTTCATGGAGTCACCGAAGGCGAGAATCTCTTCTCGCTTAAAACCGTAGTATTGCCGAATCTGCTCAAGACCCGTTGCCTTGTTGACCCCACGCGGCACCACGTCAATCCACGTATCGCCCGATGGCATAAACGAGAAACGCTCTCCCAGCTCGCGCTCAAGAATCATGGCCATGTCCATGGATTTAACGCGAGTGTCACAGCAAACCGCAGCCTTAATGACACTGACGTCCGGCGAGGGAGGATCGAACACGCGCTCCGCATTTGGAAGATCTTTGTCAAGCTCACGCACGAATGCGGAATAGTCATCCAGAAGATAGGTATGATCGCGGTCATACACCACAAGATGCACGCAATCAAATTCCTGGGAGAATGCAAAGAGCTTTTTGATGGCAGCCGTGGAAAATACCTCACGATCGAGCACGATATCATCGGCATATACCTGCGTGCCAAGCGACGCAACGTAATCTATCTCATGAGCAACCGGCTCAAACATCCAGCGCAAAGTATCGTAGCGGCGACCGGACGAAGCCACAAAGTGGATGCCCTTCTCGCGAAGTGCATGAATGAGTTCAAACGTCTCGGGCGGGACATTTCCATACTCGTCAAGAAGCGTACCGTCCATGTCTGATGCAATGAGCCTAATCATTTTACTCCCCCATCAAAAATCGAGGCATCTCCCCTGCCTTGGTAGCGCGAGTAATCTCCTCAAGTGCGCACGCAACTCCGTCGTCTTCTGAAGCTCCTACCACGTAATTTGCGGTACGGAGCACCTCCGGTGTTGCATTGGCAACCGCAACCGAGTACGGAACTTTTTTGAGGATCTCCAGATCATTCTCGGCGTCACCAAAAATAACAACTTCATCGTAGCCGAAGCCGGTTGCCTTGAGAAGAACTTCTAGACCTGATGCCTTGGAAACGCCTTTTGGCAAAACGTCGAACCAATTTGGCACCGGACTCACCAGATCAATGGCGGGGCACGCCTGAGCAATAATCCGACGTGTTCTCTCCATCTCTTTTGGGCCGCCCATACACGCAATGGTTGCGGCTACAAAATCAATGTCGGGAACCTCAGGCACAATGGCGCCGTTAAACGTGAAGCGCTTCTCGCAAAAAGCCAGGTCATCCGGATTGATGTCTCCGATGGCATACGCGGGGTTCAAAAGATTGGTCTCAAGGGGATAACACACCAAGAACTTGTCAAGCTCATCGAGCAGTGCCCGGTGCACTCCGCACAGCACGTCGTGCGGAATAATCGTCTGAGAAACGTAGGTTCCCCGCACGCGAATGCGCTTGCCGGTTGAAATGATGCCCGTCTGAAAGCAAGCCTCGTCCATGGCAAAAAGACGCATCAGCTCAACGTAATCGCGCCCCGTATCGGGGCCAAAAAGTACTCCGGTATCGAGAAGATCGTGAATCGCCGCTCTTGTACGCGCAGACGGATGCCTGTTGCCAAACGGAATGAGCGTATTATCCATATCAGAAAGAACAAGCTTAATCACCGGTAACCCCTTTGGCATAAACACACAAACGGCATGAACACCTAAAGTGTAGACCCATGCGCCAAAACATCAAAACGATCGATGCGTAGAAGTACCTGATCCAGACCAATGATTCCCGACAGAGTGGTTACCGGTTCGTTGTCAATCCAGATTGACAGATTCCTGAACCCGGCACCCTTGCGAGCTCCCGACCATTCCATGTGCTCAATGTTTGAATACTGCACGGTGATGTCCGGACCAACAAACGGAGTAACAATCATTTCCTCGTCAAAAAGTTGGACTTTATAGCGGGACAACAAAAACCACGCCGCAAACATGACCATCGTGAAGCTTGCAAAAAACGCCATGACCACAAACGGATCCGCTGAAAAAACTCCCCAGGTACAAAAAGCCCCGAGCGAAATGCCCATGGTGGCCATAAGCGCCATGTCAATAACAAGTGATCTTGTAAGAGATGCAGGGACGACATAGGTATCGTGATGGCTATGTCGTCTCTCCGAAAGGCCCGCGTTGCTCACCCGTTCCATAAGTGCGGCCACAATTGGTGCTGCAATGATGACAAGCGCAAGAATTATGGTTTGCACGGCAACGCTTCCTTTCTCTTCTCAGGGGCAGTTACCTTTTGTTAATCAGTCTACCCGTTTGTTGGAAAAAAGAACAAACACTTACTGAAATTATGCTACACCCTCGCTCCTCCATGTTTGAACAGGAAGAACGAGGGCGTGAACGGTACATAATACGCTGTGAATGACATCTTCATAACGCTCACGGCTAAATTACTACCGTTCGTAGGAAGATGCCCTTGAAGCAATGTTGTCTTGGCTAACCCTGGCAGTCGGCACGGTCGGCAAATTTAGCCACCAGCGCCACCAGCAGATCGACGGTAACCTCCATACTCGGAACCGGGATAAACTCGCGGATGGAATGTGCGTTATATCCACCCGTCGCAATGTTTGGACAGGGCAGCCCTCGAAACGTCAGCTGCGCTCCGTCGGTTCCTCCGCGTGCGGGTAAGGGATTCGGCTCAATACCCACCTCGCGATTTGCCGCAAGTGCATAGTCGATGAGGAACTCATAGCCCTTGAACTTCTCCGCCATGTTGCGATACTGCTGATGAATCTCAATGCGCACGGTATTCTCGCCATATCGTGTATTGAGGAAGGCGGCGATATCACGTAAGGTCTGCTCGCGGCGATCAAAAATATCCGAGTCAAAATCGCGGATGATGTAGGAGAGCTTGACCTCAGAGGCAGATCCTTCGATGTTGATGGGATGGTAGAAGCCCTCGCGACCCTCGGTGTGTTCGGGGCGCTCAAAGGCGGGCACCATTTGCTGGAACTCGGATGCCACGGTAATGGCGTTGACCATAACGTCCTTGGCACTGCCCGGGTGCACCATCACACCCGTAAACGTGATGTCTGCCTGCGATGCCGTAAAGCACTCATAATTGAACTCGCCGAGCGCTTCGCCGTCTACCGTGTAGCCGTATGCCGCACCAAGCTTTTCAAGGTCGAGCAGGGCTGCGCCGTGGCCAATCTCCTCGTCCGGAACAAAGGCAATTTTGAGCGTTGGGTGCTTGAGCTCAGGGTTGTCGGACAGGCGCTTCAGCAATGCGCAGATTTCAGCCACGCCCGCTTTATCGTCGGCTGAAAGCAACGTGGTGCCGTCGGAGCAAACGATGTCCATGCCAACGAACTTCTCCAGGTCAGGAACCTGCTCCGGAGTGGTTTCGATCTTCTCGCCCGCAACAACCCCTGCTACTAAATTACCACCTTCGTAGTGAACGATATGGGGTTTGATACCCGCGGCAGGTGCGTCAATAACGGAATCAAGGTGCGAGCAGAGCATCAGTGCAGGTGCGCTTTGGGCGTCCGGCGATGCGGGAAACGTTCCCGTTACATACGCGTGCTCGTCAACGGTAACATCCGTGCAGCCGAGCAATGTAAGCTCTTCTCCCAGGTAACGAGCCATCTTATGCTGGCGAGGCGTTGAGGGAGTAACGTCATCGTGTTCGGGATCGGACTGCGAGTCAATCTGCACGTAACGCATAAAGCGCTCTACAACATCGGGTAGTGGTTTTGATTCGTATTCAGGCATATGGTCTCCATTCATCTCTGTTGCCACTTCACTATATACTAAAGACATACCAAACCGGCACGTCTTACTGCCCTGTGCAGCCACATTGTTTGTGAGGATATATGGACATCACTACCGTAGCAAAACTAGCAGGAGTTTCCCGCGCTACCGTATCGCGCTACCTCAACGACGGATATGTCTCTGACGAGAAGCGCCGTGCCATTGCGCGCGTCATAAAAGAAACCGGTTACATCCCCTCCCGACAAGCAAAGATTCTCCGCACCGGAAAGACGAATCTCATTGGGGTCATCATTCCAAAAATTAACTCGGCATCGGTATCCCGTATGGTTGCCGGCCTCTCCTCGGTGTTCAACGAATCCCAGTATCAGATGCTTTTGGCAAATACCGATAACCGCGAAAACAAAGAGATTGATTACCTGCGCGTTTTTACCGAAAAAGATCGTGTTGACGGCATTATTTTAGTTGGAACAATCCTGACACTGGAACACGAACGCGCCTTGAAGAATCTCCAGATTCCACTGATTGTCCTTGGACAGGCGTTCGACGGATTTTCCTGTGTGTACCACGACGACTACCACGCCGTACGAGAAATTACCTCCCACATACTCAACCGCGGAACCAAGCCTGCCTACATTGGGGTTACCGAGCTTGATATCGCAGCAGGTCAAAGCAGGCACACGGGGTTCTTGGATGCGTGCGCCGAGAAGGACCTCGAAGTTCCAAAAAAAGCGCAGATGGAATCGGACTTCTCCGTTGACGCAGCCTATCTCGCCTGCGAACGGTTGCTTGATGTTTATCCCGAAGTGGACACCATCGTCTGCGCAAGCGATTCAATTGCCTTTGGCGCTATCACGTGTCTCAGAGAATTTGGACGAAGCGTTCCTGAAGACGTGCAGGTCACCGGTGTTGGAGACTCCGATCTCTCCAAGGTCATTACTCCGTCTCTTACCACCATACATCACCACTACAAGACCTCCGGCATGGAAGCCGCCAAGATGCTCATTGGAGCCATGGACAAAGAAGACACGATCGTCCGAGATATTCGAATGGGATATGAACTTCTTCTGCGAAATTCGACTCGTTAAAGTGCACTTACATATAGCCCTCTTTGCAGGCATCTGTTTCGATAGGCTATCAAAGCTTTTATCATATTGATTTCTGATATGAGAACGATTTCATAAATATAAGAAAATACTATGAAAAACACTCAATGTTTGTTATATTTTAACTATGGGAACGATTTCATATATTGTTCAACCAAGGAGGCTCGCATGGCACTTGATCACGCAGAGGCGGCACGGCAAATCTTGGAGGCGGTCGGTGGAGCAGACAATATCGTTTCTGCTGCTCACTGTGCAACTCGTCTTCGCCTTGTTGTCGCAGACGATTCAAAGGTAAACAAGGAGGCCGTCGATAACGCCGTCGGAGCTAAAGGCAGCTTTCAAGCGGCAGGTCAGCTCCAGGTTATTTATGGAACCGGCACCGTCAATAAAGTCTTTGATGAGTTTGTAGCACAAGGACACATTTCCGCTTCATCAAAAGACACCGCTAAAGAAGCGGCCATGGCAAAGGCAAATCCATTCCAACGTGCCGTTAAGGCCTTGGGTGATGTCTTTGTTCCTATCATCCCCGCTATCGTTGCATCCGGACTTCTCATGGGCCTCACCGAAGGCATCAACAATGCCATGGGCGGCGCACTCGAAACAAACAGCTGGTACATTCTCATCCATACGTTCTCAAACGCATCCTTTGTATTTCTGCAGATTCTCATTGGCTTCTCTGCCGCCCGCGTCTTTGGAGGTAACGAGTTTCTCGGCGGCGTTATAGGCATGATTATGAACCATACGGCTCTTATGAATGCCTGGAGCATCCCCGGAGCCGTACAGCAGCTTGGCGACACCGCCTACAAGATCGTTGGTTCCGAATCTGCTGCTTCTTGGCTTACTTCGGCAACCGGCACCGCCGTAGATGCGGCTCATGCCACCGCAAGCGCCATCATGGCAGCAGGCGGCATTCCTCAGGTACAGCTCTTCGGCTTCTATAACGTTACTCTGCAAGGGTACCAGGGACACGTTATCCCCGTGGTCATCGCGGTCTTCATCATGTGCATGCTGGAGAAATGGCTCCACAAGCATGTACCCGATATGCTCGATCTCTTTGTAACTCCTCTCGTTACCGTACTGGTAACCGGCGTCCTCACTCTTACGGTTATCGGCCCGCTCTTCTCTTGGATTGAAAACGGCGTCATGGTTGGCTTCCAGTTCCTGCTTGCCATACCCTTTGGTCTCGGCGGAGCATTGGTTGGTGCCATCTATCCCGCAACCGTTGTTCTTGGCGTACATCACATGTTCAATGCCCTTGAGGCAACCCTCATTGCCAATACCGGAATCGACAACTTCAATCCCATTATCTCCTGCTGCAACGTGGCACAGGGCGCTGCCTGCCTCGCGGTCTTTGTAAAGACCCGCAGCATGAAGAAAAAGGAGCTTGCACTCCCCTCCGGTATCTCCGGCTTCCTCGGCATCACTGAGCCGGCCATTTACGGCGTCAACCTCCCCAGCATGAAGCCATTTATCGCCGCTATGATTGGCGGAGCCGTTGGCGGCGCACTTGTCTCCATTCTTGGCGTTGTTTCCATCGCGTACGGCATCACGGGTATCTTTGGTTTCCTCATCACTACGGGACACTCCGTGGCATACGCCATCTGCATTCTTGTGGCCGCAGTCATAGCATTTGCAATTACCTGGACTCTTTACAAGGACGCAGAAGATATCACTCAGACCAAAGAAGAGCAGCAACCCAACATCGAGAAGGTCGTTGCCACAACAGCCGCTACGGCAAAGCAAACCGCTGCCGTTGCCACTTCGGTTGCCGAAAGCAACCAAGGCATTGTCCCATCTGCAGGTGCTGGCACAATTGCTGCGCCCATGTCAGGCAAGGCCATCGCCATGACAGAAGTTTCTGACCCCGTCTTTGCATCTGAGGCCATGGGTAAAGGAGCTGCCATTGAGCCCACCGAGGGCAAGGTCTTCTCGCCCGTTGACGGCTCAATCACTATGATTGCTGAGACCGGGCACGCCATCGGCTTGCTCTCAGACAGCGGTACGGAAGTGCTCATTCATATTGGCATTGATACCGTCACGCTTAAGGGTGCTCCATTTACCGTCAAATGCGCAGCTGGCGATAAGGTCAAGAAGGGCGCACTGCTTATGGACGTAGACCTTGGTGCCATCAAGGCAGCCAACCTGCCAACCACCACCATGGTAGTCATTACCAACACCGACGATTATGCCTCCGTGGAAGGCCAGACAGGATCCGACGTCAAGGCCGGAGATACGCTCATCAGCGTTTCATAGCTCACTGACCGGTCGTTTCATAACTGAAGGGTAAAGGGATCATTTATGTTTTCCGTCACAGCCTTAGGCGAGCTGCTTATTGACTTCACCGACGCGGGTATCTCTCCGGCCGGACAGAAGCTCTTTGAACGCAATCCCGGAGGTGCACCTGCAAACGTGCTGGTAGCGCTTGAGCGTCTTGGCAAGAGCACGGCATTTATCGGCAAAGTGGGAGCCGACATGCATGGAGATTTTCTTCGCGCCACTCTTGTCGCCGCCGACGTTAACTGTGATGGCCTTATTACCGATCCCAACTACTTCACCACTCTCGCATTTGTGGCGCTGTCCGAAGAGGGAGAGCGAACGTTTTCCTTTGCGCGTAAACCGGGCGCGGACACACGTCTTATGCCGGAAGAAATTCGCACGGACATTATCGAGAAGAGCCGCGTGTTTCACGTAGGATCGCTCTCCCTCACCGATGAACCCGCGCGCAGTGCCACCATTGCGGCTTTGAAAGCGGCAAAAAACGCCGGCTGCATTCTTTCGTACGATCCAAATTACCGCGCAAGCCTTTGGGAAAATCCGGAGGTGGCAAGCGCACAGATGCAATCCATTGTCGAGTACATGGACCTCGTTAAGATCAACGAGGAAGAAACCACTTTGCTCACCGGGCATGATGACCCTGCTCAAGCTGCTGAGGCACTTCTCGCCAAGGGGGTGAAGGTGGCCTGCGTGACGCTCGGTGGAGAAGGAGTGCTCGTGGCCACCAAAGAAGGTGTTGCGATGGTTCCCGCTTTCACCGTTGAGGCGGTTGACACCACCGGGGCAGGCGATTCATTTTGGGGCGGCTTCTTGTGTGCGTTCCTGGACAACGGAGTTGATGTTGCAGACATTTCGCTTGAAGATGTTAAGGCATGTGCGCAGTTTGGGAACGCTGTGGCATCACTGTGTGTCAGAAGGCGCGGAGGCATTCCTGCAATGCCTACTCTTGATGAAGTCGAAAGCGTTCTTTCCTAGCATGTTCTGTCAAAAAGCTGTTTGAAGCGTTCTTTCCTAAAACCTTTTTCTTGTAGAGAAAAGAGAGATGTCGGTATGGCAATGCTCATTAACCTTGACGCAAAGCATAATTGGCGCTTGAAGTATCACCTGCAAGCACCAAACGGCAATATAACCGATCCAAATGGACTCTGCTATTTTAAGGGTCTCTACCACGTCTTTCATCAGTATGTCCCCCGCTGGCCCAAACGCGGTCATGGCTGGGGCCACTGGACAAGTCCTGATCTCATTACCTGGACATTCCACGGTGGGGCCATTATGCCTGATTGCGAGCTTGATGCGAACGGATCATACTCGGGTAGCGCGCTCATCAAAGATGACAAAATGTGGTGCTACTACACGGGCAACTTCCTTGAGGAAGGCGACCACGACTACGACTATTCCGGCCGCCGCGCCAACGAAACCCTCACCATCACTGAAGACGGTCTGAACTTTGGCCCAAAAGAGCTGGTACTCGGCAATGCCGGCTATCCCACCTACTGCTCAAACCATGTCCGCGATCCTAAAGTCTGGGAACAGGACGGATCTCTCCACATGCTCTTGGGTGCCCGCACCATGGACGACCACGGCTGCGTGCTGCTGTATCGCTCCGACGATGGCTATACGTGGACGATGGAAGGCAGCTGCACATCACTCTCAAAAGAGGCCTTTGGATATATGTGGGAGTGCCCGAATCTGGTTCAACTTGATGGCCGCGAGTTCCTTTTTGTCTGCCCGCAAGGCAAATCAAAAGAGGACCTGCGCTTCCAAAACATTCACAACTCAGGATACTTTGCCCTCGAGGAAAAGCTCATCGACCTTATGGCGGGCGACAAGGGCCTCATGGACGCAGAGTCTCCGTATCGCTGCATCGATGAGCATACCTTTATTGAGCTTGACTATGGCTTTGATTTCTACGCACCGCAAGTCTTTACGGATGAAAAAGGTCGCCCATTGCTGATTGGCTGGGTCGGCGTACCTGACATTGAATTTCAGTATGACGTTCCCACGCGTGAATGGGCTCACACCATCACCATGCCGCGCGTACTTTCGCTCAACGAGGCCGGCCGCGTATGCCAATGGCCCGTGGAAGAGATGGATGCGCTCCATGGCAAAGCCGTCTCCTTTACCACAGAAGCTGCACATGGAGCTTCTGGCTTTGTTGGCTCTTCCAGCTACGACATGTTTACGATGGACGGTGCCTGCGGCGCTTCGTTTGCCGGCGGAACCTGCGACGTTCGTATCGAAAACATTCAAGGCGAAGGTCGCCTCCTGCTGAATGCGGATCTTGAGTTTGTCGTACATGGAGATACGGCTGAACTCGTGTTTTTAGGACCTGCAGGTCGTTTCCGCACGCTGCGGCGCCTTCCGCTCTCGGCGCTTTCGGCGGGAAAGATTGAAGACATCCGCCTCATGGTTGATACGTCCGTCGTCGAGCTGTTCGTTAATGGCGGAGAAGTCACCCTCACTACGCGCTGGTTCCCCATGGATATTGACGTCCTCCATGTGACGTCGACCTTCTCGGCATGCCACGGCGGATACGAAATAGGCGGCTACCAGTTCAAAAATTGTTGATCCTTAGATCTGTAAGCGAGAAGTGCCACGATACGCAGGGTGTGTCGTGGCACTTTTGTGCAAAAATTATGTGCGCATTGCACGGAGCACAATATTCGCTAATATGCTTTGTTCGGCATACCGTCACCACCAAAGGAGCATGATGTCCACATCGTTTTGGAACCCGCACCTGCATCTTCAACCTCGCAACGGTTGGCTCAATGACCCCAACGGTCTTTGCGAGTTCAACGGCTCCTACCACGCCTTCTATCAATACGCTCCCGAGTGGCCCCAAGACGAGCTCAAACACTGGGGACACTGCATCAGTAAAGACCTCTTGCACTGGAGCGATCAAGGCATTGCTCTCTCCCCTGATATTAATGAGGACCAAAACGGTGTGTTCTCCGGCTCGGCATGGATTGACCACGGCGCATCTCCTGACGGCAAAGATCTCATGCGGGTCTTCTACACGGGTAATGTCGTCGACACCACAATAAACGAGCGTGTCGATGAAGGTAGAGAAGCCAACGAAATTATGGTCACCAGCGAAGACGGCGTACATTTCTCCGAAAAAAAGGTCCTCTTGCGCAATAGCGACTATCCCCAAACCTGCACCTTACACGTCAGAGATCCCAAGGTCTGGGAACAGGACGGTGTCCTTCATATGTTGCTGGGCGCCCGTAAGCGCGGAGTAAATGACACGCCAAACATCGATGAGCGCGGCGATTTTGGTTGCGTTTTGGTATACGACTCCAACGACTCCGGAGAAAGCTGGAAACTGCGCACCACCATCCGACCCGTGGACGCCAAAGGAAATCCTCATCCCTTTGGATATATGTGGGAATGTCCCAATCTTTGCCGTTTGGGCGGCTATGAATTCCTTGCGGTATGCCCCCAGGGCCTTCCTTCAAAAACCTTCCGCTGGCATAACATGTGGCAGGCGGGATACTTCCCTCTTCCACAAGGCGAGAAGATCGTCGATGCCACAACCGTCAACGTTGACAGCTTTACCGAATGGGACTACGGCTTTGATTTTTATGCGCCTCAGATCTTTGAGGATGGACGCGGCCGTACCATCTCCATTGGCTGGATGGGCACATTTGATACGAGCTACACAAGCGCTCCTGAAGGTATGGATCGCTGCCATGTTATGACACTCCCTCGTGAGATTTATACGGATAAGAAAGGTACGCTGCACCAGGTCCCCGTCCGAGAACTGAAAGAACACAGGAAAGCAGCCCTGTCTCTCCAAAACGACACAACCCTTGAATTAAACGAACTTCTCGCTGACATTGAGCTTACGGATATCCGTACAACCGCAGGTCGCCTTATGCTCAATGAGGTGCTTGCCATCTCTTTTGAACACGGAACGTTTGGCATTCATTTTGCCGAAACCGCTGCAGGAAAAGAGGCGGCAGCCGGCAGAAGCGAACGATTTATCCGCCTTGAAACCCTGCGTAATATCCGTATTGTTGTTGATGCGAGCTGCGTTGAAGTCTACGCCAATGACGGCATGGAAGTATTTTCTACCCGTTGGTTCCCCGCAGAGAATAAGCTGCGAATCCGTTCGAACTTTGATGTATCAAGCGCTTCTGTCTACCCGCTTGAACCCTAGTTTTTGAACCCTAGTTTTGCGTAACGGGCTCGCCTGTCTCCGCGGCTTCCGCAGACGGGTTCTCTGCGTCTGCGGAAGCTTCCACTACGTCCGCAGATGGATCCTCCGCGGCTTCCGTGGATATACCCTCCATGTTCATGGATGCTTCCTCTGCGTCTATGGGTTTCTCGTCATCAGCAGAGCCGTCCTGCGGGAACGTAATGGTAAATACCGAACCTTGCGGCTTATTCTCATCTACCGCAATAAAAGCACCATGCCGCTTCAAAATGGCTTTCACAAGGGAAAGACCGATACCTGCGCCACCAAACTCACGTGAGCGGGACTTATTTACCCGATAGAACGGTTCAAATATAAGCTCTCGCGCCTCGGGAGCGATGCCTACCCCCGTATCTGCAATTTTTACCATGCCTGCCGTATCCTGATTTTTCAGGTCAATGGTTATTGACCCTTCTTTTTCGTTATAGCGAATGGCATTTTCCACCAGATTGTAAAGGGCGCGATATAAAAGGCTGGCGTTTCCTCGTACGACAAGAGGTTCTATATCGGTATGGATGTTAACTGCATGCTCATGGGCAACCGGCTCAAGATCCTTCACTACCGTTTTGATTACCGAATCAAGTGAAACGTCTTCAACTTCCGGCAGCTCTCCTGTCTCGGTAAGCTCCAAAAGATTGGAAATAAGAGAAGAAAGCCGATCCACGTACGTTTCCATCGTCTGCACAAGCTCGTCATATTCTTTCTGCTCGCGCTCTTTCTTCTTGAATACGTCAAGCCTCGTGCGAAGCACCGCGAGTGGTGTTCTCAGCTCATGAGCCGCGCTCACCGAAAAACGACTCTGCATTGCAAATGCTTCGCTCAGCTGGCCGGTCATTTGATTAAACGACTTAACCAGCTCTTGGATCTCTTCACCACCGCTCTCAACCTCAATGGGGCGAGAAAGGCTGTCTGGGGCAAGTTCACGCATATGAGAAGAAAGTTGCTTGATCGGCTTAGTGTAATGACCTGCCAAAAGATAAGCGGCGCAGCTCCCTGCAATGATTACGAAAACCAAAATGACCAAAGCATCAGACAAGATTGAGCGCTCGATGCCGGCCACGTCCAAGACAATGGAGAGTCCTCCTTGCCTCAGTGAGTTTGCCGCCGCAACTTCAAGCAACTTTGCCGTTGAACGGTATACAAGCCACGTTAAAATAACACAGCAACAGCCGAGAAGAGCCACCATCAGAAGCGTCAGTTGTCCCCGAACCGACCGCAGTGGTTTCATAACCTTCTCACTCATCTTTATCATCACTGTCCTCCTTGAGGTAATAGCCCTCTCCTACCTTGTTAGAAATTGGGTCATACCCAAGTACTTCTCGCAATTTTTTTCTTACGGAAAAAATATGAACTCGCACGGAATTGCTGAAGGGATCTACGTTGCTGTCCCATGCGTGCGAAAGCAGCTCTTCACTGCTTACCACGGTGCCTGCGTGTCGCATGAGATATTCAAGTATTGCCGTTTCTTTTTTGGTTAGATTGACCTCGGAGCCCTTGGCAAAAACTTGTCGAGATGCCGTATCAAGCCGGAGTTCTCCCGATACGAGAGACGTCTCTCCGTGTGTGTATTCACGCCGCAACAGATTGCGAATACGTGCTTCAAGCTCACCAAACGCAAACGGCTTTACAAGATAGTCATCGGCTCCCGCATCCAAACCAACAATACGGTCAGCCACCGACGAGCGGGCGGAAAGGATGAGCACCTTCGTTTCCGAATGCTCCCGGCGAAGTGTGCGCAGAAGATCCAAGCCATCAACACCCGGAAGATTGAGATCAAGCAAAATAAGGTCGTACTGCTCAATCTGGGCCATTTCAAGCGCTTCCGTTCCGTTGTCGATAAGATCAACGTAATAGCCATCGATCTCAAGTCCTTCTCCAATGGACGTAAGGAGTTCACGCTCGTCTTCTACCACAAGGATCTTCAAATCTTCCCTCCACGCACGCATTATTTGTGCCACAGCTTTACTGCGGCTTACCACAGCCGGCTCAGCTATGCCACAGCCTTGCCGCGTCTAAGCTCAGCCATACCGCACAGCCTGCTCGCCATATCACGGCTGAAAAACCGTTCCCAAACTCTTGGGAGCTTTTAAGGTTGCGCCGTGAGCCGAGAATCCCTCAGGCTCCTGACTCAGGCGCAATCACTAAAGCCTTTCCACATACTAACCGATTACAGAGTGTGCCGCAGGCGTTCCGAGTCGCAAGGCGGCACACGTTTCATGGTTACTTACTCTGAGCGAGTGCCTGCTCAACACGCTTCTGCAGCTCGCTGCCATCGAGCTTTTCAGCACCGCCGGTAATGGGATCGCCTACGAGTTTACCGTTCTGGTCGATAACCATTGTCGTGGGGAATGCCGTCAGACCCTCAATGACTTTGCCTCCCTCGCTCTTGGGATCAAGAGCGACATTGCCATACGTTACACCCTGCTTCGTGAGGATATTCTGAGCTTCCTTTTTGGCATCGTCGGTATACGCTGCCTCGGCATTTACGCCCAAAACGTTCACGCCCTTATCCTTGTACTTATCGGCAAGCTCCTGAAGCATCGGCATTTCCTTTATGCAGCCGGCACAACCGTTGAACCAGAACGACAAGACGGTGACCTTATTCTTCTTGAAAGTCTCGTTGTCGTACGTTTCTCCGGAAGAAATATCGGTTGCCTTAAACGTGGGGAACGTGTCTCCGCCTTTCAGGTGCATCTTAGATGCTGCCTCGGGTGGAACGTCGGACGAGCTGGTTTGCTGCTGTTCAGAAGTTGAAGCTGACGGAGCCGCTCCCGAGTCCTTTTTGGCATTTGCATTACAGCCTGCCAGGGCAAATACCATAAGCACTCCCAACACGTACACCAAAGGTTTCATCGCAAACTTCTTCATACTAAATTCCTTTCTAACGTTCTCTTCTTCATGTCCTACGTATCTGTAGTACTTCCTGTATATGATTTCCGACCTACTTGGACGGCTCATATCTTTACTTGTGTCGCACGACCTTCGTGCCTACTGCAGCCTTCGCCTTTGCAACCTTTTCCGACTTTGCAATCTCGTGATTGATCAGCATGAGCTTGGAATCGATTGCGTGCACCGGACAGGCTTTGATGCATTCTCCGCACCGGATACATTCAAGCGAAGCGTTGTTTTTGGTAATGTCCACGTCCATCTTGCAGGTACGAGCGCACTTTCCACACTTAATGCAGGTGTCTTTATCAACGCGGTATTGCAAGATGGAAATTCGATTGAACAGTGAATAAAAGGCGCCCAGCGGGCAGATCCACTTGCAGAACGGACGATAAAACATGATGCTCAAAAGCACGATTGTTGCCAAAATACTGAATTTCATCGTAAACAATGTGCCAAGCGCCGCTTTGATACTCGAATCCGCAAGCGAGAGAGGAATTGCTCCCTCAAGTATGCCTTGCGGGCATACGTACTTGCAAAAATAAGGATCTCCCATGCCCACGGCATTTTGCAGCAATGCCGGAAGCGCCCAAACCATCACGATCAAAATGCCATATTTCACATACCGCAACCATTTGAGCTTTTTGGTGCTGAACTTCTTGGGAAACGGAATCTTGTTGAGCAAATCCTGTACCCAGCCAAACGGACAAAGAAAACCGCAGACAAACCTACCCAGCAAGGTTCCGATCAAAATCAAAATGCCGGTAATGTAGTACGAAAAGCTAAACTTTGAGGATCCCACGACCGCTTGGAACGCTCCAATGGGGCAAGCGCCCGTTGCCGCGGGGCAGGAATAACAATTCAGTCCTGGTACGCAAACCGACTTTGCCGAGCCGGTGTAGATGGTTCCTTTTATAAAATTGGGAATGTGAGGATTGGTAAGGAAGGCTGCGCACGCCTGTACAACCCCTCTTCTGCTGACAAATCCCCATACGCGCTTTCCGAGAGCCCGCGCTCCCGTACATACCTTATTCACAGACGCACCTACCCAATACCCACACACTCAAGGCAAATTCTTACCGCTTTTGTGAAAACGGTCTGAACTTCACCTCGAGAAGCTCCGTACACCACGAATATGCCACCCAAAACCAAAAACATGATTGGTACGAATCGAAAGCGACAATTTCTGACACACGCAAGTTTTGATTTCATACGCTCTCCCTTCTCCTGTGTTAACCAGTACAACAGAAGGGGTGTTAAATCATTGTTAAGTAATCGAAAAAACTTTGATATACAAATCGAGAAGCCGCGATGACGTCCTCTGGTGCACGTAAAACCCTCATATCAAAAGTAAATACGAGGGTTTGACCTGTCATTTCATGCGATCTACACAGACATACTTAGAATTTAAGAAGTGATACATAACGTTGGAAATGTGAGTCTCTTTGAGATCGATGATCTGGACAGGAATGCCTTCAACCAAGAAACCATCGAGAAAAGCATGGGCCATTATGTGAGGAACGCTGCCGGAGTGATCTATTTCAATGTGGTTGCAGATTAAAACGTCGATCTGTGCTGGATCGATAATATTCTTAATGCGCTCAACCAGCTCCTCGGAGAATGGACGCTTGACGGCGTCAATGGCGTGCCTTCTCGTCCAAGATAAGATATGCGTTGTAGGTAATGCCCTGCTCAGTGGTGTAGCCGTGGAACTCGCGAGCGTTTCAATCCAAGGCACCTACAAAGTAGGCATCGGGTTTGATTTCGACAGAACTAAGCATGTGCTCTCCAAAGACCACAGTGCAAAAATTTGACACTACAAGAATAGCATTTAGTGCTTGAGGAATAGTTTGTCTACGAAAATTACCAAAGTAACTTTCAGAACCACTTACGTGCATCTTTCTAAAATTCATAAGACTTTTTTGCCTTGAATTCTCATTGCTAGTGCAACAACAAAAGACAAGGTAGTGACCCATGGGTCTACAATGGCGCTTACGACAACGTTCATTGAAAGGATTTCCATGGGTCACTATAGCCATCTTAGCATTGAAGAGCGCGAAGACATTATGGTCTGGTGGAAAAATCATGAAAGTATAAGCCAGATTGCTCGTAAGCTCGGACGGAACAAATCAAGTGTTTCACGAGAGATTAAAAGAAATGGTTGGACAATTGTTGGAGTGTCGCGTCTTTGTTACAGGGCCTCGACTGCTCAGAGAAAAACCGATGTTCGACGCCAGGCTTGCAAGAAACGCACCCTACTCGATGATCCAAACCTTCGTGCACGTATTGTCTTTCTTATCTGTAGTCGCCACTTCTCACCTGAGCAG
>ERZ773051.137-NODE-137-length-60644-cov-8.304098_pt1 | contig 60644 bp, 55 predicted proteins | sample MGYA00580631_ERZ773051 | MGnify/ENA primary metagenome ERZ773051 (study PRJEB29015, sample SAMEA2738137) | human oral metagenome | biome: human oral; feature: human-associated habitat; material: saliva | place: China | collected 2204 ... | reverse complement strand
GCAGAAAGCGCCGTCTCCCGAAGACCGGTGAGGCGCCGCTCGCGCTGAACTACGCAGGTCTTGCGCTCGGCATGCTGCTCGCAGGCTTTGCGGTCGCGAAGAAGAAAGAAGAGCGGTAAAAGCCGGAGAGCCGAAAGAACCGGCACTTGCAGGCAGAAACAGGCAAGAAGAAAGGCGCTGTGCGAAAGCACAGCGCCTTTTTGCGTGCGTAGTCAGGATAGTTTGTCCGCTTAGCCTCAATAAAGTTGTTGATACGGGCGCTTCTTTGTCTTAAATCAGCCTTTTGCCGAAGCAGAAATGCAGTTCGTTCGGCAATATCGGTCAGGCTTTATAGACGCTGTTCCTGTGTCCGACCTCGATGGCGAGAATGATCAGTTCCTTGTCCTCGATTTCGGCAAGGATGCGATAATTTCCGACTCGATATCTCCATTGACCGCTGCGGTTTGAAGCCAAGCCTTTTCCGTGACGCCGCGGGTCATCGGTATCGACTAAGTTCTTTTCAATCCAGGACTTGATCAGAATGAGGACAGAGCGATCAAATTTTTTGAGTGACTGAATTGCCTTTTTGGTATAGCGCACGCTGTAGCTCATAGGCCGAGTTCAGCCCAGGTTTCTTCATGGGAGTAGCTTTTCACCTTGCCGCGGGCTTTTGCAGCTTCGTACGCGGAAAAGACTTGCAAATCGTACTCATCCTCCAATTTGGATAGCATGGTGCGGCGAATCAACTCGGATAAACTGGTTTGATTTAACTTGGCAAAGTCTTGGAAGAGTTTTAACTCTTCTTCGCTGACGCGCAAACTGATTGTTGGCATAATAACGACCTCCTGTAATACAACTGTATTGACAAGCCGGAACTTTGTCAAGCAAACACAAATAGCAAGCGCTAAATGTATCTATATAACAGAAGGCAGAAGGTGGGAAATGCAATGGAGCATAGAAAAACTGTCTGAAACTTCCGCGAATCGCGCCTTGCGAAAAACACGGTTTCATCGCAAAATAATAAAAAAGGACAGCAAAGTGAGGAAATGGGTTTGAGAGGAAATACCGCGAAGGGAATTTTATTCATTGTGCTCGCTGCGGCAGGCTTTTCGCTGATGGCGGTTTTTGTGCGACTTGCGGGGACATTGCCGGTCATGCAGAAGGTCTTTTTCCGCAATCTGGTCGCCGCGCTGGTCGCAATTCTTATGTTGCGGCGCGCGGGAGAGCCATTCCGAATCGGGAAGGGCAATCGCCTGGCGGTGTTTCTGCGCTCGTTTGTCGGCATGCTCGGTGTCATCGCGAACTTCTGGGCCATCGATCATCTGCCGATTGCCGATTCGACGATGCTCAATAAAATGTCGCCGTTTTTTGCGATTCTGATGTCGCTCTTTATTTTGCGAGAGCGGCCGGTGAAGCGGGACTGGTTTTGCCTGCTGGTCGCGCTCACGGGGGCCGTTCTGGTCATCAAGCCGGGAATCGGTCTCGCCTCGGTGTCGGCGCTGGTCGGTCTCTTCGGCGGTTTTTGCGCGGGCACGGCCTATACCTTTGTCCGGAAGGCGGGACAGGGTGGTGTCAAGGGACCGGTGATTATCCTCTCGTTTTCGGTGTTTTCCTGCATCACGGTGTTGCCGTTCATGCTTGCGGGATATGAGCCCATGGGGGCGCGGCAGCTCGCGTTTTTACTTCTGTCCGGCTGCGCGGCTGCGCTCGGGCAGCTCGGCATCACGATGGCCTACACCTATGCACCGGCCAAGGAAATTTCGGTCTACGACTACATTCAGGTGGTGTTTGCGGCGCTCTTTGGGTTTCTCTTATTCGGAGAATTGCCGGATCTGCTCAGCGTATTCGGCTATGTGCTGATCATCGGCACGGCGGTGTACCGTTTTCTCGCAAGCAAAAAGACCGCCTGAATCAGGCGGTCACGGTCATGTATTCGTCGAGCAGGTAGCGGCGCAGGCGCTCAAAGAGTTCGGGAGCCTTGCCGCCGACTGCTTTGCCGTCAATCCGGTCGGCGCGAATGCAGAGGTTTGAGGAACTTGTGACAATGACTTCATCTGCCGCGAAGAGCTCTGAGAGCGTAAAGGCGGTCTCATCGGTCGGAATCGAGAGAGCCTCGCAGGCGCGGAGCAGATGGGCGCGGGCAATGCCGCCGAGAATCAGGTTGTCGGCCGGGTGGGTTTTCAGAACGCCGTCCTTTAAAATGTGGACATTCGAGTGCGCGCACTCGGTCACGAGTTCGCCCGGGCGGTACAGAACCGCTTCGGCTGCGCCCGCATCGCGCGCTTTCTCGGAGGCCATGACGGACGGAATCAGGTTCAGTGTCTTGATGTTGCAGTGCAAAAAGCGGGTGTCCTCGCAGGTAATCAGGGACACGGGCTCTGCGCCGTCGGAAATTTTGTTCGGTGTCAGGGTGACCCAGAGTTTGCCGGGCACACCGTGCTCGTAACAGTGGGAGCGCTTCTGAACGGTAGGATTGCCGCGCGTCACCTGGTAGTAGACAAAGAGCTCATCGTCATCCATTTCCCGGAGCAGGCGCTGTAGGAGCGCTTTCAGCTCGTCTTTTGTGAGCGGCATCGTGATGTCGAGCAGGGATGCGCTCCGGAAAAAGCGATCCACATGTTCATCGAGTGCGAAGATAACGCCGTGCCGCGCGGGACCTGCGTCGTAGACGCCGTCGCCGAACCAGGAGGCGCGGTCACACATGGGAATTTGCATCTCGCTGAGGGGACCGAAGTTGCCGTCGTAATAGCCTAGTTCTTTCATCTTGTTTCCTCCTGTAAAAGCGGGCTGCCGCCGTATTTTGACACTTCTATTTTACCACAGACTTGCTTACAATGCGGGGCGGAAGTGCATAAAAACGCGACAAGAAGGGCCTCTCGTGTTACACTGAGAGAACAATTTCTTCAAACGACGGAAAGGATACAGGGAGAGATGAGACGGGCAATGCGGGTGGAGCGAAAAACAGAGGTGCGAAACGGCATCAAGCGCGGCTTGTTTGCGGTCTTCGCAATTCTGCTTGAGTTAATCTGGCTCTATGTGATGATTCGGGATCTGACGGGCGATTACCCCTGGATTCCGGTTCTGATTCACACCCTCGCGTTCATTCTGGTGCTCGGAATTTACGGGCGGCATATCAACGCCGCGATGAAAATGCCCTGGATTTTGCTGATCGCCGCGGCGCCGTTTTTCGGCGTTCCGCTGTATCTCTTAATCGGCTTTAACGGCGCGACCCACCGCATGCGGCTGCGCTATGAGAAAATCGAGGAGCGCTTGTTTCCGGCCATGCCGCAGCAGGGCGGTATTTTAGAGGAACTCGAGACTGTGGACTACGGCATCGCAAACCAGTTCCGCTACCTCTCGGACCGGCTCGGCTATCCGGTGTACCGCGACACCGACATCTGTTTTTATCCGACGGCGGAGGAAGCCTTTGCGGCGCAACTGGAGGCGCTCAAAAAGGCAGAGCGTTTCATCTTCATGGAGTACCACGCGATTGAGGAGAAGAGCGCGTTTGAGCGCCTCTTCGAGGTCCTCTCGGCGCGCGCGGCCGCAGGGGTGGAGGTCCGGCTTTTCTATGACGACATCGGCAGCATCTGGTTCATCGACCACGATTTTATCCGGCGCATGGAGGCGGCCGGCATCCATACGAGAGTCTTTAATCCGATGACCCCCTTTTTCAATGCGTTTCTGGATCACCGGGATCACCGGAAAATTACGGTGATCGACGGAAAGGTAGGCTTTACCGGCGGCTACAATCTGGCCGAAGAATATTTTAACATCACGCATCCTTACGGGCACTGGTTTGACACGGGCATACGCCTGACCGGAGAGGCGGTGCGCAGCCTGACCGGCATCTTCCTCGAGAACTGGAATGCGATTCGGAAGGGCGGGGGAGAGGTTGAGAAGTTCGAGGAATACCTCGCGCTGCCGGACTACTGCGCGGCGGAACCCGGCTACTGCCAGCCTTATGCGGATTCGCCGCTGGACCACGAGCAGACGGGCGAAAATGTGTACATGAACCTCGTAAACCACGCGAAGCGCTATGTCTACTTCATGACACCGTATCTCATTATCACGGACGAGATGAGTCAGGCTTTCTGCCTCGCGGCAAAGCGGGGCGTGGATGTGCGCATCATAACGCCCGGCATTCCGGACAAGAAGATGGTCTACCAGGCGACGCGCTCCTACTACAATGTGCTCTCGCGCGCGGGTGTCCGGATTTACGAATACACACCGGGCTTCATGCACGCGAAGCAATGTGTCGCGGACGATGAAATTGCGACCTGCGGGACCATCAACTTAGACTTCCGTTCGCTCTACCACCACTTTGAGAACGGCGTCCTCTTTTATCGCTATCATGCGGTTCTCGACATCAAGCAGTGTTTTCTGGATACCTTCCCGCAGTGCCGCGAGGTCACGGAGCGGTATCTCCACGGCAGAACGCTGTTTCAGCGGGCAGAGCACTGTCTGCTCCGCCTGATTTCGCCGCTACTTTGAGGAGGCAATCATGACAGATCAAGTCGGACAAGTTTCGAATGCGGTCTCGGAGGCGGTCACGGAGAAGGTGACCGAGCATGTGACCTTTGTGCAGTGGTTCTGGCACAATGTGCTCTGGAAACCCGGAACGGGGGAAATGCTCTGGGGGATGCTGCTCCGCGTAGTCTTTGCCGCGCTGCTCTGGTGGATCGGCACGCGCCTCATCCGGAAGATTCTGGGACTCTCGCTCAGATCGAAGATGCAGCTGCCGATGGACAGAACCATGCGGCGCTTCCTCCTGAATGCGACCCGGACGGCGCTCTACGCACTGCTGGTGCTCGCGGTCATTGCGGTGCTCGGCATCCCGATGGCTTCGGTCACGGCGGTCGTCGCTTCGACCGGTGTGACCTTAGGGCTCGCGATGCAGGGCGCGCTCTCGAACCTCGCGGGTGGCATTATGCTGACGCTCACGCGTCCGTTTGCAATCGGCGATTATATCGAGGCAGCGCAGGTCGGCGGTACGGTTGAAGAAATCGGACTCTTTTACACGATTCTGGTCGGCATCGATAACAAGAAGATCACGGTGCCGAACGGCAGCCTGATGAATGCGAACATCACGAACTACAGCTCCATGGCAAAGCGCCGTCTGGATCTCACCTTTCTGGTCGGGCGGAACGAGGATCCCGAACACGTCAAAGAGATTTTACGGGCGGCGATTGCGGCGGAGAGCGCGGTTCTACAGCCGCCGGACGCCGTCGCGGCGCCCTTTGTCGCACTCACGGAACTGCAGGAAAAGGGCCTGCTCTTTACACTTCGGGTCTGGTGTAAGAACCCGGATTACTGGAACTTAAACTTTGCGCTCACGGAGCGCATTGCGAAAGCGTTTCAACAGGAACACATTTCCCCGCCCGCACAGCCCTACCGCGCCGTGGGCGAGAATGAGGAGAGGTAAATCATGAAGACAGCGATAGTGACAGATTCCAACAGCGGTATTTCCCAGGCGGAGGCCGAGCAGCTCGGTATTTTTGTGCTGCCCATGCCCTTTATTGCGGGCGAGGAAGTGTATCACGAGGGAAAGAACCTCACACCGGATCGCTTCTACGAACTTTTGCAGAGCGATACGGTGCTTCGTACTTCGCAGCCTTCACCGGGCGAGATGGCGGCGCTCTGGGACCGCGTGCTCGAGGACTATGAGGAACTGCTCTTTATTCCGATGTCCTCGGGGCTCAGCGCCTCCTATGCTTCCGCGTGTCTGCTGGCCGAGGAGTACGACGGCCGGGTTGCGGTTGCGGATGCGCACCGCATTTCGATTACGATGCGGCACAGTATCCGGGATGCGCTCGCGATGCGGGAGGCAGGACTCTCGGCGCAGGAGATGAAGGAAGAGATTGAAAAACTCGCTTTTCTCTCGATTGTCTATGTCGGCGTGGAGGATCTGAAATATCTGAAGCGCGGCGGCCGGATTTCGGGGGCGGCTGCCACGGTCGGCAGTATTCTGAACATTAAGCCGCTCCTGGTCATCAAGGGAGAGAAGGTCGAGCCGTTTGCGACGGTCCGCGGCACAAAGCACTGCAAGAAGCGGGAAGTCGAGGAGATTGTCAAGGCAGCCGCGGAATTCCGCGCGGAGGGCAGAAAGATATGGGTCGGCCAGACCGGAAGTTTCTTGGAGGCGGCCGATGTCGCCGACTGGCAGGCGCTCGGAAAGGCGGCCTTTCCGGAGGAGACCGTGACCTACGACCCGCTGTCCTACAGCGTCGCCTGCCACACGGGGCCGAACGCTTTCGGCATGGGGGTCTCGGTGCGCTGGGAACCCGGCATGCGAAACTGAGGAGGAACGGAACATGTATCCCTGCAAGGTAACGGTGAAAAAGGGAGCGGCCCGGAGTTTTAAGAGCGGCGGCGCCTGGATTTATGACAACGAAGTGGAGCGGATTGAGGGCGGTTTTACAAACGGCGATCTCGTGACTGTGCTGGATTTTGACGGCTATCCGCTCGGCAATGGTTTTCTGAACATGCACTCCAAGCTGCGTGTTCGCATGATGACGCGGCACGCGGAGCAGCAGATTGACGAGGCGTTCTTAAGACAGCGCCTTCTGGACGCCGTGCGCCTCCGGAAGCAGGTCATTGACACCTCGGCCTGCCGACTGATTTTCGGGGAGGCAGATTTTATGCCGGGACTCACGGTCGATAAATTCGGCGATGTCCTGGTGCTCGAGAGCCTAGCGCTCGGCATGGACAGGATGAAGGAGACTGTGCTCCGGCTCCTGCTCGAAGTGCTCTCCGGCGAGGGACTGCCGATACGCGGCGTCTTCGAGCGGAGCGATGCGAAGGAGCGGCTCAAAGAGGGGATGGAACGGCATAAGGGCTTCCTCTCGGCGCCCTTTGACACGAAAGTCGAGATTCGGGAAAACGGCGTTCGCTATCTCGTGGATGTCGCAGAGGGACAGAAAACAGGTTTCTTTCTGGATCAGAAGCTGAATCGCCGCGCGATTCAGCGGTTTGCGCCGGGCGCCAGAGTGCTGGACTGCTTCACGCACACGGGTTCCTTTGCTTTAAACGCGGGTCTTGCGGGCGCACGGCAAGTGCTGGGGGTCGATGCCTCGGCGCTCGGCGTTTCGCAGGCCACCGAGAATGCTGCGTTAAACGGACTCTCGGCGCGCGTGCGCTTTGAGACCGCGGATGTGTTTGAGTTGCTGCCGAAACTGGAGGCCGCGAAAGAGCGCTTTGAACTTGTAATTCTGGATCCCCCGGCCTTTACCAAGTCGCGCGAGACGATTAAGCGCGCGGTCAAGGGCTATCGGGACATTAACCTCCGCGGGATGAAGCTTGTGAAGGACGGCGGCTTTTTGGCGACCTGTTCCTGCTCGCACTTCATGGATCAGGAGCTGTTTGCGAGAACCCTTCAGGAAGCGGCGCGCGGCGCAAGAAAGCGCCTTCGCCAGGTGTACTTTTCCACGCAGGCACCGGATCACCCGATTCTCTGGGCGGCCGGGGAAACCTATTACCTCAAATTTTTCATTTTCCAGGTGCTCGACGAAAAATAAAGGCGCGCACGGATTGACAGCCGAGTAAGGCTTTGCTACTATCAATATGCAAACAGGATGCAAATACGAGTGCCTCAAAGTCGCAAGAGCCTCCCTGTTCCACATCCTGTGTCCGCTCCGGCGCACTGCCGGAGCGTTTTGCTGAGAGGAGAAAAGCCATGGCAAATTCAGGAAGAACGCGCGTCACCCTTGCCTGCACGGAGTGCGGGGATCGGAACTATACCACTACGAAGAACAAGAAACTCCACCCGGAGCGCATGGAGGCAATGAAGTATTGCCCGAGACTTCGGCGCTATACGCTGCACCGGGAAGTGCGCTGAGTGCGAAACAAACCCCTTGCACGGCAAAAAAGCCGCGCAGGGGGTTTCGTTTTATGCTATGATTTAGGCATATTTTTAAAGAAAAACAAATAGTTACCGCGAGGAGAGGAAGGTGAGGTTTTGTGGCAGCCATTCAGAATGACTGGCTCCCGGCGCTTCGGGCAGAGTTTAAAAAGCCGTACTATGCGAAGCTGTATCACTTTATAGAAGAGGAATACCGGACGGGGACGGTGTACCCGGCGGCGGATCGGATTTTTGAGGCACTGACGCTGACGCCGCTTGAAAAGGTCCGCGTCGTGATTCTGGGGCAGGACCCCTACCACGAGCCGAATCAGGCGCACGGACTCGCCTTTTCGGTGTTGCCGACGCAACCGGTAATTCCGCCTTCGCTGAAGAACATTTATCGCGAACTGCACGACGAGTTGGGCTGCTATATTCCGAACAACGGGTATCTCAAAAAATGGGCGGAACAGGGTGTACTGCTTTTGAACACGGTTCTCACGGTGCGTGCCCACGCGGCTTTTTCCCACCGGAATCAGGGTTGGGAACAGTTTACAGATGCCATTCTCGCCGCGGCGAATCGGTCGGACCATCGCTTGGTCTTTCTGCTCTGGGGACGCCCCGCGCAGGAAAAGCTCCCGATGCTTGACACGTCGAGACATCTCGTATTGACTTCGCCCCACCCCTCGCCGCTTTCGGCGAGCCGCGGTTTCTTTGGCTGCGGGCATTTCCGGAAGACCAATGAATTCCTGCGGTCGGTCGGCGAAGCGCCGATTGACTGGCAGATTGAAGATATATGACGCCGTAAGGCGGAATAACAAAAAAAGGAGAACAGAGAAGACGCATGCGCATCATAGAAATCCTGAAAGTCATAGTGCTCGGCATGGTGGAGGGGTTCACGGAGTGGCTCCCCATCAGTTCGACCGGCCACCTTATTTTGATCAACAAATTGATTCAGCTGGATGTATCGCCGGAATTCATGGAGATGTTTCGCGTTGTGATTCAGCTCGGCGCGATTCTCGCAGTCGTGCTGCTCTATTTTGAGCGGCTGAATCCCTTGAGTCGCTCGAAACGAGGCGACCAGAGATGGGTAGCGCTGACGCTCTGGAGTAAAATCATAGTCGCCTGCATCCCGGCGGCGATACTCGGAAAGCTTCTCGACGACTGGATGGACGCCCATCTCTACAACGGCCTCGTGGTTTCGATTATGCTGGTCGTTTACGGTATTCTCTTCATTCTGATTGAGAACCGGAATCAGACGAGCAAGCCGCAGATTACTAAAATGTGGCAGCTCAACTACCAGACCGCGCTCTACATCGGCATGTTTCAGGTGCTTGCGCTGATTCCCGGTACCTCGCGCTCGGGCGTCACGATACTCGGCGCAGTGCTTCTCGGCTGTTCCCGCGCGGTGGCGGCAGAGTTTTCCTTCTTTGTCGGCATCCCGATTATGTTCGGCGCGAGCCTCCTGAAGTTTGTAAAATTTATAAAATTCGGCATCCCCTTCGGCAATGCCGAGATTCTCTACCTCGTGCTCGGCATGGCGGTGGCCTTCCTGGTCTCGCTGTACTCGATACGCTTCCTGATGAGCTGGGTTAAGAAAAACGACTTCAAGGTCTTCGGTTATTACCGGATTGTGCTGGGCGTCATTGTGCTGATCTGGTACATCATGTCTACGCTGATGGGGCGGAGCATGGGGGCGGCGTGATGTGGTACTATCGCCTGATTGCCTGTCTGACGGCGCTCGATCTGATCGGAAAAAGCGCAATCGAGGGCCTGCCGGATAGCTCGTTTCCGCGGGAAATGCCGGACGGGAAACCGGTGTTGCTGCTCAAAAAATTTCGGAATCACGGCCTGCCGTTCGGGTTTCTGGAAAAACGCCGGGAGGTGGTAAAATACGGACCGCTGCTGGTCGAGAGCCTCGTGCTGCTTCGCTTCTCGCGCCTCTTGCCGAAGCGCGGGCGGAGAAGCGAAAAGACGGCGCTCGCGCTGGTGCTTGCGGGCGGCGGGAGCAATTTGTTTGACCGCTTTTTCCGGGGCTATGTGGTTGATTATTTTTCGTTTATGCCAAAAAAATTGCGCCATCTGGTCTTTAATCTGGGAGACCTCTACATTGCCGTCGGTATGTCTGTCCTGTCGGCGACGGAACTTGTGCGAGGCCTTCGGCGCATCGGAACAAAAGGAGTGAAACATTGAGTCATCAGGATCTTGTCGAACTATGTATGCTGATTGCCCTGCTTGTGCTCTCGGCGCTGTTTTCTTCTTCGGAGACCGCGCTCACCACGGTGAACCGCATCCGCGTCCGGACCCTTGCGGGCCAGGGGGACAAGCGTGCCATGACCCTGCTCGCGGTGTTACAGAACCCCGAGAAAATGCTCTCGGTCATTCTGATCGGCAACAATGTCGTGAATCTCTATGCCTCCTCGCTCGCGACGACCGTGACCCTCTCGCTCTTCGGCAGCAAACTGGTCGGCGTCGCGACGGGCATCCTGACCCTCGCCGTGCTGGTCTTCGGTGAAGTCGCGCCGAAGACGATGGCAAGCCGCAATGCCGAGCATCTTGCACTTCGCGCGGCAGGACCTGTCAAGATGCTGATGTGGCTGTTTACGCCGCTGGTCTTTGTGGTCAACAATCTGGCGCGGCTCGTGATGAAGCTGTTCGGCGCGGATCGTCCCGGCAAGCGGGAACTCATGACCGCGGAGGAGTTGCGGACCATTGTGCAGGTCGGGCATGAAGACGGTGTGCTTGAGAACAGCGAGCGGAAGATGATTGACAATGTGTTTGACTTCGGCGACCGCAGTGCGCGCGACATCATGATTCCCCGCATCGATATGACCTGTATCGATGTAGAGGCCGGTTACGACGAGCTCATGGAAGTGGTGCGCGAGGAAAAGTATACGCGCATTCCGGTCTACAAAGACAGCGCCGATACCATCGTGGGCATTCTGAACATCAAGGATCTTTTGTTCCGCGAGCAGGATAAGCCCTTCCGCATCGCGGAGCTCATGCGGAAGCCGCTCTTTACCTATGAGCAGAAAAAGACTTCGGAACTCATGGTCGAGATGCGGAAAAATTATACGAATCTCGCGATTGTGCTCGATGAATACGGCGTGACGGCCGGCATGGTCACGATGGAGGATATTCTCGAGGAGATTGTAGGGGAAATCCGCGACGAATACGACCGCGACGAGGAGAAGAGCATACGGCGCATCGCCCCGAACACCTATCTCATCGAGGGCAATGTGAAGATTGACGATGTGAACGAGGTCCTGCAGTTGCACCTCGCCTCGGAGGACTATGAGTCGATCGGCGGCTATGTGCTCGAGCAGCTCGAACACTTTCCGAAGGAAGGAGAGTGCGTGACGAAAGGCGGTATCAGCTTCACGGTCACGCGCATGGAGCAGACCCGGATTGCCGAGGTGAAGCTCTCTTTGACACCGGAGAAATCCGTTGTCAAGTAATTTTTCGTATGCTATACTTTTTTCAGTATCACGGAGAGGAGGATTAAGAAGATGAAGCATGTTATGACGCTGAATGAGAAGCCTCTGAAGGCAAGCATGGCGCACGGTGGTTGCGGTGAGTGCCAGACTTCCTGCCAGTCCGCGTGCAAGACTTCCTGCACCGTTGGAAATCAGAGCTGCGAGAACGAGAACAGATAAGATCCCGGAGACGTCGGGAGACCCCTACAGTCTGAAGAGGATTGTAGGGGTTCTTATCTTGCAGAGTATTTTTGCGGTCTGCGCGCGGCGGAGACCGCATAAAGATAGAGAGAAGTTTGTATTTGAGCAGAGATAGAAAGCAGGTAAAGGCTTGATTCATCAGTTTATTAACAACGGCATTGCCATCGTGATGGATGTAAATTCCGGCTCGGTGCATGTCGCAGACCCCGCATTTTACCGCGCCGTACAGGTGACGGAGCCTCTGGTCGGAGAACTGGAGCGGCCGGAGCCGCTTCCGGAGGCTGCCAAGGAGGCAGTCCGGAAGGAACTCGGCGGTGAGTTTCCGGCGGAGGAAATCGAAGAGGTCATCGAGACCATACAGGCGCTCATTGACGGCGAAGAGCTGTTCACCAAGGACAGCTACCAGATGTTTGTGCGCGACTTCAAGGCAAGAAAGACGGTTGTCAAGGCACTCTGTCTTCACATTGCACACGACTGCAACCTCGCATGTCGCTATTGCTTTGCGGAAGAGGGTGAGTATCACGGCAGAAGAGCGCTGATGAGTTTTGAAGTCGGCAAGAAGGCACTGGATTTCCTTGTCGCGAATTCCGGCGCAAGACGGAATCTCGAGGTCGATTTCTTCGGCGGCGAGCCGACCATGAACTGGAAGGTCGTTAAGCAGCTTGTCGAATACGGGCGTTCGCTCGAGAAGACGCACGACAAAAAGTTCCGCTTTACGCTGACCACGAACGGCGTGCTCTTAAATGATGAGATCACGGAGTTCTGCAACCGCGAGATGTCGAATGTGGTCCTCTCGCTGGACGGCCGGAAAGAAGTGAACGACCGCATGCGCCCCACGCGCGGCGGGCAGGGCAGCTATGACATCATTGTCCCGAAGTTCCAGCGCTTTGCGGCGGAGCGGGACAAGGAGCACAAGGATTATTACATTCGCGGCACGTTTACGCACAACAATCTGGAGTTCTCAGAGGATGTGCTACACTTTGCGGATCTCGGCTTCAAGAAGATGAGCATGGAGCCGGTGGTCGCGGATCCCGCGGAGCCCTATGCGATTCGCGAAGAAGACTTGCCGATGATTCTCGAGCAGTACGATAAGCTCGCGGCCGAGTATGTGAAGCGTCGCCGGGAGGGCAAGGGCTTTGTCTTTTTCCACTTCCAGATTGATTTGAAGCAGGGCCCCTGTGTCGCGAAGCGCCTCTCCGGCTGCGGCTCGGGCACCGAGTATCTCGCGGTCACACCCTGGGGTGATTTTTACCCCTGCCATCAGTTTGTCGGCAAAGAGGAATTTTTGCTCGGCAACGTCGATACCGGCATTCAGCGCAGCGATATTTGCGACGAGTTCAAGCTTTGCAATGTCTATGCAAAGCCGAAGTGCAAGGATTGCGAAGTGCGTTTCTATTGCAGTGGCGGCTGCGCGGCAAATTCTCAGAACTTCCATCACAATCTGACGGATGCCTATGAGATCGGCTGTGCGATGCAGAAAAAGCGGATTGAGTGTGCCATCATGATCAAAGCGGCTGAAATGCTGGACGCCGCGGCGGCGGAGGAAGCAAAGGCAATCTGACAGTTTAGGGAGGGTAATTAGTATGAAGAGCGAAAAGGGAAAGGGTGCGCTGCGCCTTCTGGTGCTCCTGGCAGTGCTGGTCGGCTTCTTGTATCTCGCATTCGACAGTATGCGCGGAAACAAGATTAAGCTCGGCCTCGATTTGGCGGGCGGCGTCAGCATCACGTATCAGGCGAAGGAAGAGAATCCGAGCTCGCAGGACATGAAGGATACCATCTTCAAGCTCCAGCGGCGTGTGGAGACGTATTCCACCGAGGCGCAGGTCTATCAGGAGGGACGGAACCGCATCAACATCGATATTCCGGGCGTCTCCGATGCCAATCAGATTCTCGAGGATCTCGGTCGGCCGGGTTCGCTGACCTTCGTGGATCCGAGCGGTAATACCATTCTGACCGGCGATCAGGTGAAGAGCGCAAAGCCTGCGCAGATGCAGAACAAGACCACGGGACAGAGCCAGTATCTCGTGGAGCTCGTCTTCACCGAGGAGGGCTCGAAGGCCTTTGCCGATGCGACGAGCAAGCTGGTCGGTCAGCACATTGCGATTATCTACGACGGCAGAACCTATTCAAATCCCGTCGTCAAGGAAGCCATCACCGGCGGTACCTGCCAGATTGACGGTATGCAGAGCTACGATGAGGCGGATCAGCTCGCGTCCACGATCCGCATCGGTTCGCTGCGTCTCGAGCTCGAAGAGCTCCGCTCGAATGTGGTCGGCGCACAGCTCGGCCAGCAGGCGATTCACACCAGCTTGAAGGCCGGTGCGGTCGGATTTCTCGCGATTGTCGCGATTATGGTCGGCATCTTCTGGCTGCCGGGTCTCGCGGCTTCGCTCGCACTCGCACTGTACATCAGCCTCACGGTCTGCCTGATCAGTGCATTTGACATCACGATGACCCTTCCGGGTATCGCGGGTATCATTCTCTCGGTCGGTATGGCGGTTGATGCGAATGTCATCATCTTTACCCGTATCCGCGAGGAAATCGGACTCGGCAGAAGCGTGCGGGATGCGGTCAAGGCCGGCTTCCACAAGGCACTCTCCGCGATTGTCGACGGCAATATCACGACGCTGATTGCGGCGGCGGTCCTCTACATCATGGGCACCGGCACCATCAAGGGCTTTGCGACGACCCTCGGACTCGGCGTTGTGGTCTCGATGTTCACGGCACTTTTGATTACGAGAAGCTGGGTCACGGCCTTCCTGGAGCTCGGCCTCGACAAGAAGGGACTGTTCGGCGCGGTCAAGGAGAGAAAGACCTTCGACTTTGTCGGCAAGAGAAAATTCTTCTTCGGCTTTGCGCTGGTCATCATCGCCTCCGGTTTCATCGGCATGGGCGTTTACCGGGCAAAGACCGGCAGCGCGCTGAATTTCGGCCTCGACTTTAAGGGCGGCACCTCGACGAACGTGACCTTCAATCAGGACATGTCGCTCGAGCAGATCGACGCGGAAGTGAAGCCGGTGGTCGCAGCTGTGACCGGCGACAACGACATTCAGGCGGCAAAGGTGCAGGGAACCAACGAGGTCATCATCAAGACTCGCGCGCTGAGCGTCGAAGAGCGCCAGTCTCTCGACCAGGCGCTCTCGGAGAAGTTCTCGGTCGATCAGGAGAAGATCACGGCGGAGAGCATCTCCGGCACGATCTCGGGCGAGATGCGCCGTGACGCGGTGCTCGCGGTTACGATTGCACTGCTTCTCATGCTGGTCTACATCCGCTTCCGTTTCTCGAATTTCCGCTTTGCGGCTTCGGCCATCATGTGCCTCTGCCACGACGTGTTGGTGCTCTTTGCCTTCTACGTGTTGTTCCGCTGGAGCATCGGCTCCTCGTTCGTGGCCTGCATGCTGACGCTGGTCGGTTACTCGATTAACGACACGATTGTTATCTTTGACCGCATTCGCGAGAATCAGAAGCTCTTCCCGCGCATGGACAGAAGAGAGATTGCGAACAAGAGTATCACGGAGACCTTCTCGCGCTCCATTCTGACTTCGCTCACGACCTTTGTGACCATCTTTATTCTCTTCCTGCTCGGTGTGTCCTCGATTCGCGACTTCACCCTGCCGCTCATGGTGGGAACGGTCTTCGGCACCTATTCTTCGATTGCAATCGCAAGCCCGCTTTGGGATCTCATGGAGGGCAAGCACGACAAGAAGAAGGCCGAGGAAGAGGCGGCGCAAAAGGCTGCGGAGAAGGCGGAAAAGGCTGCAAAGAAAAAGAAAAAGTAATTCGTTCCGGGAGCAGAACTCTCGGTGATACGCGAATAGAAGAGGGGGAGCAGAGCTCCTCCTCTTCTTGGCAGAGAGGATACGTTGTGAAATACAAAATTCTGGCAAGCGAGGGAAGAGCAAAGCGCGCACATATGGAGACGGTGCACGGCAGCGTTGAGACGCCGGTCTTTATGAATGTCGGCACGGTCGCGGCCATTAAAGGCGCGGTCTCGACCGATGATTTAAAAGAAATCGGCACACAGGTGCAGCTCTCAAACACCTATCACCTCCATGTGCGCCCGGGTGACGGAAAGGTCTCCGGCGACCGGCTGATACACGAATTCGGCGGCCTGCACCGCTTCATGCACTGGGACAGACCGATTCTCACAGACTCCGGCGGTTTTCAGGTGTTTTCGCTGTCGGGCATGCGGAAAATCAAGGAGGAAGGCGTTACTTTCCGCTCTCACATCGACGGCAGAAAGATTTTCATGGGACCGGAGGAGAGCATGCAAATCCAGTCGAATCTCGGCTCTACGATTGCAATGGCTTTTGACGAGTGTCCGCCGAGCCTCGCGGAGCGAAGCTATATCGAGCAGAGTGTGGACCGGACCACGCGCTGGTTAAAGCGCTGCAAAACGGAGATGGCGCGGCTCAATGCCCTGCCGGACCGCGTGAATCCGTCGCAGCTCTTGTTCGGCATCAACCAGGGCGGCATTCTCGAGGATGTGCGCATACGCCACGCGAGAGAGATACGCGAACTGGATCTCGACGGCTACGCGGTCGGCGGCCTTGCGGTCGGCGAGAGCGCCGAAGAGATGTATCGCATTCTGGATACCGTGGTGCCGGAGCTGCCGCGCGAAAAGCCGACTTACCTGATGGGTGTCGGGACACCGCAGAACATCCTAGAGGCAGTGGAGCGCGGCGTGGACTTCTTTGACTGCGTGTATCCGTCCAGAAACGGCCGCCACGGCCATGCATATACAAACAGCGGCAAGATTAATCTCTTCAATAAAAAATACGAACTGGATCCGAGGCCGATTGAAGAAGGCTGCGGCTGTCCGGCCTGCCGCTCCTATTCCCGCGCGTATATCCGCCACCTCTTAAAGGCAGGGGAGATGCTCGGAATGCGGCTTTGCGTCTTGCATAATCTTTACTTCTATAATACAATGATGCAGGAAATCCGTGACGCCATCGAAAAAGGTGAGTTCCGGGCATATAAAGAGAGAAAAATAAAAGGTATGGAGGCAAAAGCATGAGCGGAGTCTTACTGGCAGGCGGGACGAACAACATCCTGTTCTGGGGTGTTTACATTGTGTTTTTCGGTGCGCTGATTTATTTCATGGCATACCGCCCGCAGCAGAAGCAGAAGAAGCAGCAGGAAGAGTTGTTTGCGAGCATCGCAATCGGCGATTCGGTGCTCACGACGGCGGGTTTTTATGGCGTTATCATCGACATGACCGATGACACCGTGATCGTTGAGTTTGGCAACAACAAGAATTGCCGGATCCCGATGCAGAAGTCTGCGATTGTCCAGGTGGAGAAGCCGGGCGAAAATTGACGAGAGACAAAAAGAGCGTCGGCGCTGTGCCGACGCTCTTTTACTATCTCAAGGGTCAGGACCGGGTCAGAGTCCAGTCCGGCGGTAACAGGGTGGAGGAGCCGAAAACAACAAAGCGCTCCGCGAGTGCGGACATATCCTCCGGCGATAAATCGGTGTCGTTTTCAACCCAGCGGCGTATCATGCCGATTGCGCCGTCGATGACATAGGAGTAGAAATATTCATACTCGTAGGAAGATTTGCCGTCGATGGCAGCCCACCACGGCACCAGAATTTTCTCCTGAAAGACCGCGCGAAGCTGGTCGAGAAAATGCGGGTCGCCGTTCACCCCGAGCAGAATCCGGAACAGGTCTGCGTTCTTCTGGACAAAGTAGAGCAGGTCAATCAGAAGCTTCCGGGGACTGCCCTTGACCTCCTGGGCGTCGTGGCGCTCGAGGAGCGCGGTGAACTGAAGAAACATCTCCTCCTCCAGATTTTTCAGGAGGTCAAAGACATCGTGATAGTGCAGATAAAAGGTGCCGCGGTTGATGTCGGCGAGCTCGGTGAGCTCCCGTACGCTGATATCCTTGACAGGCTTTTTCAGGAGAAGCGCACTGAGACAGCGGCGCAGTGCCGCACGTGTCTTTCGGATTCTTCGGTCTGGTCTGTCTTCGTTCATAAAAAAAGCTGCCTCCTCTGCTACAAATCTGCTAACCTATAGAATAACATTTCGCTTGTCGTTTTACAATCACAGAGCCTGAAAGAAGAGAGAAGTTATGTCAATTACGATGAATCATGTGCCAAAAAGAAGATTGCGCTTCCGTTTGCTGCTTTTTTTCCTGCTCTTTGCGGTGGCACTTACGGTCTGGTTCGCGCTCTCTCTGCGGGAGCAGCGGAAGCAGCGCGAGGGCGAGAGAACCTATCTCGCGGAGCCGGCACTGCCGGTGGTCTGGACGGAGACCCTGTCGCGCCGCATGGATGTGCTGCGCGCCTACAAGAATCCGACCGATGCCGATATCGCCTATGACAGCCTGATTATCCTGCCGGAGGATCGGAAGCTACCGCTCTCGGTGGAGAGCGGTGCGGTGACCGTGACGGGCATCCGCTACGAAATTCGTTCGACCGACTTAAAGGATCTGATTGAGCGGACCGAGATTACGGACTGGGAGACACAGGATAAAAACGTAAAAGTGGTGTTGCCGATTCAGAATCTCGTGCAGCCGGGGACGGAGTATCGCCTGGATCTCACGGTAAAAACCGCGGAGGCCGGAGAGCTGCATTACTACGCGCGCATTCTGCAGGACGCCGCAGGCCGGGCAGGCGACTTTGTGGCACTTGCGGAGGGCTTCAGCAATCGGAATTTCGACTATGACAGCGCGAAGGAAAATGCTGTCTTCCTCGAGAGCGGCGACGGCGGCGACAATACGAGCCTCGGGCATGTCGATTTGAAGTCCAGCTTTAATCAGCTGACCTACGGGGGACTCAAACTCACGATTACGGGAGAGGCGGATCTTCGTCTCCTCGAGTACAACGGGAACACGGCCATTGTGTCGCGGAGTTTTCTTGCGTCGCGGGACAGCGAGGACCAGAGCCAGATGCAGTTTGAAATCGAGGAGAATTTCGTGATGCGGAAGGGGCCGGAGCGCATTTACCTGATGGACTACACCCGCACGATGCACGAGATTTTTCTCGGCGATCAGTCCGGCTTTTCCGGCAATAAGATGTACCTCGGCATCAGCGAGGACGGCAGCGTACAGGCGGAGAGCAGCAAGGGCAAGCGCTGGAAAGCCGTGGTGTCGAGCGGCGATCTCTGGCTGCTTGACGGTGCGCGCAGTCTCTACACGCGCATCTTTTCGTTCCGGAGCGGTGTGGACAGCGGTATCCGCGCGGGGTACCGGAAGCACCGCCTGAAAATTCTCTCGCTCTCCGACAAGGGAGACATTGACTTTGTGCTCGCGGGCTATATGAACCGCGGAGAACACGAGGGTGAGGTCGGCATCTCGCTGATGCACTATGACAGCGCAAAGAGCGCGGTCACGGAACAGGCGTTTATTCCGAGCACGGAGAGCTTTGAGGAACTCTGGGCGGACATGGAAACGCTCTCGGCGGAGAGCGGTGGCTCGATGTTTTATTTCAAGCTCGGCAATGCGGTCTACGGCCTCGATCTGCAGAGCAAGGAGTACATTGTGCTCTGTGCCGATGCGGCACAGAGTAACCTGCAGGTCAGCGCCTCACAGGAGGAACTCGCCTGGCAAGACACGGCAAACCGGTTCGGCGCTTCGACACTGGTGCAAATGCAGGTTGCCAACCGGAGCCGGACCAATATCAACGCCGGCGCAGGGCAGTTACTTCGCCCGCTCGGCTACCTCGGACACGACTTGACGGTCGGTCTCGCCGAAGAGGGAAATACCTGGGATTTGAACGGCATCACGCGGGAGCTCCCGCTCTCGGCGCTCGAAATCACGGACAACTATGCGAAGACACCGGATCCGACGCGCTACGAGGAGAACGGTGTACTGCTCTCGGACATCAATGTGACCGGTTCGCGCGTGCACCTCGAGAAGCTGTCGAAGACAGGAGACCACAGTTTTCGCGTGATCGGCAGCGATACCATCGTCTCGAATTCGCTCGAAGAGGTGGCACCGCGGGTGTTGACGGAGAACAGCGCGGAGAAGGAGAAGGTTTATTACACGGCGACACCGCGTGGCTTCCAGGACAGAAGAGCCCGCGCGGCGGCCTCGGACGCCGTGAGCTTTGACAGTGCGCCGCGGATGCAGGTTGACAAGCAGAGCGATGACGGCGCGCGCTACGAGGCGTACGGCCAGGGCAAATATCTGGGGCGTTTTCAGACCGCGGGCGAGGCCATCAATGCGGCCTATGAGAGCCGGGGCTATGTGCGCGCCGACGGCAGCATGCTCTACTGCCGCGCGGGCACGGCGAGCGCGCGCAATATCAAGAGCCCGGAGCAGAGTAAGGATGCCCTTTTGTCAGCGCGGCAGAACGGCACGGCGCTGGATCTCTACGGCACCGATCTGCGCGCGGCGCTCTACTTTGTCGCAAACGGCATGCCTTTGCTCGCCTACTCGGACGGCGGCGCGCCACTCATTCTCTACGGTTACGACCGCGCGACCGTTTCGCTGTACCGGATTGACGACGGCACTTACTTTAAGCTCACAATGGAAGAGGCAGAGCGCATGTTTGAGAACGGAAGATGTGACTTTACGGCGCTCCCGGCCGCGCGCTGATTTACGAACCAAGAAAGCTGTGATATAGTAGCACTGACCATGTTCTGGCGACAATACGCCAAAAGGAGTGAAATGGCACAATATATCATGAAAGGCGGAAATCCGCTGGTCGGTGAAGTCACGATCAGCGGCGCAAAGAACGCGGCGCTTGGCATACTCGCAGCATCCGTCATGGCCGATGAGGATGTGTTGATTGAAAACTTACCGGATGTCCGGGATATCAATATGATGCTGGAGGCAATCCGGGAGATCGGGGCGGAAGTGACGCGCCTTGACACGCACACCGTGCGCATCAACGGCAAATCCATCTCGGCGCTCTCGGTGGAATCGGAGAATATGAAGCGGATTCGCGCCTCGTACTATCTGATCGGCGCCCTGCTCGGCAAGTACCGGCGGGCGGATGTGCCGATGCCGGGCGGTTGTGATATCGGGCAGCGTCCCATAGACCAGCATTTGAAAGGCTTCACGGCACTCGGCGGAGAGGCGGAGCTTGTCAACGGAAGAATCTGCGTTGCGGCGAAGAGATTGCGCGGTGAGCATATCTTTTTCGATGTCGTCTCGGTCGGTGCCACCATCAATGTGATGATGGCGGCGGCGCTCTCGGAGGGGAGAACCATACTCGAGAATGCGGCGAAGGAACCGCACATCGTCGATGTCGCAAACTTTCTGAACAGCATGGGCGCGAATATCAAGGGCGCCGGCACCGATGTGATTCGCATTGTCGGTGTGCCGCGGTTTCACGGGACCACTTATTCGATTATCCCGGATCAGATTGAGGCGGGCACCTTCATGTTCGCGGCAGCGATTACGCGGGGCGATATCCGTGTGAAAAACCTGATTCCGAAGCATATGGAGGCAATCAGCGCAAAGCTCTATGAGATGGGCTGCGAGCTGGTCGAGTCCGACGACGAGATTCGCGTCATCGGGACGCCGCGGCTTCGCGCCGTCAATGTAAAGACACTGCCCTATCCGGGCTTTCCGACCGACATGCAGCCGCAGGTCGGCACGGCGATGTCTCTGGCGCGTGGCACCAGCGTATTGACGGAGTCGATTTTTGAGAGCCGCTACCGCTATTTGCAGGAACTCCGGCGCATGGGCGCCTGTAACAAGGTGGAAGGCAATACGGCCATTATCAGCGGTGTTGAAAAACTAAGCGGCGCGGAGATCAAAGCCTGCGACCTTCGGGCAGGCGCGGCACTGGTGCTCGCGGGCCTTGCGGCCGAAGGCATCACAACAATTTCAGATATCCATTTTATCCAGCGCGGCTATGAACATTTCGAGGAAAAGCTCCGCGCGCTCGGCGCTATGATTGAATTGGCGGAGAACGAGCGGGAGGTCCGGAAGTTCAAACTGGTCGCCGGATGAGCAAGCAGTAGAGGAGAGAAAGAATGGAGAGAAGATTATTCACTTCGGAGTCCGTGACCGAGGGACATCCGGATAAAATTTGCGACCAGATTTCGGACGCGGTTCTGGACGCCCTGCTCGCCGAGGATCCGGAGAGCCGGGTGGCCTGCGAGACCTCGACGACGACCGGTCTCGTGGTGCTGATGGGAGAAATTTCCACAACGGCGCGGATTGACTATCAGCAGCTGGTGCGCGACACCATCCGGGAGATCGGCTATACGAGAGGTAAGTACGGGTTTGACTGTGATACCTGTGCCGTGCTGACCGCACTCCACGAGCAGTCGCCGGACATCGCGCAGGGCGTGAACCATGCGCTCGAGGAGCGCGAGGGTGAGAAGGAGTGGGATTTGAACCAGGGAGCCGGCGATCAGGGTCTCATGTTCGGCTATGCCTGCCGGGAGACGGAGGAGCTCATGCCCTATCCGATCAGCCTCGCGCACAAGCTCTGCCGCAAGCTGACCGAGCTCAGAAAGACAAAGAGACTCCCGTATCTCCGCCCGGACGGCAAGAGCCAGGTCACGGTTGAGTACGATGAGAACGGAAAGCCGGCGCGTCTCGACGCTGTCGTGCTCTCGACCCAGCATGATCCGGATGTGAGCCAAGAGAAGATTCACGCGGACATCAAGAAATATATTTTCGACGAGGTGCTGCCGGCGGAACTGGTCGACGAGCACACGCGCTTTTATATCAATCCGACCGGCCGCTTTGTAATCGGCGGACCGAACGGCGATGCGGGTCTCACCGGCAGAAAGATTATTGTCGACACCTACGGCGGTTATGCGCGCCACGGCGGCGGCGCATTCTCGGGCAAGGATCCGTCCAAGGTGGACCGCTCGGCAGCGTATGCGGCGCGTTATGTCGCAAAGAATCTGGTGGCCGCGGGTCTCGCGGACAGTGTCGAGATTCAGCTCTCCTATGCGATCGGCGTCGCGACGCCGACGTCGGTCTCGGTGAATTCCTTCGGAACCGGCAAGCTCTCGGACGAGCAGCTCTGCGATATTGTGCGGAAGGAGTTCGATCTCCGGCCGGCCGGCATCATCCGCATGCTCGACCTGAAGCGTCCCATTTACCGGCAGACCGCAGCGTACGGCCATTTCGGCAGAGAGGACCTTTCTCTTCCGTGGGAGAAGACGGATCGCGCGGAACAGTTGAAGAAATATCTCGCCTGAGATTTTGAATAGTTTTGCTCGGAGGGACTGTCTGTGAAGCAGACCAGAATCAGGTTATTCGGTTCGGTCCTGATGATTAGCATCATTCCCATGGCACTTTTCATTTTGGGCGTTTGGAAGAACAGCGATTCCTATCTGACCACGCAAGTGTTCATCTCGGGAATTGCTGTTCTTGTTATAGTGGCTTTTTCGATGGCGTTCTGGTTTTACGGTGCGATGATATTGCCGCTCGAGCGTCTCGAGCAGGCGATGCGGGAAATTAAAAACGGAAATTTTGACGTGCCGCTGAACACCGAGGACGTGTCGAGCGAGATGCGCGGCCTCATGGATGACTTTGAGGAGATGCGGCTTCGCCTGAAGGAGAATCAGGAGGAGAAGCAGAAGGCAGACAGCGACGCAAAGGAATTTTTAAGCAACATCACCCACGACTTAAAGACCCCGATTACCTCAATCAAGGGTTATGTGGAGGGAATTCAGGACGGCGTCGCGAGCAGTCCCGCGCAGATGGACCGCTATATCCGCACCATCTATAACAAGGCAAACGAGATGGATCATCTGATCGACGAACTCACCTTTTATACCAAAATCGATGCGAATCGCATCCCCTATCACTTCGCGATTCTGCCGGCGGCTCAGTTCTTTGCGGACTGTGCCGAGGACTTGCGGCTCGAGACCGAAGCGCAGGGCTTTCTCTTTTCTTATACGGCGGCACTCGGCAGCGAGGTCAGAATCATCGCCGACGCCGAGCAGATGCGGCGTGTCATCAACAACATCATCAGCAATTCGATTAAGTACTGCGACAAGAAGCCGGGACAAATCCGGATGCGCGTGATGGACGACGGCGATTTTGTGCGCGTGGAACTGTCCGACAACGGCCCCGGCATTTCGAAGCAGCAGTTGCCCTATGTGTTTGAGCGCTTCTTTCGCGCGGACGAGGCACGGAGCTTTAAGGGCGGCAGCGGCATAGGCCTCTCGATTGTGAAGAAAATCATAGAGGATCACGGCGGCAGGGTCTGGGCGCGCTCGGAATCCGGGAAGGGCATGACGATACTATTCTCGCTCAGAAAACATATGGAGGATATGACTTGAAACGCATATTGATTGTCGAGGACGATGAGAGCATTGCGGAGCTGGAGCGCGACTATCTGCAGGCGAGCGGCTTTGAGACGAAACTCTGCTTCAACGGGCGCGAGGGCATGCAGGAGGCGCTTGGCGGCACCTATGATTTGATGATTCTGGATTTGATGCTGCCGGGGGAGAGCGGATTTGAGATTTGCCGTGAGGTCAGAGAGCGTTTTAACACCCCGATTCTGATTGTGAGTGCAAAGCGGGACGATATCGACAAGGTGCAGGGCCTCGGGCTCGGTGCCGATGACTATATCACGAAGCCCTTCTCGCCGCGGGAGCTTGTGGCGCGCGTGCGGGCGCATTTGAGTCGCTATGAGCGTCTGGTCTCCGCGAAACAGGGCGATGTCCTCGTGATCCGGGGGCTGAAAATAGACCGGAGCGCGCACCGCGTCTTTGTGAACGGCGAGGAGCGGACGCTCACGGCAAAGGAATTCGATCTTCTGAACTTCCTCGCCTCGAACCCGAACCGCGTGTTTAAGCGGGACGAATTGTTTCGTGAAATCTGGGGCGAAGAGAGTATCGGTGAAATTGCGACGATTACAGTGCACATCAAAAAGATACGGGAAAAGATAGAGGTGGACAGCGCAAAGCCGCAGTACATTGAGACCATCTGGGGTGTCGGCTATCGCTTTCGCGTATGACAAGGAGGAAGAGGAGCTATGGCAACGGAGACAACGATACTGGTTGTGGATGATGAGAAGGAGATTGCGGATCTGGTCGAAATCTACCTGGTCAGCGACGGCTATCAGGTGGTCAAGGCAAACGATGCCGAGGAGGGGCTCCGGCTCTTAAACGAGTACGAGGTACAGCTTGTGCTGCTGGACATCATGATGCCGGGCATGGACGGTCTCGAGATGTGCGCAAAAATCCGGGAGACCAGAAATATTCCGATTATCATGCTCTCGGCAAAGAGCGCGGATATCGACAAAATCAAGGGCCTCGGCACCGGTGCCGACGACTATGTCACGAAGCCCTTTAATCCGCTTGAGCTCACGGCGCGCGTCAAGAGCCAGCTGCGCCGCTACACGCAGTTCAATCCGCGGAGCAGCGAAGAAGAGGTAAGTCCGAAGAAAAAGGGCGAGATTTCGGTGCGCGGGCTCATCATCAACCGCGACAATCACAAGGTCTCGGTCGACGGCAAGGAGATTCGCCTGACGCCGATTGAATTTGACATTCTCTATCTGCTCGCAAGCAACACGGGGCGCGTTTTCTCGACCGATGAGATTTTCCAGAATGTCTGGAACGAACGTGTCTACGAGGCGACCAACACGGTCATGGTGCACATTCGGCGCCTCCGCGGCAAGTTAAAAGAAGACAGCCGCGAGGACAAGATTATCACGACAGTCTGGGGTGTCGGTTATAAGATTGAGAAATAAGTGCCTGTATCACGACAAGTGTGAAACTGGTTTTGTCGAAATGACAGAGGAGGTCATGCGCATGAAGAAGAGCAGACGGACAGGAGTGGCGGCGGAAAAAGGCTTTTGGAAACGATTTTTTGTTTCGCTGTCCCTAAGTCTTTTGGCGACGGCTATAATTGTTTCGGTGACGTCAGCGGGGGATACAGCGCGCAGCGGGACGAAAAACAGGTTGCTCTGAAAAAGCGGTACGGATACAGGAAAGAGGCCAGAGTCTTAGGAGGTAGAGTGCAGCGTGAAACAGAAAAAGACAAATGCAGGGGAGAGCTTTCAGCGGAAGGTTTTCTCCTCTCTGCTTTATAGCCTTTTGCTCACTTTGACGGTCGAATATTTTGCGGCAAGGAATCTGCTCGCCGTCGCCGACTACGAGGTGCAAAGCGGTTCCCATGCGGCACTGTTTCAGCCGATTGCGGATTTCCGTCTGTTGACTTTGCTTTTGCTCCTTGGCGGCGGCATTCTCTTTTTCTGCCTGGTCTTTTGCATTCTGCAGCGAAAGTCCTTTGCCTATATCGGCGCGCTCTCAGCGGCCATGCGGAACATGGCGGAGGGCGATTTGCGGGCTGCGGTGCACATCGAGGGAGATGATGAGTTCTCGGAGATGGGCGCAAATCTGAACCGGCTCGGCGAAGAGCTGCAATCTCTCATGGAGCGGGAGCGGGAGGCGGAAAAGAGTAAGTCGGAGCTGGTCACAAACATCGCACACGATCTCCGGACGCCGCTCACCTCAATCGTCGGCTATCTCGATATTCTTCGGACCAAGTGGGACGGTCTGGATGCGGAGACTGCCGTGCACTACACGGAGATTGCCTATGAGAAGTCAAAAAAGCTCGAGAAACTGATTAACGAGCTCTTCGGTTTTACGAAACTCTCGGGCGGCGAGCTGGTCATGCATGTGAGAACTCTGGATCTCGTGCAGCTTCTCGCCCAGCTCCTCGAAGAGTTTTATCCGAGTTTTTCGAAGGCGGGACTTCACTATGAGCTGATTGCGGACCGGGAGAGCCTTTTGCTGGAGGGCGACCCGGAACTCCTGGCGCGGGTCTTTGAAAATCTGATCGGAAACGCAATCAAGTACGGCGCCGAGGGCAAGCAGCTTCGCGTCTTTTTGAATACGGCGGAACAGTTTGTGACCGTGCGGGTCGTAAACTACGGCAAGGTGATTCCGGCGGAGGAGCTGCCCCATGTGTTTGACCGCTTTTACCGCGTCGAACAGTCCAGAAATACCAAGACGGGCGGCACGGGGCTCGGGCTCACGATTGCCAAAAACATTGTGGAGATGCACCGCGGCGAGATTTCCGTGACGAGCGATCTCACCGGCACGGCCTTTATCGTGCGGCTGCCGCGAACACTGGATTTCACAAGGGAAAATTTTGCCAATGCGTACCATTGAAGTGCAATACGGTTATGAGAACCGTGTAAAGGGCGGCCGGAACATGCCGGTCACCTTGACCATAGACAACCGGGACGGGTCTGCGATGGAGGGCAGTGTCGAGTTTTTGTTCCGCCAGGCAGACGGCGAACGCTATGCCTATGCGTATCCGTTGCAGCTCTCGGCAGGCGAAAATAAGCAGAGCTCTTACGTTGTGCCGCTCAGCGCGGGAGCGGACGCGTTCTGGGTGCGCCTTAAGAATGAGGCCGGAGAGATCACCGAGGTACAGCAAGTGGACCTCACGCAGAACAGCGGAGAACCCGAACTCTTTGTCGGCATTCTCTCGGACACGCCGGAACTGCTCTCTTACCTGAACGGCGTCTCGGTGAATTACGGGCAGATGAAGACGCGAACCTTCACACTCTCGGAGAACAATTTTCCGGAGGACAGGCGGCAGCTTGACTCGTTCGATCTCATTGTCATCAGCAACTATCAGGTCTCGAAACTCGGTGTGCAGCAGGTGCGGGCGCTGATGCAGTGGATGCGAAACGGCGGCGTACTGCTTTTCGGAACCGGCGAGCGCGTCAACGATACCCTCGGGATATTCGCGCCGGAGTTTCTCGACGATATGTACAATCAGCCGGAGAAGCGCGATTTGCCGCTTGCCGCAACCGACGGTTTGACGGTACAGACGCCGGGCACGGAAAATGAGGCCGAGGCACCGGTCTCGCTGCCCTATGTGCACATCAATCTGCACGGCGGCAGTGTGATCTTCTCGGCCGGTGACAATCCGCTGATCACGGCTGCAAATAAGGGAAGCGGCACGCTTGCCGTCGCTTCGATCGATCTGACGGCACTCCGCGACTATGCATCCGCGCATACGCTCTACACCGATCAGTTGCTCACGCGTGTGCTGGGCAGCGCGAGGCTGGAGCGTCTTGCCTCGGAGTCCTATGTCACGCGCTACGGCGACGACTGGTCGGCCGAGACACTGGTGGATAACGGCAGTGCGCCTCTTTTGCCGAATCTTCTCGGTTACGGTGCCGTCCTCTTTCTCTATCTCCTGCTGATGGGGCCTGCGCTCTACTATGCGCTGCGCCATCGGAAGGCAGAGAGACTGTATCGCCGGGCAGCGGTCTTTGTGAGCCTCTTCTTTGCGGCACTGCTCTGGCTGATGACAGGCAGAACGCGGTTTCGCACCACCTTTTACAGCTATGCGAGCATCCAGGAGGCCGGCTCGGACACGCTGTCGGAGACGGTCTATCTGAACTTAAGAAATCCGCGGCATAAGAGTTATCATCTCGCGCTCGAACCGGGGAGCGAGATTGTGCCGCTCGCGTCCGCGCAAAAGGCAGTCGGCAAGACCGCGCTGACGGGGCGGGAGGAAGCGGAACTCACCATCACCGAGCGCGGCGATGCGCGGGAAGTGTCGGTCAAAAATCCGCCGGCCTTCAGCGAAAAATTATTCCGGCTCGAGAAGAGTGTCCCGAATGAGGAGGCGCTCGGCTTTCAGGGAGAGCTGTCCCTCTTTGGCGACAAGGTCAGCGGCACGGTCACAAACCGCTATCCCTATGCCGTGAGCGATGCCTTTTTGCTGTTTTACGGAAAGGTGGTCGCGCTCGGTCACATGGATACAAACGAGACCGTGGATGTCTCGGAGCGAACGGTATATAACATTCCGATTAACAACAAGCAGACGATCGCGGCCTTTTTAACCGGCGTCTATGACGGCGGCAAGACAGAGGCAGAGCGCCTTCGCGCGATGGAGCGGGCGGGATTTCTCTCGTTTTACCTCTCAGAGACAGCGGGCAACTATACGCCGGACGCGCGCGTCGTCGCTTTCTCGACGGAGGAAAATGCCGGAAAGGCGGTTGAGACGAAAGGACTCCGGCACTTTGGCATGAATCTGCTGACGACGGTTCTGACTGTCGAGGCAAGAGAGGGTGATCTCATCAGTCGCTCGGCGCTGATGCGTTCGCCGGAAGTGCTGAGCGGCGATTACATTGCCTCGACCAATTCGTTCTACCGGGGCGATCCCGTTGTGCTGAGCTATAAACTCGGCAAAAATTTCCGCACGGAGGAGCTGTTAATCGAGGCGCCGGATGCGATGTTTGAGAGCAACGACCGGGGCGTCGGCACGGCGGAGTTCCGCGGTGTGATTTCTTTTTACAATTACCGGACCGGCAATTTTGATGACATTGCATCGGGCAAGACACACTTCACGGCAGAGGAGCTTGCGCCGTATTTTGCGCTCGACCATACTCTCACGGTGCGCTACGCCGAGGAGAAGAGCGAGAATTCGGAGCGGCTCGACATTGCGCTGCCCTGGCTCACGGTCATAGGGGAGGACACATAATGCTCGTATTTTCTGATGTCCGGAAGTCGTACCGGAATCTGGAAGTGCTGAAAGGGCTCACACTCTCGGTGCCGCGGGGCTCTCTCTTCGGGCTCATGGGGCAGAACGGCGCCGGTAAGACGACGCTGCTCCGCATTGCGGCAGGGCTTCTCGCACCGGATTCGGGTGAACTCCTGGTGGGCGGTATCGACGTGCGCCGCGACCCGGCGCGCGCAAAGCGGCTCATCGGCTTTGTGCCGGACGGCTTCGGCGCCTATGACAATATGTCGGTTGTCGAGTACATGAGTTTTTTTGCGAGCTGTTTCGGCCTGTACGGCCGGAGCGCGCGGCTTAGGACAGAAGATCTCCTGCAGCGCGTCGGCCTCTCGGCGCGGCAGGACAGTCTGGTCACCGAGCTCTCGAAGGGCATGCAGCAGCGACTCTCGCTGGCACGCGCGCTGATTCACGACCCGGAACTCCTGGTACTCGACGAGCCGACCAACGGTCTGGATCCGGGCAGCCGCTTTTCGCTCCGCGAACTGCTGGGCGAGCTCTCGGAGAGCGGAAAGACCATTCTTTTAAGCTCCCATGTGCTCTCGGAGCTCTCGGAAATCTGTACCGACATTGCGGTACTCGACAAGGGACGGGTGCGCGCGACCGGCGAGGTGCAGGAAATTCTGCGGCAGATTGCGAACTCCAACCCGCTGCGGGTCGCTGTGTTGAACGGCGAGAAGACAGCGCTCCGGATGTTCCGCACAAATCCCTGCGTCCGCGCCGTAATGCAGGAGGGGAAGCAGTTTCATCTGGAATTTATCGGGAGTCCGGAGGATGAGGCCTCGCTCTTACAGCAGCTCATCGACGCCGAAGTTCCGGTCAAGAGCTTTGTGCGTGAGCCGGGCACCCTGGAATCCTTTTTCCTGAACATGACAGTCGGCCGAGAAGAGAGGATTATCGTACATGATGAAGATGAATCCGATATGTGAGAGAGCCGCCCGCGCGGCTGCCAGGACCCCGCGCTTCAGCGCCGCGCTGTTCGGCGGCAACGCGCTGCTCGCCGCGCTGGCGCTCTTTATGCTGGGACTGGTGTTTCAGCGCGCCGGTGAGACCGGCGAACTGCGCTATGTGGAAATGCTCCGCATCTTCCACACGCTGGTCTGGGCGGAACTCATCCTGGCCGCGCTCCTAGTGCCGGCGCGGGCGGCCGGTGCCGTGAGCGGCGAGAGAGAGCAGCGGACGCTGGATCTTTTGCTCGGGACTGCCCTGTCGCCGCGGCGCATCATCCTCGGAAACCTGTTGCAGAATCTCGTGAGCGCCGGCATTTTTGCGCTCTCGGGCCTGCCGGTGCTGCTCACGGCGCTGCTGTTCGGCGGTGTTTCCCTCGCGGATGTGGCACTGCTCTTTCTCGGTATCTTATTCTCGGCGGCGCTCTCGGGAAGTCTCGGACTCTTCTTCTCGGCGACAAACCGCACGACCGCGGTCGCGATTGTCGAGACCTATGCGGCGGAAGCATTGCTCTTTCTGGCGCCCTTCGGCATTCTCCTGCTCACGAAGAGCTTCGGCAGCGCGGGAACCGCGGTTTCCTGGCTGATTCTCTTTTCTCCGATCAGCCTGATGGAGAATCTTCTGTTTCACGCGACCGGGCTGCACGACTTTGCGGCGCTCGCCGAGAATCCGCTCTTACAGCAAGGCTTAATCCCGGCGGCGCTCCTCGAATGCCTTTTGATGGCATTGCTCTTTCTGGCCGCGGTGCGCGCCATCTCGCCGCGCCGCAGAAAACGTAAGTTTACAACGGAACAGAATTTGATAAAATGAATAGGTATTTGTAACCGAAAGCAAAGGCATAACAATACAGGAGGTGTGATATGGGTCTTATCAAAGCAGCAGTTTCCGCAATCGGCAGCGGTCTTGCGGATCAGTGGCTTGAGTTCCTCGAAGCGGACGAGATGGGCGAAGGCACCGTTTTTACCGGTGCGAAGGCGGTTCGCCCGGGCAAAGGCTCCAACACGAAGGGCAGTGCGGACTATGTGAGCAACGGAAGCCGCATTGTCGTCCAGAAGAATCAGTTCATGATGCTGGTGGACGGCGGAAAGATTGTCGACTACACGGCGGAAGAGGGCTACTATACCGTCAACAATTCGAGTGCCCCCTCGCTTTTCAACGGACAGTTCGGTGAGTCGCTCGGTGATGCGTTCAATCGTATCAAGTTCGGCGGTGTGCCGTCCGGCAAGCAGCAGGTGTTCTTCATCAACCTCCAGGAGATCAAGGGAAATCGTTTCGGCACACCGACGCCGATGAACTACTTTGATACCTTCTACAACGCAGAGCTCTTTCTCCGCGCACACGGTCACTACTCGATTCGCATCACGAATCCGCTGCAGTTCTATGCGGAGGTCATTCCGCGCGACGCGACGCATCTGCAGTTCTCCGAGGTTGCGGAGCAGTATCTCGCGGAGTTCCTGCAGGCTTTCCAGATTTCGGTCAACAAGCTCTCCGCGGAGGGCGAGCGCATCTCCTTCATTCAGTCGAAGATCAAGGACAGACTGAACGCCGAGGTCGATGCCGAGCTCGATGAGAAATGGGGTCCCCGCGGTTTCGAGCTGGTCGAGATCGGTGTCGACGGTCTCTCCTATGACGATCAGTCGCAGGAGCTCATCAACATGCGGAACCAGGGTGCCATGCTCTCCGACGCGACGATTCGCGAGGGCTTTGTGCAGGGGCAGATCGCACAGGGCATTCGCTCCGCGGGCGAGAATCCGAACGGCGGCGCTGTCGGCATGATGGGTGTCGGCATGGGCATGAACGCCGGCATGGGCTTCATGGGGCAGGCGAGCAATACCAACTACCAGCAGATGCAGATGCAGCAGCAGGCGCAGCAACAGGCGCAGGCTCAGGCTGCCGCACAGGCACAGCAGATGCAGGCGGCTTCGCAGGTTGCGGCCGGCGGCTGGAAGTGCCCGAGTTGCGGCGCGGACAACACCGGCAAGTTCTGCACCGAGTGCGGCGCGAAGCGCCCGGAGAGCAGCGCCTGGAAGTGCCCGAACTGCGGCGCGGAGAACAGCGGTAAGTTCTGCACGGAATGCGGCAATCCGCGCCCGTAAGGACTGAGGCAGATCATGGCAGGAAGCATATCCTATAAGTGCCCGAACTGCGGGGGCGAGCTCGTCTACGCCCCCGAAAAGGGCGGCTTTCATTGTCCGTATTGCAGCTCGGATTTTACGGAAGAGAAGATTAAGGCGCTCTATGAACAGCGGGAGGCGACAGAGGCCGCAAAGGGGCAGGCAGCCGAGGAAAAGGCTGCCGCGCGCGATGAGCTGGTTCAGTACAACTGCCCGAACTGCGGCGCTGTGATTGTGACAGAAGAGAGCACGGCGGCGACATTTTGCTATTACTGCCACAATCCGGTGGTTTTGGTCGGACGTCTCTCCGGTGCGGAGCAGCCGCAGTATGTGCTGCCCTTTGCGATTGACCGGAAGAAAGCGCTTGACATTTTCGGTGCCTGGATCAAGAAGAAAAAATTTGTGCCGCGCGCCTTCTACGATGAGAAGCAGATTGAGAAATTTACGGGGGTCTACTTCCCCTATCTGCTGTATAGCTGTGAGGCGCATTCGAACCTCCAAGGCGTCGGCACGCGCGTGGAACATCACGAGCGCGGCGATATCGAGGAAATTGTGACCAGCAAGTATCAGATTGAGCGGCACGGCGATTTGCCGGTGAAGATGGTCGCGCGAAATGCCCTGAAAAAGGCAAACCGCGTGCTGGCCGAGAGCGTGCAGCCGTTTGCGACCGAGAACCTGAAGCCGTTTTCGCCGAGCTATCTCTCCGGTTTCGTCGCGGAGCGGCGGGACATGGAGAGCGACGCGATTCAGGCAGAGACCCGCGAGGAGGTGTCGCGCTACGCGCTTGCGAGCCTCAGGAATTCGGTCTCGATGTACCAGGGACTTCCGGTCGACGCCGGGAATGTAAGCCTTGACCACGAGAAGCTCGAGTACGCGCTGATGCCGGTCTGGACCATGACCTATCGCGAGCCCGGTTCCTCCAAACTCTACTATTTTTCGCTGAACGGGCAGAGCGGCAAGGTGGTCGGCGAGCTGCCGGTGGACAACGGTAAGTTGTTCCGCTATTTTCTGACAATTTTCATACCGCTGTTTATCGCGCTGCTCGCGCTGATGTACTTCATTTCGTGAGGAGGCGGCATGAGAGAAAAAACCATACGACATATTCCGGTCGGCGTCCTGTTCGCCTGGCTGTTCCTGTTTTTTGCGCTTCTTGCCCCGGCAAGGGCCGATGCGGCCGAGACGCGCGTCTTTGATCAGGCAAATCTCTTCACCGCAACGGAAAAGCAGGAGCTCGAGCGGCAGATTGCGACGGAACGGGAAAAAATGAAGCTGGATCTCGTGGTTGTGACCACGAATCAGGCGGAGGGCAAGAGCGCCGAGGCCTATGCGGACGATTTTTACGATCAGGGCGGCTACGGCTACGGCGCAAAGAAATCCGGTGTTCTGTATCTCATCGATATGGACAACCGCCGCATTCATGTCAGCACGGCGGGCGGCGGCATTCAGCTCCTCTCGGACAGTGAAATCGAGAAGTTACTGGATCTCGGCACGCCGGGCGTCAAGTCGGGTAACTATGCGGAGAGCGCCTCCCGGGTGCTAAACGGCATTCAGGATTCGTATCGCAGAGCGCAGCGGAAGGGCTGGGCGTATGACGCCGAGAGCGGTGTCTGGACCAAAAAGAAACACCTGTCGCCGCTCGCGGCGCTCGGGTCTCTGGCGGCCTCTCTGGTCGCGGCGCTCGGCGCGGTAACCGGTGTCAAGCGGAACTATAAGATGCAGGACGGAGAAGCGCGCCGCGCCTCGACCGTCGCGGGCATCATTGCGGCAAGCGGCGCTGCCTTCGATTTCGGCGAACTCAGCGACCGGTTGCTTGACCGAAACCGTGTTGAGCGGCGCATACGCCGCAGCAGCGGCGGTTCCGGCGGCGGGCGCAGCAGCGGACCGCACGGCAGCAGCTCGACACACACGAGTTCGGGCGGTAGCTCGCACGGCGGCGGCGGCAGAAGTTTTTAAACGGATATACGCGTATCTTTGGAAAGTAAGGAGACAGAAGAATGGGTGAATTGCTTTATAACAGCACGCGGGGCGGCGAGACCGGCTGCACAGCGTCACAGGCAGTGCTGAAAGGACTCGCAAAGGACGGCGGACTCTTTATGCCCGACCGGATCCCGGCGTTTGATTTTGCGCTCTCGGCGTTAAAGGATGCCTCGTATCAGGAGGTTGCCTATCGCGTGATGCGTCTTCTGCTCACCGACTATACCGAGGAGGAACTCCGCGCCTGCATCGAGGGCGCTTACGATGAGAAGTTCGACACGCCGGAAATTGCGCCGCTGACCTACGCGGACGATGCCTACTACCTCGAGCTTTTCCACGGAAAGACCATTGCGTTCAAGGATATGGCGCTCTCGATTCTGCCCTATCTCATGACCACGGCGGCGAAGAAGAACGGCGTCACGAACAAGATTGAGATTCTGACCGCGACCAGCGGCGACACCGGCAAGGCCGCGATGGCGGGCTTTGCGGATGTCCCGGGCACCGGCATTGTGGTCTTTTATCCGAAGGGCGGTGTGAGCCGCTTCCAGGAACTCCAGATGCTCACGCAGAAGGGCGATAACACGGCAGTTGTGAGCATCGAGGGTAACTTTGACGATGCGCAGACCGCGGTCAAGCAGATTTTCGGCGACCGCGCGTTTGAGGCGGAGCTCGCGGAAAGACAGGTACAGCTCTCCAGCGCAAACTCGATTAACATCGGCCGCCTGGTGCCGCAGATTGTTTACTATGTCCACGCGTATCTCGAGCTCCTGAAGGAGGAAAAGATTTCCGAAGGCGAGAAGATTAATGTCTGCGTGCCGACCGGCAACTTCGGCAATATCCTCGCGGCTTACTTTGCAAAGCGCATGGGTCTGCCGATTGACAAGCTGATCTGCGCGTCGAACGACAACAAGGTGCTCTTTGACTTTTTTGAGACCGGCGTCTACGACAAAAACCGCGACTTTATTCTGACGACTTCGCCCTCGATGGACATTCTGGTTTCGAGCAATCTGGAGCGTCTTCTCTACTTAAGCGCGGGCTGCGATGCGGCAAAGCCCCGGGAACTCATGGAAGCACTCAAGACGAGCGGAAAATATGCGGTGACCGAGGAAATGCGACAGGCGACCCGCGATTTTGTGGGCGGCTATGCGACACAGGAAGAAGTCGCGGCACGCATTCGTTCGCTCTATGAAAAGACCGGCTATGTGATCGACACGCACACGGCGGTGGCCTCCAAGGTCTACGAGGACTACCGGAATGAGAGCGGCGACAAGACGCCGACCGTCATTGCGAGCACGGCAAGCCCGTTTAAGTTCTCCCGGGCTGTCATGGAAGCCATCGCGGGCGATGTGAGCAAGCTCGATGACTTTGCGGTACTCGAACTGCTCCGCGACAAGGCGGGGGTTCCGTTCCCGCCGGCGGTCGAAGAAATACAGCATGCGGAGATCCGGCACAATCGGAGCTGCAAGCCGGCTGACATGGAATCAATGGTTCGGTCTATCTTATTCGAGTAAGTGATAACGATCCATTCATAAAATGAATTGCGAAAAGGGCACCGTTGAATTGACAACGGTGCCCTTTTTCTTTACAATGTTGAAAACCACTTACCTAGTAATTAGGTATGTAGTTAGGGTTTAAAGGTTTTGCCCACGGAAATGAGGATAGCATGAGCGGAGAGAACAGAGAACAACACAGTCACGAGGCAGCGCAGGAACATGCGCACAGCCACGAGCACACGCATACACACGAGCACACGCATACACACGAGCACACGCATGCGCACGAGCACACGCATGCGCACGGCCATGTGCACGATGACGAGGGGCCCGCGCACATCCACAGCCACAGAAACATCATAGGCTTTGACAAGCACGGTGTGCCGACGGTGGTTGTGAAGGCGGACCATCAGGATGAGCAGGATGAGAACGAGTTTATCCACGACTACATGAACGCGGTCGCCGAGTACAAGAAAACCTTCCCGTCGAAGCAGGATGTCATCGACAACACGCCGGATCCGGCGGTTCGCGAAATGTTGCTCCGCGCGGAACAGCTTGGCATCGACACGACTTTTGACCGCTTTGACAAGCAGAAGCCGCAGTGTAGCTTCGGTCTTGCCGGCATCTGCTGCAAAATCTGCAACATGGGGCCATGTAAGATTACGCCGAAGAGCCCGAAGGGCATCTGCGGCGCGGATGCGGACCTGATTGTTGCGAGAAATCTGCTCCGCTCTGCGGCGGCCGGTGCGGCGCAACACGGCATGCACGGCAGAGAGGTCATTCTGTCGCTCAAGTGGGCGGCGGAAGGCAAGCTCGATATTCCGATTCTCGGTCAGCAGAAGATTCGCGACACGGCGAAGGCCTTCGGCATCAAGACCGAGAGAAGAAGCATTAAGCGCATTGCCTCCGAACTCGCGGACAAGCTGCTCGCGGATATGTCCAGAACCGTTCCGGACGACTACGAGGTCATCAAGGCCTGTGCCCCGGCAGAGCGCCAAAAGGTCTGGAAGGATTTGGACATCATTCCGATCAGCGCCTACCACGAGGTCTTTGAGGCCTATCATAAGAGCGGTGTCGGCACGGACGGCGACTGGAGAAGCATTATGCAGCAGTTCCTTCGCTGCGGTCTTGCCTTTACCTTCTCGGGCGTTGTCTCGACCGCGATTGCGACCGACAGCCTCTTCGGTGTCGGCGACCGCGTGACCTCGAAGGTCAATATCGGCGCGCTCAAAAAGGGCTATGTGAACATCGCGGTGCACGGTCATCTGCCCACGCTGGTCAGTCAGATTGTCAAGGTCGGCCAGGAGGAAGAATTCATTGAGCTCGCAAAGAAGGCAGGCGCAAAGGGCATACGCTTCTACGGCATTTGCTGCTCCGGTCTCTCTGCAATGTACCGCTACGCCGGTGTGATTCCGCTCAGCAATGCGGTCTCCGCGGAACTGGTGCTCGGAACCGGCGCGCTGGATCTCTGGATTGCGGACGTGCAGGACGTGTTCCCGTCCATCATGGAGGTTGCAAAGTGCTTCCAAACGACCGTTATCACGACTTCCGAGTCGGCGCGTCTGCCCGGTGCGGAGCGCTTTGAGTACGATCATCATCATTCGAACATCGGTGAGACTAGGGAGCTCGCGGAGCGCATTGTGAAGCGCGCCATCGAGAGCTTTGAAAACAGAAAGGGTGTTCCGGTCTACATTCCGCCTTACGAGGTGGATGCCGAGGTCGGCTTCTCGGTCGAGTATGTCCACAAGCGTTTCGGTAGCATGGCACCGCTCGCGGAGGCCGTGAAGTCGGGTAAAATTCTCGGCATTGTGAACATGGTCGGCTGCAACAACCCGAAGGTGCTCTACGAGAAGACCGCGCTGGATGTCGCGGACATTCTCCTGAAGAATAACATTCTGATTCTGACGAACGGTTGTGCCTCCTTCCCGCTCATGAAGATGGGCTACTGCAATATGAAGGACGGACTGCCGAAGGCAGGCGAGTCGCTCCGGAAATTCCTCTCGCCCGACCTCCCGCCGGTCTGGCATGTCGGTGAGTGCATTGACAATACCCGTTCCTCCGGTATTTTTGCGGGTATCGCAAACGAGCTCGGTAAGACCCTGCCGGAGATGCCGTTTGCCTTCACCTCGCCGGAGTGGAGTAACGAGAAGGGCATTGACGCTTCGCTCGGCTTCCGCCTGATGGGGATCAACTCCTATCACTGTGTCGAAGCGCAGATTCACGGCTCGAAGAATGTGATTGAGTTCCTGAAAGAGGGAACCCGCGAGACGCTCGGTTCCGTCATGGTGGTCGACACCGATCCGAAGGCACTCGCGGAGAAGCTGGTCGAGGACATCAAGGCAAAGCGCCGCGCGCTCGGCTGGGTCGTTCCGGGCGATAAGCGGAAGGCAGCTGCGCCGTAAGCGAAAGGCGCAAGGAAAAACGAGTCGCAAACAAAAAAAAAGAGGTCGCGCATCTGCGCGGCCTCTTTCGCTTCTGATGGAATGGAAAAACAAGTGGAACGGTGAGCGGAAGCTCAGACACGCGGCTCAATCAGACCGTAGCTGCCGTCGCGGCGCTTGTAGACAACCTCCACATTGCCGCTGTCTCCGTTCAGGAAGACAAAAAAGGCGTGGCCGAGCAGTTCCATCTGGAGGCAGGCCTCCTCGGGCGTCATCGGGTGAAGCTCAAACTTCTTGTTCTTCACGATGCGAAGATCGGCCTCGGCCTCATCCTCCGTCTCGTCGAGGAAGAGATCGGAGAAGGCGAGTGCGGACTGTTTTTTGTCCGCGAGCTTCGTCTTGTATTTCTTAATCTGGCGCTCAATGGTCTCTTCCGCGAGATCAATCGAGGCAAAGAAGTCATCGGTTGCCTCTTCGGCGCGGATAAAACCGTTGCGGGTCGGAATCGTGACCTCGATAATCTCGGCATCCTTCCGGCGGCTCAGAACAACGCGCGCCTCGGTATCGGGAGCAAAATACTTCTCGAGTTTCCCGAGCTTTTTGTTCACCTGATTCTTCAGTCTGTCGCCCAAATCCACGTTTCTTCCGCTAATGGTGATACGCATACTGTTCTGCTCCTTTCAAGTTTGATGCGAATGCACAGCTTATTTTCCGACACTTTGACGGAAAATGCTGCGATGTTGCTGATTTCAGTATAGCATAAATCATGAAAAAGAGAAGTAAAAAGCTACAAAAATAACGCAGAGTCGCTCCATTGCGCAATAGAAACAGAGGTGATAGAATAGAACGGATATACGGGATTTTACAGGACGGAAAAGACGAACAAAACTTTATTTCTGCGAACAGCGGGAGAGAGCGGGAACATGAATTTAATTGAGAGTATTTTTGGAACACACAGCCAGCGCGAACTGAAGATGATTAAGCCGCAAGTCGACAAGATTTTATCGCTCCGCGACACGATGGTCGCGATGAGCGATGAAGAACTGAAGGCACAGACCGGAAAGTTCAAAGATCGCCTCGCGGCGGGCGAGACCCTCGACGATATTCTGCCGGAAGCGTTTGCGACCGTGCGCGAGGGTGCGCGCCGCGCGACCGGCGTGAAGCGCGCGGACGGAACGTATGAGGGCGGCATGGAGCACTATCCGGTACAGCTGACCGGCGGTATTGTGTTGCACCAGGGCCGCATTGCCGAGATGAAGACCGGTGAAGGTAAGACTCTGGTCTCGACCGCACCGGCGTACCTGAACGCACTTGCGGGCAAGGGCGTGTTGATTGTCACGGTCAACGACTACCTCGCTTCGCGTGACGCGGAGTGGATGGGACGCATCCACCGCTTCCTCGGCCTCACGGTCGGGGTCGTCACCAACGCGATGAATTCCGAGCAGAGACAGAAAGCCTATGCCTGCGACATCACCTATGTGACGAACAACGAGCTCGGCTTTGACTATCTGCGCGACAACATGGCCATCTACAAGAACCAGCAGGTGCTCCGGAACCTCGACTACTGCATCATCGACGAGGTGGACTCTGTTTTAATCGATGAGGCGAGAACGCCGCTTATCATCTCCGGCCAGTCCGGTAAGTCGACGCAGATTTACGATGCCTGCACGACGCTCGCCAATATGCTGGAGCGCGGTGAGGCTTCGGGCGAGTTCACGAAGATGAACGCGATTATGGGCGAGGAAATCACCGAGACCGGCGACTATGTGGTCGATGAGAAGGACAAGGTTGTGAACCTGACCGAGGACGGCGTCGCGAAAGTCGAGAAGTTCTTCGGCCTCGAGAACTTCTCGGATCCGGAAAACCTTGAGATTCAGCACTGCGTTATTCTGGCGCTCCGCGCGAAGGAGCTCATGCACCGCGACAAGGACTATGTCGTGAAAGACGGCGAGGTTCTGATTGTCGACGAGTTCACGGGTCGTATCATGCCGGGCAGACGTTTCTCCGACGGCCTGCACCAGGCGATTGAGGCGAAGGAGCATGTGGATGTGCGCCAGGAGTCGAAGACCCTTGCGACCATCACCTTCCAGAACTTCTTTAATAAGTTCAAGAAGAAGGCCGGCATGACCGGTACCGCATTGACCGAGGAGAAGGAGTTCCGCAACACCTACGGCATGGACGTCATCGAGATTCCGACCAACACGCCGGTTGCGAGAAAGGATGAGTCGGACGCTGTCTTTAAGACCAAGAAAGAGAAGTTTGACGCGGTCGTCGAGGACATCCGCGAGCACCATGCGACGGGACAGCCCTTGCTGGTCGGTACCATTACAATCGAGACCTCGGAGATGCTCTCGAAGCTCTTAAAGAGAGAGGGGATTCGGCACGAAGTCCTGAATGCGAAGTACCACGAGAAAGAGGCGGCAATCATCGCCCAGGCAGGTAAGAAGGGCGCGGTCACGATTGCGACGAACATGGCAGGTCGCGGTACCGATATTCTGCTCGGCGGCAGCCTCGAGGCAATCCGGAAGGATTTGATTGACGAGCTCCCGAAGGAAGAGAGAGAGAAGTACGACCCCGAGAGCGAGAACTATGATGCCGATGCGTTCGCGGTGATGGATGAGCGCGCACGCGAGAAGTCGAAGGAGCTCCAGGCAGAGGTCAGAGGTCTCGGCGGTCTCCGCGTCATCGGCACCGAGCGCCACGAGGCACGCCGCATTGACAACCAGCTGCGCGGTCGTTCCGGCCGTCAGGGCGACCCGGGTTCGTCCTGCTTCTACATCTCCCTCGAGGACGATTTGATGCGTCTCTTCGGCTCCGAGCACCTGATCGGTATGTTTAATGCTCTCGGCGTGCCGGAGGGCGAGCGCATTGAGCACAAGATGCTCACGAATGCAATCGAGAAGGCGCAGATGAAGATCGAGACCAACAACTACGGCATCCGCGAGCAGCTCTTAAAGTACGACGAGGTCAACAACGATCAGCGCGAAGTGATTTACGCAGAGCGCGAGAAGGTGCTGACCGGCGAGAACATGCGGGAGACCATTCTCAGCATGGTCTCTCATGTGGTCGAGAGAGCCGTGAACCGCGCAATCGGCGAGGACACGCCCGCGAAGGACTGGGACTACCAGGAGCTGAACCATCTGCTGCTCTCGATTATCCCGCTGCAGCCTGTCGTGTATACCGAGGACAAGGTCGGTATGACGAAGAAGGAACTGCTCGACGAATTGCAGAAGCAGGCGCTTGCATTCTACGAGAAGAAGGAGCAGGAGTTCCCGAGACCCGAGGATGCGCGCGAGGTGGAGCGCGTCGTGCTGCTCCGCGCAATCGACGCGAAGTGGATGAACCACATCGATGACATGGAGCAGCTTCGCCAGGGCATCGGTCTCCAGGCTTACGGCCAGAGAGATCCGCTGGTCGAATACAAGATGGAAGCTTATAACATGTTCGAGGAGATGATTGCCGGCATTGAGGACGACACGGTCCGTCTGCTCTGCCATCTCCGCTTAGAGCGGCAGGATGAGTTAGAGCGCCGCCAGGCACCGGTCATCACCGGAACGAACAAGGACGAGGGCGGCCTCCGGAAGGCGCCGATTGTCAACGAGCAGAAGAAGATTATGCCGAACGATCCCTGCCCCTGCGGCAGCGGCAAGAAGTTCAAGCAGTGCTGCGGCCGGAAGCTCTTCCAGCAGAACGGAGAGCAGGGCCCCACACCGGTGCAGCTTTAATAACAGGAGGCAGCTTTGGTCGAATTAGATAATATGAAATACACCCTCTCCACCTATCAGAAGCCGCTTCAGGAGGTGGAGGGCTCCCTGGACCTTGAGAACAAGGAGAAACGCATCGCAGAGCTTGACCGCATGATGGAAGAGCCGAATTTCTGGGAGAACCCGGAGCAGTCGACTAAAATCGTGCGGGAAAACAAGAGCCTGAAGGACACCGTGGAGCGCTTTCACAAGCTTTCGAGCGCCTATCAGGATATTGCGGACATGATTGAGCTCGGCAACGAAGAGGGCGATGAAGAGCTGATTCCGGAGATTCGGGAGATGCTGGACGGCTTCATTCACGATTTGGAGGCACTGAAGGCGGAGACGCTGCTCACGGGCGAGTACGACGCGAACAATGCGATTCTCCGCCTGAATGCGGGCGCGGGCGGCACGGAGTCCTCGGACTGGTGCTCGATGCTCTACCGCATGTATACGCGCTGGGCCGAGAGTCACGGCTATTCGATCGAGGTGCTCGATTACCTCGACGGCGATGTCGCGGGCATCAAGTCCGTGACCATTCAGATTAACGGCGAGAATGCCTACGGAAGACTCCGGAGCGAACACGGCGTGCACCGCCTGGTGCGCATCTCGCCCTTCAACGCGGCGGGCAAGCGTCAGACTTCGTTCGTTTCCTGCGATATTATGCCGGAGCTCTCGAACGAGATTCATGTCGACATCAACCCCGACGATATTCGCGTCGACACCTACCGTTCGAGCGGCGCAGGCGGTCAGCACATCAATAAGACCTCCTCGGCCATCCGCATCACCCACCTGCCGACCGGTATTGTCGTGACTTGCCAGAACGAGCGCAGCCAGTTCCAGAACAAGGACAAGGCGATGCAGATGCTCGAGGCCAAGCTCTACATGCTCGAGCAGCAGCAGCAGGCGGAGAAGGCGGATGAGATTCGCGGTGTTGTGAAGGACAACGGCTGGGGTAGCCAGATTCGCTCTTATGTGTTACAACCCTATACGATGGTCAAGGATCACCGCACGGGCTTTTCGACAGGTAATGTGGACGCTGTACTCGACGGCGATCTCGACGACTTTATGACGGCTTATCTCACCTGGGTGAGCCTCGGCAAGCCGGACATGAAGGGCGCCGGCAGCGACGATTAATGCAACGAATCCCGGCGGATGCGCCGGGATTTTTTGATGGAAACAGCGGGATTTGCGTGCGATAACTTGCACTTCCCGCCGCCGCGTGTTAGAATGCGCCCTGTGAGAAACAGTTGTATCCGGAGGGCGCACAGATGGAAGAAGAGGGTAGATACTATGTGGTTCGCCGCAAGGCGGTGCCGGATGTTCTGCTCCGCGTCGTCGAGACCAAGCGGCTGCTCCGGGCGAACCGGGGCATGTCGGTCAGCGAGGCGACCGGACAGACCGGAATCAGCAGAAGCTCATTCTATAAGTACAAAGAGGACATCTTTCCGTTCGGCGATACGGTGAGCGGACAGAAAATCACGCTTTCCATTGAAATTCTGGATGAGCCGGGACTGCTCGCCGATCTTCTCGGAGCAGTGGCGCGCTTTCACGCGAATATCATCACGATACACCAGTCCATCCCGTTAAACGGTATGGCAACGGTCTCGCTCTCGCTCGAGGTGCGGCAGGAGACCGAAGATCTCACCGGTCTGGTGGAGCAGATGGAAGGAATGCGCGGTGTCCGCGAAGTCACGATTTTATCGAGGGAGTAAAAGAGAAATGATCAAAGCAGCAATTATGGGATACGGCACTGTCGGTGCGGGTGTTTACGAGGCGGTTGTGACCAATCAGAAGGTCATCGCCGCGGAGATCGGCGAGGCGCTCGAGGTGAAGCGCATTCTGGATCTTCGGAAGTTCCCGGGCGATCCGGCGGAGCAGCTGATTACCGACAAGTTTTCGGACATCGAAGAGGATGAGGAGATTTCTTTGGTTGTCGAGACCATGGGCGGCACGACGCCGGCCTACGAGTTTGTCAAGGCGGCTCTCTTAAAAGGCAAGCACGTCGTGACGAGCAATAAGGCTTTGGTCGCGGCACACGGCACAGAGCTCTTACAGATTGCACGCGATCGGAAGGTCAACTTCTTCTTTGAGGCGGCGGTCGGCGGCGGCATCCCGGTGATTCGGACCCTCGGCACGGGTTATCAGGGACAGGTGATCACCGAAATCACCGGCATTTTGAACGGCACGACCAACTATATCCTGACGCGGATGGACCGCGAGGGTGCGGAGTTCGGCGATGTGCTCGCGGATGCGCAGCGCCTCGGCTATGCGGAGCGGAATCCGGAGGCAGATATCGAGGGCCATGACACCTGCCGGAAGATTGCGATTCTCTCTTCGCTCGTGACGGGCAAAGAGGTGAATTTCGAGGATGTCTACACTGAGGGTATCTCGAAGATTGACAGCACGGACTTCCGCTATGCGCTGGAACTCAAGGCTTCGATCAAGCTGGTCGGCGCAGCGCAGTTTGCGGGCAATCAGGTCACGGTCAGCGTGTTCCCGCTGCTTGTGAGCGATGAGAATCCGCTCTACGCGGTACAGGGTGTCTACAACGGCATTGTGATCAAGGGCAATCTCCTCGGCACGACCATGCTCTACGGCAGCGGCGCGGGTAAGCTCCCGACCGCAAGTGCAGTGCTCGCCGACATGATGGAGGCGGCAAAGCACAAGAACGAGAATGTCCGTTTCGGCTGGACGGCGGAGAAGCAGGCAGTCACCTCGCACGAGAGCGAAAAGCACCGCTACTTTGTGCGTCTTTCGGGCGATGCGGCTTCGCTCGCGGCCGCAAAGGAGCAGTTTGAGGCGGAGCGCGTGATTCAGCTTCCGGACCTCGAGGAGGTCGCGATTGTCAGCGCGCCGATGACAGAGTTTACCTACCGTGAGAGGGCGGCCAAGGTGCCGAATATTCTCGCGATGATTCGCGCGGAGCTTTCGGAGCGATGAACGTCACGCGGGAGAGCCGCTCGGAGGAAGAGACCGAGCGCTTTGCGGCGGAACTCGCGCGGGAGGTCCCCGGGGGGACTGTCATACGGCTCGAGGGGGATCTCGGTGCCGGAAAGACTGCCTTTGCGCGCGGGTTTGCGCGCGGACTCGGCATAACGGAGCCGGTGACCAGCCCGACCTTCACGATTCTGCAGGGCTATGAGGGCGGCCGCCTGGCGCTCTGGCACTTTGACTTATATCGCCTCGAGGACGAGAGCGAGATGGATGAGCTCGGCTACGAGGACTGCTTTTACGGCGACGGCGTGAGCCTCGTCGAGTGGGCGTCCCGCATGCCGGACTTTTTACCGCGGGATGCGGCAAAAGTAGAGATTACTCGAGCGCCGGAGAAGGGGGATGATGTTCGCATCATCCGCGTCTCCGGCTTTCCGGCAAAGGAAGACAGGCATGAAAATTCTGGGAATTGAGAGCGCGGCGCTGACCGCTTCGGTTGCACTCGTGACCGATGGGATGCTGACCGCGGAATATACCGTGACCGATAAAAAGACGCATTCGCAGACCTTGCTGCCCATGCTGGACGAGCTGAAGCGCTCGCTCGGCCTGGAGCTCGGGACGCTCGATGCGATTGCGATTTCGGCGGGGCCGGGTTCGTTCACGGGACTTAGGATCGGCGCGGCGACGGCAAAGGGCCTCGGTCTGGTGCTGCAAAAACCGCTCGTCGCTGTCTCGACGCTCGAAGCGCTCGCCTATAATCTGGCGGGAAGTGAGCGCCTGCTCTGCCCGGTCATGGATGCACGGCGCAGTCAGGTGTACAACGGTTTGTATCGCCGGAAGGCGACAGAGGGCAGTGATTTTTCGCCCGGCGGTTTGCTCGAGACAGTCGCAGCGCCGCGCGCCGTTTCGGCAGAGGCGCTCGTCGAAGAGCTGAATGCGCGGGGAGAAGCGGTGATATTTGTCGGCGACGGCATCCCGGTGCTATCGCGCCTTGCGGCGACCCTCACCGTGCCGTATGCGGTCGCGGCGCCGAATAACAGCCGCGCGCGGGCCGCCTCGGTCGCAGCGCTCGGAGAGATTTATGCGGCGGCGGGGAAAACCGTTTCCCCGGAGGCCTTTGCGCCCGAATACCTGAGAAAGAGCCAGGCGGAGCGCGAGCGCGAGGAAGCGATACAATACGATTTGGAGCGGGAACTCGCGGCAGGCGTGAGTCCGAAAAAAGCGAGGGCAGAGCGTTGAGCGGCTTGCCCGAAGTGCGACGCGCGGTCGCGGCGGATCTGGAGGCAATGGCGGAAGCGGAGCGCCGTTGTTTTCCGGATCCTTGGTCTTTTCGGCTACTCTCGGATTTGTTAAGCTCTTCGTATGACAGTGTCTTTGTGCTGATCGCCGAGGACACACTGCTCGGCTATGTAAATGTGCGTGTGCTCGGCGATGAAGCGGAACTCATGCGCATTGCCGTTTTGCCAAAAGCGCGGGGACAACACCTCGGGCTGCTTCTGCTTCGCGCAGGCTTACGGGAAATGTGCGCGCGGGGCGCGGAGGCGGCTACGCTTGAGGTGAGAGCGGGAAACACAGCTGCGATTCAACTCTATGAGAAACACGGTTTTCTGCTTGCGGGCAGAAGAAAGAACTACTATGAAAAACCGGTAGAGGATGCGCTCATCTACTGGAATCGGACTTTATCTGTTTGGAAAGAAGAGGTTACGGATGCTTGATATTTGTCTCCTTGGGACAGGCGGCATGATGCCGCTGCCCTATCGCTGGCTCACGTCGATGATGGCGCGCTGTAACGGCTCTTCGCTGCTCATTGACTGCGGCGAGGGTACCCAGATTGCGCTCCGGGAGAAGGGCTGGAGTCCGCGCCCCATCGATGTAATCTGTTTTACGCACTACCATGCGGACCATATCAGCGGCCTGCCGGGTCTGCTCCTCACGATGGGAAATGCCGAGCGCACCGAGCCGCTCCTCATGATAGGCCCGAAGGGGCTGGAGCGCGTGGTGACAGCGCTCCGGAGCATTGCGCCGGAGCTTCCGTTTCCGATTGTCTTTTCGGAACTCACGGAGGCGAGAGAGCAGCGGACGGTGGGCCCCTATGTGATCGATGCTTACCGTGTGAATCACAATGTGCTCTGCTACGGCTACTGCATCAGCATTCCCCGCATCGGCCGCTTTGACGCGGCGCGGGCCAAAGAGCAAGGCATCCCGCTGAAATTCTGGAATCCGCTGCAGAAGGGACAGACCATCACGGACGGCGACAAGGTCTATACGCCGGATATGGTGCTCGGCGGCGCGCGCCGCGGCCTCAAGGTGAGCTACTGCACCGACACGCGCCCGGTTCCGGCCATTGCGGAATATGCAAACAATGCGGATCTCATGATTTGCGAGGGCATGTACGGGGAGGCCGACAAGCAACAGAAAGCGCGGGAGCATAAGCACATGACCATGCAGGAGGCGGCAAAACTCGCGGCGGAAGCGAAGCCGAAGGAACTCTGGCTCACGCATTACAGCCCGTCGCTCAATTATCCGGAAGAATATATGGCGGAAATCCGGAAAATTTTTCCGGCGGCAAAGGCGGCAAAGGACGGCTGGACCATGGAGCTCGTTTTCCCGGAGGAGGCATGACAGGGATGGAACAGACAGCAGCGGAACAAAAAGACATTCGCATACTCGCAATCGAGAGCTCCTGCGACGAGACGGCGGCGGCGGTCGTGGAAAACGGCAGAACCGTGCGGTCGAATGTGATTTACTCTCAGATTGCGACGCACACGCTCTACGGCGGCGTGGTCCCGGAGATTGCATCGCGTGCGCACATCGAAAAAATAAACCAGGTCGTAGCGCAGGCGCTTGAACAGGCAGAGATGACGCTTCGGGAGGTAGATGCCGTCGCGGTGACCTACGGTCCCGGACTCGTGGGACCGCTCTTAATCGGCGTCTCTGCGGCAAAGGCCATGGCCTGGGCGGCGGGCAAGCCCTTAATCGGTGTAAACCACATCGAGGGGCATGTCTCGGCGAACTTTATCGCAAATCCGGATTTAAAGCCGCCCTTCCTCTGTCTCATTGTGTCGGGCGGTCACACGAATCTCGTGATGGTCGAGGACTACGGCAAGTTCCGCATTCTCGGACAGACCCGGGACGATGCGGCGGGCGAGGCCTTCGACAAGGTGGCGCGCTCGGTGGGACTCGGGTACCCCGGCGGGCCGAAAATCGACAAAAAGGCGCGGGAGGGTAACCCCGATGCCATCAGCTTTCCGCGCGCCAAAGTCGCAGACTCGCCCTATGACTTCAGCTTCAGCGGCTTAAAGAGTGCGGTGTTAAATTATCAGAATCACGCAAAGATGACGGGAGAGGAGATTCCGGTCGCCGACCTTGTCGCCTCGTTCCAGAAGGCGGTCGTCGAGGTGCTGGTCTCCCACACGATGGAGGCCGCGCGGGATTTTCATTGCAAGACGATTGCAATGGCTGGCGGGGTCGCGGCGAACGCAGCGCTTCGCGAGACCATGCGGCTTGCCTGCGAAGCCGCGGGGTATACGCTTACTTACCCAGAACTCGGACTCTGTACGGACAATGCGGCCATGATAGGCTCTGCGGCTTACTATGAGTATTGTGCGGGCAGAAGAAGCGGCTGGGATCTGAACGCCGTTCCGAATCTGAAACTCGGAGAGCGCTGAGATGACAGGGAAAAAGACGGCGGCTGTTCTGCTCGCGGGCGGACATGGCGCGCGGATGCGGAGCAAGGTTCCGAAGCAGTTTTTACTGCTCGATGGGCATACCGTGCTTTGGCACGCACTGCAGGCACTTTCGCAGAGCGAGATTGATGAAATCGTGCTGGTCACACCGCAGGGCGAAGCGGAAGCTCTCTATCGAACTTACCGGGAAAATTACGGCTTTGCCAAAATAGTCGCCGCCGTAGAGGGCGGCGCAGAGCGCTGCGACTCGGTTGTCGCGGGACTTGCTGCGCTTCGGGAACGCGGGACAGAGCTGGTTTTTATCCACGATGCCGCGCGCCCGTTTGTGTCGCAGGAACTCCTTCGGCGCATGCGGGATGCGGGAGAGCGCTACGGTGCGGCGATTCCGGCGATCCCGGTCAAGGACACGATAAAGCTCGGTAATCCGGAGGGTTTTGTGCAGGATACGCCGCCGCGCGCCTTGCTCTTTGCGGCGCAGACCCCGCAGGTCTTTTCTTATACAGCGATTTGCGCCGCCTATGAAGCCTATGACAGGGCGCGCAAAGCGCCGGATGCGCGCGCCCTGCTCGCGACCGATGACGCGCAGGTTATGGAACGCTTCGGCGCCTGTCCCGTGAAGCTGGTGGAGGGCGAAGAACAAAATCAGAAGCTCACAACGCCGGCGGATATGGCGAGGGCAGAGCAGTGGCTGCGGGAGCGGCAGGGGCTGCACAGGAAGGAGACAGAAGAATGAAACAGAATCGGTTTTTTCCGGAGATTCGCGGAAATTTCGGCTTCGGCTGCATGCGTCTTCCGATGAACGGCGAGGAAGTTGACCGGGCGGAGTTCTGCCGTATGGCCGATGCTTTTATCGCGGCAGGCTTTCATTATTTTGACACGGCACACGGCTATATCAAAGGCAAATCGGAGACGGCAATCGCGGCGTGCGTGTCATCCCGCTATCCGCGCGAGCGCTTTCTCCTGACGAATAAGCTAACTGAGCCGTATTTCGAGAAGCAGGAGGACATTCGCCCGTTTCTGATGCAGCAGCTTGCGCTTTGCAAGGTCGACTACTTCGACTTTTACCTGATGCACGCGCAGAACAAAAAGAATTATCAGAAGTTCAAGCGCTGTCGCGCCTATGAGACAGCGTGGGAGCTCAAGCAGGAGGGCTATATCCGCCACTTAGGCCTCTCGTTCCACGACAAGGCGGAAGTGCTGGATATGATTTTAAACGAGCACCCGGAAATCGAATTCGTACAGATTCAGTTCAACTATCTGGACTATGAGAGCGATGAGGTCGAGGGGCGCAAGGTCTATGAGGTCTGCGAGAAACATCAGAAACCCGTGATGGTCATGGAGCCCGTGAAGGGCGGCAGCCTCGTGAAGCTGCCGGAAGAGGCGGACCGGATTCTCCGGGATTTGAACGGGGGCAGCAATGCGAGCTATGCAATCCGCTTTGCGGCGAGCTTTCCGCAGATTGCGGTAGTGCTCTCCGGCATGAGCAATATGGAACAGATGGAGGACAATCTCGCCGCGATGTGTGACTTTCAGCCGCTTTCGGAAACCGAGACGGAAGCGCTCCGCAAGGTCTGCGCAGTATTCGACCGTCTGGATCTGATTCCCTGCACGGCCTGTCATTACTGCGTCGAGGAGAATACCTGTCCGAAGAACATCCGGATTCCCGAAATTTTAGGCGCTTCGAATGCGTACGAGTCGTTCCGTAATCCGAATACAATCAATGACTATCGGAACTTCATGATTGCCGGGGATCACGGTCGGGCGGCCGACTGCATTCGTTGCGGCAAATGTGAGAAGGTATGTCCCCAGCACCTCGAAATCAGGGAGCTCCTTGCGAAGATAGCGGCGGTATTTGACCGGCAGTGAATGCAGCAACGGTTTAAGATTCAGAGAATGAGAGAAGTAAAATGCAGAGACAAATCAGAAATTTGACACTGGCGGCGATGTTACTGGCACTGGGGCTTGTTCTGCCCCTGGTGACAGGCAACATTCCCCGCGTCGGCAACCTGCTGCTCCCGATGCACCTGCCGGTATTCCTCGGCGGGCTGCTGCTCGGCTGGCAGTACGGACTGCTTCTCGGCGCTGTTTTGCCGCTGATGCGGTCGCTCCTCTTCGGGATGCCGCCGCTCTATCCGGTCGCGCTCGCAATGACCTTTGAGCTCGCGACCTACGGCGCCGTGGCGGGGGCACTCTATCGGCGCTCGCCGTGGAAGTGCCTGCGGGCGCTGTACCGCGCACTGCTTTTCGCAATGTTTGCGGGACGCGCAGTCTGGGGCCTTGCGGAAGTCGCTCTGCTCGGCATGACGGGGAAAGCCTTTACCTGGCAGATGTTCCTCGCGGGGGCGTTTTTTAACGCTGTCCCCGGTATCCTCCTCCAGCTTATCCTGATTCCGAGTGTGATGCTTGCGTTGCATCGAACGGGGATCAGCGGTTTGTTTGGCGCCGATGCCGGTGTGCGCGCTGCCAATGGATAATTTTACGCGTCTTTTTGATCTGCTGTCCGCGCACCCGCGGGGCGGATTTCTGCTCGCGCTCGACGGGCGCTGTGCTTCCGGGAAGACAACCATGTCTGAGAGACTGCAGCGTGTTTTGCCTTGCAACGTGATTCACATGGACGATTTTTACCTGCCTTTTTCGCAGAGAGCAGCGGAACGGATGGCAGAGCCGGGCGGACATATCTGGGTTGAGCGCCTCCGGACGGAGGTATTGGAGCCGCTTCGCGCGGGCAAAAAGATTCGTTATCTTCCCTACGACTGCCATGCCGACCGGTTTTTGCCGTTGCGAAAGCTTGTCCCGACGCAGCCGACGCTGATTGAGGGCTCTTACAGCTGCCATCCGGCGCTGCGGGCACTTTATGACTGTTGTGTGTTTCTGGATATCACGCCAGAGCATCAGCGGGAGCGGCTGCTCCGTCGAAATCCGGAGAGCCTTGAGGCCTTCAAAACGATGTGGATTCCCAGGGAAGAATATTATTTCAAACACTGTGAGATTCGGAAGCACTGCGATTTCGTCCTGACGGCGGAGTAGCATCGCCCGCGGCAGCGGTCGAACGGCGCAGAGGCCGAAAAGGGAGAGACTTGATGGTCTACTGTAATTATGTGTCCAATACCGATCGTACTGTGACCTATCAATACGGAGCCCGGGTGGATGATATCACAGGGCTTCTCGGATTCCGTTTTTCGGAGGGAGAAGAGGGATTTGAAATCATAAAAGAGCCTGAAAAGGCTTCTCCCTGGGAAGTACATGTGATGCGTTTGTACGGTAAAGAGCGGAAAAAGTTTAAGCAAGGGATATTTGACAAGAAAATTTCCTATGAGATTGGTTGAAAATAATCGAAAAAAGCGCGTATCCGAGCCGTTTTTTGGCTCGGATACGCGCTTTTTGCCGCGGTGAGGACGGAATCGTGTTGCATAGCGGGCATTTCTTGTGTTGCATTCGTGTTGCAGGTGTTCCTAATTTTGGCTGCTTTCCCATCGGCCGCGGCCTGTTTTTCAACGCGGCAAACATAGAAAAAGCACGCATTTAAGCCATCTTTGGCCTATTTGCGTGCTTTTGCCTTCGCGGAGAGGATGGGATTCGAACCCATGTGCCCCGTAGGACTAACGGTTTTCAAGACCGCCTCGTTATGACCGCTCCGACACCTCTCCAAGATAACAAAGCAGAGTATACATGAAACGAAAGAGATTTGTCAATCTCCGGAGAATTTGGGAGTGCATTTTATTGCTAGAATTCCGAAAACTCTTTATAATGTTAAGAAAAAACGAGAGGGCATTTTTATGGGAAAAACAGAGGGGCAGACAGAGGAATTTAGAGCGCGCCTTGGTAAAAGGCTGGATGAACTGAAGTGGCTATACTCGGAATTGTATCACAATGACGAAAATGCCTTTCAGTACTTTCTCTCGATGCTCTATCGGATGTATGAGGCCAGACCGGAACTGATGAAAAAACTGGACCGCGAGCGGGAGGCGAATCCGGGCTGGTACAAGAGCAATCAGGTTCTTGGCGTGATGCTGTATACAAACTGTTTCGGCGGCACGCTTCGCGGGGTGCAGGAACATCTCTCCTACCTGAAGGAATCGGGGGCGACCTACATTCACCTGATGCCGCTGTTCGCCAGTCCGAAAGGGCGTTCCGACGGCGGGTATGCGGTTGCGGATTTCCGCACGGTAGAGCCGGAGCTCGGCACCATGGAGGACTTCGCGTCGCTGGCGGCGGAGTGCCACAAGAACGGCATGAGCGTTTGCCTTGATTTTGCGATGAACCACACCTCGGAGGATCACGAGTGGGCGAGACGCGCCCGTGCCGGCGAGAAGGAGTTTCAGGACCGCTACTTTTTCTTTGACAACTGGAATATCCCGAATGACTTTGACCGCACGGTGCCGCAGGTGTTCCCGACGACTGCGCCGGGAAACTTCAGCTGGTGCGATGCGGTGCAGAAGGTGGTCATGACGACCTTCTATCCCTATCAGTGGGATTTGAACTACGCGAATCCGACGGTCTTCAATGACATGACCGAGAATTTGTTCTTCCTCTGCAACCAGGGTGCGGACATCATCCGCCTCGATGCGGTGCCTTACATCTGGAAGGCGCTCGGCACCACCTGCCGGAATTTGCCGCAGGTACACACGCTGATCCGCATTATGCGGATGGCCGTTGAAATTGTGTGCCCCGCAACGCAGCTGCTCGGCGAAGTGGTCATGGAGCCCTCGAAAGTCGTCCCGTATTTCGGCACGCTCGAGAAGCCGGGGTGCAGTATACTCTACAATGTCACGACGATGGCGACAACCTGGCACACGGTCGCGACCCGGGATGTGCGGCTCATGAAACACCAGCTCGGACAGATTTTCGCGCTGCCGAAGCAGTATTTATTCCTCAACTATCTGCGTTGCCACGATGACATCGGCTGGGGTCTCGACTACGACTTTTTGAAGCAGTTCGGCGTCGATGAGGTTGGACACAAGCACTTCCTGAACGATTTTTTCAGGGGCTACTTCTACGGCTCCGACGCGCGGGGTGAGCTTTACAATGACGATCCCCGCATCGGCGATGCAAGACTTTGCGGTACGACAGCCTCGCTCTGCGGCATTGAGGCGGCGGAATATGAGGGCAATCAGTGGAAGCTGGACCGCGCAATCAGCCTCGACATCATGCTTCACGCCTTTTTGTTCACCTTGTCCGGCATTCCGGTTATCTATTCGGGCGACGAAATCGGACAGCGAAACGACTACAGCTATCACGAAGATCCCTATAAGTGGGACGATTCGCGCTATCTGCACCGGGGGAATTTCTCTTGGGAGGATGCAAAAAAGCGGAAAGACCCGACGACCCGGGAGGGGAGAATCTTTACGGCGCTTCGGGAGCTCGAGACGATACGCGCCACACATGAGGTGTTCCGCGCCGAGGCCGATACCTGGATTATGGAAACCTATAACGACCATATTCTCGGCATAGGTCGCTACTATAACGGCGAGAAACTGGTGGCGCTCTTTAACTTCGATGTGCAGGACGGTACGGCCTGGATTAACGAGCCGGAGGAGTATCGGAATCTCTTGAACGGCGACCGTTGCCGCGCTACGTCCTATGGTCTTCCGGCCTTCGGTTTCGTGTGGCTCTTCTGGAGCAAGGAAGAGGAAATCGAAGCGGCGAAGCAGGCAGAGGCCGCACGCGAAGCGGCAGCGAAGCAGGCGGAAAAAGAGATAAAAGCCGAAGCGCGAAAGAAAGCCGCGGAAGAAAAGAAGGCGGCAAAGGCGGCAGCCGAAGAGGCAGCGGCAAAGGCAGCGGCCGAAGAAGCGGCGGCAAAGGCGGCGGCTGAGGAGGCGGCGGAAAGAGCGGCGGCTGAGGAAGCGGCGGAAAGAGCGGCGGCTGAAGAGGCAGCAGCTGAAGAGGCAGCAGCCAAGGAAGCAGAGGCAAAGCAGGCGGCTGAGGAAGCAGCGGCAAAGGCGGCAGCCGAAGAGGCAGCGGCCAAGGAAGCAGAGGCAAGAGCGGCGGCCGAAGAGGCAGCGCGAAAGACGGTCGAAGCGATTATGAAGACAGAGCGAGCTGCAAAGACAAAGCGCACAGCAAAGAAAAAAGGGTCAAAGAAATGAGCAAGCTGATTTTTCTGGACATTGACGGAACCTTGACGGAAGCAGGCACCAATACGCCTCCGGATTCCGCGGTGTGCGCCATGGCAAAGGCGCGGGAGAGGGGGCACAAACTGTTTCTCTGCACCGGCAGAAATCCGGATATGTTAAAGCCCCTGCTTCGTTATCCCTTCGACGGCATGGTCGCGAGTTCCGGCGGCTACGTGAAGGCCGACGACAAGGTGCTCTATGACCATCCGATTGCGCCGGAGACGCTGAAAATCGCACTGGATGCCCTGCACCGGAACGGTGTCTTCTGCACCATCGAAGGCACGGAGGGATCTTTCGGCGATGCGAATTTAAAGGATTTTCTCGACAGCACCGAGGGCGGCAACTCCGAAATCGAGAGATGGCGCAAGGCACTCTCCGAGAGCCTCGGCATTCGCCCGATGGAAGAATATGCGGGGCAGCCGATCCATAAAATCGTGATTATGGCGCGAGAAGTATCTCAGCTCGAAGAGTGCAAGCGACTGCTCGAGAAGGATTTTCACTTTATCATTCAGGATGTCCCGGCGCATGGCTGTGTGAACGGCGAAATTGTGAGCCACGACTTTGACAAGGGCAAGGGCGTGCGCCGTATTGTCGACTACTTCGGCGCGAAGATGAGCGATACCGTCGGTTTCGGCGACAGTATGAACGATCTTGAGATGATAGAGACCGTCGGTTATGCGGTCTGCATGGAAAACGGTTCTCCGGCGCTCAAAGAGCGCGCGGACTGGATCTGCCCGGCGGTCACGGACGACGGCCTCTACCGGGCTTTTGAAAAACTGAATTTATTGTAACTGCGGTGGTTGTAAGAATAGAACAGCGGGCGCTGATCACACTGTTCGAAAGAAACGGGTGTCGGATACAAATGGATATGCGGAATCAAGGTACCATATGTGTCATGGGCGTGCGCAATCATTTTTCGAAGTTTCCTGCCGAAGGCAGAAACGAATGATACAGTGAGGGCTCTCGCTTGTCGCGGGAGAGTCTCCGAAAAGGGGGAAGGCTTATGGCACTGGATTACAGGAAGTGCGCACAGGAAATCGTCGACCACATCGGCGGGCGTGACAATGTCGCACAGGCTGCGCACTGCGCAACACGGCTTCGGCTCGTTATCAAGGATAACAGCAAAGTCGACAAGACTTACCTCGACAATGTCGAGGGCGTCAAGGGCATGTTTGAGTCGAACGGGCAGTTGCAGCTCATCATCGGCACGGGAACAGTCAATAAGGTCTATGACGAGTTCCTGAGCATCACGGGTATGACGGCGGCGACGAAGGACGACGTGAAGGCAGCGGCGGCAGCGCAACAGCCGCTCTGGAAGCGCCTGTTAAAGCCAATCGGCGATGTCTTTGTGCCGATTTTACCGGCGATTGTCGCCTCGGGTCTCATGATGGGACTGGTAGAGGCGCTCGCCAAGATTCCAGGACTCGGGTTTGCGGGTTCCGACTGGTTTGCGTTTCTCGACATGGTTGCGAATACGGCCTTTGCCTATCTGCCGGTCATTGTCGCAATCTCGGCGGCGCGCGTGTTCGGCGGCAACATTTTCCTCGGCGCCGTGATCGGTCTTCTGATGATTCACTCCTCGCTGACGAACGGTTGGAACGCGTCACAGGGATATAATGTCTGGTATCTGTTCGGCCACATCGAGATTTTCCCGAACTATGCACTCGGCCAGATTAATCAGCTCGGCTATCAGGGCCATGTAATTCCGGTCATCCTCTCGGTCTTCTGCATGAGCAAAATCGAGAAGTGGTTCCACGACCATGTGCCGGAGATGCTGGATCTCTTTATCACGCCGCTCTGCACCGTGATGATTACGGCGCTCCTCACCTTTATGATTATCGGACCGATTTTCTCCGGCCTCGAGACGGTGGTCTTACGCGCGGCTGAGATGCTGGTGCATAACCCGCTCGGTGCAATGGTCATGGGAGCGATTTACCCGGCGACCGTCGTTATGGGTCTCCACCACATGTACAACGTGATTGAGGCCGGTATGCTCGGCTCTGTGGGCTTAAACACCTGGATGCCGATTGCAAGTGCGGCAAACTTCGCACAGTTCGGTGCCTGCCTCGCGGTCGGCATCAAGACCCGAAGCCAGAAGACCAAGAGTATTGCGGTTCCCTCCGCACTCTCGGCTTCCCTCGGCATTACCGAGCCGGCAATCTTCGGCGTCAACATGCGCTTCTTTAAGCCGTTTGCGGCAGGCATGGCGGGCGGCGCGGTCGGCGCTCTGGTCGGAGCGCTGATGGGACTTGGTGCGACAGCCTACGGCGTGACAGGTCTCCCGGGCTATCTCACCGTCAACAAGCCGTTGCTTTATACGGTGATGCTCGCAATTGCCGGCGGCATTGCCTTTGTCCTGACCTGGTTCGTCTTCAAGGAAGAGCAGCCGACAGCGGCGGCAAAGCCGGAGGAGAAGAAAGAAGAAAAGGAAGAGACTTTTGTCGGCGAGACAGTCATCCGCTGCGAGGCGGGCACGATTGCGGCACCGGTGAAGGGACAGTTTGTCAAGCAGGAGGATATTCCGGACGAGACTTTTGCGCAGGGCATACTCGGCGCAGGGCTCGGAATTCAGCCGGAGGAGGGCGTGGTGTATGCGCCGTTTGACGGTACGATTTCCTCTGTGGCAGAGTCAAAGCACGCAATCGGCATCAGCGGCGCCGGTGATATGGAACTGCTGATTCATGTGGGCGTTGACACCGTGGCAATGAATGGAGACGGCTTTGAGCCGTTGGTTTCCGAGGGCGACAGCGTAAAGCTGGGACAGCCGATACTCCGCTTCTCTCGCGAGAAGATCAAGGCAGCGGGGCATCCGGACCTGGTCGTCGTGCTGCTGACCAACTCGGATGACTATACCGACGTGGAAGTTCGTTGACAGAACCCGTAAACTACAACAAGAGAAGGAGCAAACACCATGAAAGAATTCACCTACACCATCACTGACCCGAACGGAATTCACGCGCGCCCGGCTGGCCTCTTGGTCAAGCAGCTCAAGGCCTTCAAGAGCACTGTGACCATCTTTAAGGGTGATAAGAACGTGGATATGAAGAAGCTGCTCGCGCTGATGGGACTTGGTGTGAAGCAGGGTGATGCGGTGACGATCAAGGTCGAGGGAGAGGACGAGGAAGCCTGCGCAGCTGCACTCGAGAAGTTCCTGAAGGAGACGTTCTGATTTTAGGAGGCACAGAATGCAGGTAGCTACCGGAAAGAGCGTCTTAAACGGTATCTCGATCGGAAAGATCAAGGTGCATAAGGCGCCGAAACTTGAAATTGATGACAGCATGATCGATGACGTCGAGGACGAACTCGCTCGCTTTGACGACGCAAGGGAGCGCGCCATCGAGCAGCAGAATGCGCTTTACGAAAAGGCTGTCATTGACGCAGGCGAGGACAGCGCGGAGGTGTTCTCGGTGCACGCGATGATGCTCGAGGACGATGATCTGATTGATGCGACCAATGAGATTATCAAAACACAGAAGCACACGGCGGAATATGCGGTCAAGGTTGCGTTTGACAACCAGGCGAAGGTCTTCGCCGAGATGGATGACCCGTATATGAAGGAGAGAGCGGCAGACATCTACGACATCGAGCACGCGGTGCTCAGTTATCTCTTCGGCATCAGCGGAGACATTCTGCAGGGCACGGAACCCTGCATTCTGGTTGCAAATGACTTGACGCCGTCCGAGACGGTGCGTCTCAACAAGTCGCTCTTACTCGGCATCATCACGCGGGAAGGCTCGCTCAACAGTCACACGGCCATCCTTGCACGCTCCATGGGCATTCCGGCACTTGTACAGTGCAAGGATGTCAACGAGGATTGGGAAGGGAAGCCTGCGATCATTGACGGCTACAACTCCTGCGCCTACATTGAGCCGACAGGCGATCTCGAGAAGACCCTCCGGAAGCGGAAGGAAAAGGATGCGAAGCAGAGGGCGCTCTTGCAGGAGTTGAAGGGCAAGAGCAATACGACCATCGACGGCAAGACCATTCAGGTCTATGCGAATATCGGCGGCCCCTCCGACATCGGCCTCGTCCAGCAGAACGATGCGGGCGGCGTGGGGCTGTTCCGCTCGGAGTTTGTCTATCTCAATGCGAGAGATTATCCGAGCGAAGAGGAGCAGTTTAACGCCTACCGCCTCGCAATCGAGACACTCGCGCCGAAGCAGGTTATCATCCGCACCTGTGACATCGGCGCGGATAAGCAGGTTGAGTACATGGGCATGGAGAAAGAGGAGAATCCGGCACTCGGACTCCGCGCAATCCGCATCTGTCTGACGCGGAAGGCTTTCTTTAAGACCCAGTTGCGCGCCTTGCTTCGGGCTTCCGCCTACGGTAATCTCGGCATCATGTTCCCGATGATCATCTCCATGCGAGAGCTCCGAGAATGCAAGGAGTTGCTCGCGGAGTGCGCCGAAGAGCTGAAAAAGCAGGGTGTGAAACTCGGCAAGTATGCGGTCGGCATCATGATCGAGACGCCGGCGGCCGTACTGATTGCCGATGAACTTGCGGAAGAGTGCGACTTCTTCTCCATCGGCACCAATGACCTCACGCAGTACACCCTGGCCATTGACCGGCAGAATGCGGCGCTGGATCCCTTCCTCGTAAAACATCACCCGGCTGTGCTTCGGCAGATTAAGATGACCATTGATGCGGGACACCGTCACGGCACCTGGGTCGGTATTTGCGGAGAGCTCGGCGCGGATCTCGCGCTCACGGAGACCTTTCTCCGCATGGGCGTTGACGAGCTTTCGGTGAATCCGGTTTCGGTTCTACCGCTCAGAAAGGTTATCCGCGGCATCGACCTCCGGAAGGAGCCGGGCTCGGGTCTCACGGACGAACCGGAAGCGGAGCATACGACAACGGAGTAAGGCAAGTTAAGCCGTGAAAGCGACTTCACGGCATCATAGAAGGGGAGAGAGTGTCCGCCCAAGGCGCCGAGAACAAGGCGCAAGGCGGCACTCTTTTTTTGGAAGAAGCCTATGTGCGCGAGGGAAAAGCTGCTGCGCAGGGAAACCGCCGCACAGGCGGCAGTCAAACCTCTTGCGTGGGGAAAAGGTTGGCGGATTCCATGCGGAGAGTGACACGGAGAAGTCAAGCCTCGGGAGTGGGGGAAATGGGGATCGAAGTACTGCCTCTCGCAGAGCGGAAAGTCAAAGCCTTGCGTGTGGGAAGAGTTTCATGTACGGGGATAGCCCTTAGGATTGGGGAGAATAGTGCAGAAAGGAGTGTGCTTCTACCGCACAGAAATGTAATATGCTAAAATAGAACAAATAGTGCGCTACACAGACCGCAATTCGGCAGTCGAGGAGTCAGAGTATGAAACAATTATGGTATCTCTTGGTTCCGCTCGGGGCAGCAATCCTTATTTTCAGCATACGCGGGTTGATAAGAGCCGTGAAGGCGAAGCTGCTCTATGAGCAAGCCTACATCGAAGAGAGCGGCAGCTTTACTGTCACGGAGCCGGGGAATTACGGCATTTGGTTAAACGGAAAGCAGTACAGCAAATCCCCTTATGGGGAGTTCGACTTGCAACTCTCAATCAAAGAGACAGGGGAGATGATTCCGCTGAACAGACCTCTGATGCGCACCACCGTAAGCGGCATCGGAACCGCACGGATTGAGCTCTATACCTTTCATGCGGATGTGGGAAACTATACCTTAACGCGGACCGATGGGGCAAACCTCGGTGACAGACTGCTCTCAAATGTCGGAAAGATCGTGAGCAGAAAACCGGTTGACTATGAGCGCTTCTCCTTCCGGGTGTATCCGCACGGTTCCTTTGCGCTTTGGTTTGCCTATACCTTCGGCAATGTTTTGGGCATCATGCTTGTGATGTGGGGTATACTCCTGCCGCACTATCTCTAAGCCGAGGCGAGGCACCTCGCCGAATGCTTGCGTGATAGCAGGAACCCTGCTTTGCACCGATACAACTGTAGGTAGGTGAATTTTGCAAATCAGAGCTTGGAAAGAGCCTAAGATATATGTTATACTATAACAGGTACATTCTTCGAGTCACTTCTGAGAGCTACGCTTCGAAACCAAGGAATGAGAAGACAAAGTCAAAAAAGGATTGAAAAAGTCGTTGACATTTGTCGGTACAGTGGCTATACTAACTAAGCTGTATCGAGCGGCAAGCGAGAGAGCCGCGACAACTGAAGAGCGTTTTGATTCAGGCACAGTACTTTTGCAGAAGTACCCAAGTGGTTGAAGGGGCTCCCCTGGAAAGGGAGTAGGTCGTTAATAGCGGCGCGAGGGTTCAAATCCCTCCTTCTGCGTCGCCGACTCGGTCGGCAAGAACTTTGAAAATCAAAGATCAGACAGTACAAACAACCCTGAAATCTCTGTGAAAACAGA
>ERZ773051.135-NODE-135-length-60835-cov-8.814084_pt1 | contig 60835 bp, 58 predicted proteins | sample MGYA00580631_ERZ773051 | MGnify/ENA primary metagenome ERZ773051 (study PRJEB29015, sample SAMEA2738137) | human oral metagenome | biome: human oral; feature: human-associated habitat; material: saliva | place: China | collected 2204 ... | reverse complement strand
TGGTCTCCGCGCGGGTTCTCCGCTCCGCGGTCTCACGGACGATGGTTTCCCGCGGGCTCGCGACAGTCTCTTCGTTGTCGCGGTGCGATTCGTGGCTTCGCTGCGGCGTCACGCCGGGGCCGCCGTTCACACCTGTGACGCCGGTTCCCGCGGTGACATGGGCGGAAGTCTCAATGCTCTCGAGCGTCTCTTCGAGCGAAACATTCTCTTCGGAAGCACTGCTCTCGTCAATGACATCGTCGTGCAGATCGCCGCCTGCGTCGCGGTTGGCATCGGGATCGGCCTCGGTGGTGCCGTAGGTTTTTTCGTACTCGCTTCGCGCCGCGCTGTCTACATTCAGATTGAAAAGATCTTTTTCGCCGCTGTCATAGTCCACCTGCTCGCCGGTCGAACTCTTGAAGTAGGCCTTAATGACGGATTCCGGCTGTTCCCAGTCTTTCTCCGGCAAATCTTTGTGGATGTCGGTCATGACACCTTTCCAGATGCGTCCCGCGACGGTGGCACCGTAGATACCGGGCATGGGACGCGGCTGGTCATAGCCGACCCAGACGGCTGCGGTGTAATAACGGGTGTAGCCGCAGAACCAGGTGTCCTTCGAGTCATTCGCCGTTCCGGTTTTACCGGCGGCCTGCTGACCCTCAATGTCAAGACCGCGGCCGGTGCCGTAGGACTTGTCCATGGTGCCTTTCAGAATGTCGGTGATCATGTAGGCCGTGCCCTCGGTGTAGACCTGGGTGCGCCGTGAGCTGACCGGAATCACCTGCTGCTCGGTGCGGTCATAGACCACGGAGCGGAGGCAGGTCTTGTCGTCGTAGACGCCCATGTTCGCGAAGGTCGAAAAGCCCTTTGCCATGTCGACGACGCGTGTGCCGTAGGTAAAGCCGCCAATCGAGACGGCCGCCGCGGTGCTGTCCTGCCAGGAGAGGGAAGAGAATTCCATCTTCCCGAGATAGGAGAGGCCGGTCTTCACGCCGATTTTCTGGAGGAGCTGCCAGGCCACGGTGTTCAGCGAGCGGTTCAGCGCCTCGCGGAGCGTCACGGAGCCGTAGTACTTATTGCCGGAGTTCTTCGGGCCGCCGTCAAACTCGTGATCGTCAATCACATAAGACGGATAGAAGTAGCCGGTCTCGAAGGCAGGCGCGTAGTCAATCAAGGGTTTAATCGTGGATCCCGGCTGGCGTCTCGCAAGGAACCCGCGGTTATAGGCGTCGTCCGTGCCGCGGCCGCCCACAATCGCGACGACGGCGTTGCTGTCGTTGTCAATGACCACACCTGCGCCCTGGAGCGCGAACTTGCCGTTTTCCTGCTTTTCGTTCGAGCGGTCATCGAGCGTCTCGTCGAGGCGCTTCTGGAGTTTCGCCTGGATATCCGAGTCTATGGTCGTATAAATCTTATAGCCGCCCGCGCGAATCTTTTCGCTCTTGTCGGCGTAGAGCTCGCGGTACTCGGCCTGATACTTGTCATACTCCTCTTTGTTCTTGAAGGTATACTTGAACTTAAAGCCGTCGGTCTTCATGAGCTGCAGTGCCGTGCAGTAGATCGCATAGCTGGTCTGGTAGTTTTCGGTCGCCGCGGCCACCTTGGTCTGCGGGGCGATTTCGAGCGGTTTTTCTTTGTATTCGGCGAGCTCTTCGGCCGTGATATCGCCCTGCTTATACAGATTGGTCAGCACTTCGTTCCGCTTGCGCAGCGCGTTCTTCGGGTGATTGACCGGCTCGTACGTCGCCGGACGGTTGCTGATGCCGACCAGCACGGCGGCTTCCCAGGGCTCCAGATCCTTGGCGCTCTTGTCGAAGTAGTAGCGGCTTGCGGCTTCCACACCGTAGCAGCCGTGCGCGTAGAAGTTGCCGTTGCAGTAGAACTCGAGTATCTTGTCCTTGCCGAAACGCTTCTCGAGCTGGGGCGCGAGAAGTATCTCGGTGAATTTTCGCTTCAGCGAGCGCTCCTGGGTGAGATAGGTGTTTTTGATGACCTGCTGGGTAATCGTGGAGCCGCCCTGGGTCACGCGCCGGTGTTTGACATAGGAGAGTCCCGCACGGGCAATGGCGAGCCAGTCCACACCGTGGTGGTTGTAAAAGCGCCGGTCTTCCTGCGCGACATAGGCCTTTTTCAGCCAGGGGCTGATGTCGTCGGAGCCGACATAGACATAGTGATGACCGGAGCTGATTACGCCGATTTGTTTGTCATCCTTGTCAAAGATTTCGGTGTCCGTCACGAGGCGGAAATCGTCCTCGGACATGTGCTGATAGGTCTCGTAGGCGTGCTGCTGGATGGACTGCAAATCCGGAAACACCTTGATGAAGAGAAAAGCGACGGCCGCGAGGATGCAGAGCATGAAGACGAGAAGCAGGGTCTTCAGGATGCGGACGACAATATGTGCCTTCTTCTTTTTTCGCTTACTTGCCTGTTGTGCCATGTGTTGTTTACCTCTCTGATGCCTCACTCGGTGAGGGCTGCATACGAAAAGCGTATCAGTTTGCCAAGTACCGCAGGGCTCAGTTCCACCTGATAGCCGCGTTTCCCGGCGGAGATGATAATGCTCTCGAATGTTTCCGCACTCTCGTCGACCACAGTCGGGAAGATCTTTTTCATGCCGATCGGCGAGCAGCCGCCGTGCACATAGCCCGTGAGCGGCAAAAGATCCCGCTGCGGAAGCATGGCGATCGATTTTTCGCCGACTGCCTTGGCTGCACTCTTTAAAGAGAGGGAAGCGGGGCCCGGAATCACGAAAACATAGTGCTGTCCGGATTTTCCGACGGTGACCAGGGTCTTGAAGACCTGCGCCGGATTCTGACCGAGATAAGCTGCGACCTCCTCTGCGCTGACGGCCTCTTCCGGTGGATAGCTGTGTTCGACATACGGGAGCTTCTTGCCGTCCAGAAGGCGGCACACATTGGTTTTTTCATTGTTTTTTGACATACGGTTACTATAACACAGCCCCCTTGCCTTGTATAGGACGGCAAAATGTCGGTATGCCGCGCTTGCGTTCCTATGCTATAATCTTGTATAACCCGACCGTAATGATAGGAGGATGCATGAAACATGAAAGAAGAAAGAAAAGCGCAGGAAAAGCTGCGTACCTATCTGCGATGGCCCATATTTCCCGCTGTGCTCTCGATATTGACGGCGGTATTGATTTGTGTTTCGAATTGGGAGACCGGCTTGCTGGTCTTTTTGCTCGCGTTGATTTCCGGCAGTATCTGTCTTCGGTTCTATGCGGTTTCCGGTGCGGAAATCAACCAGGCGATGATCGGTTTTTCGGCGGCGACGGACAGTATGCAGGCGCGGCTTGCCGACCGGCTGGATATCTGTTACGGCCTGCTGGACAGGACAGGCACCTTTGCCTACCGGAATACGGCATTGACGGAACTCCTTGCGGCGGAACACAAGACCGCGCAGCGACTGGAGGATTTATTTCCGGAACTCACGCGGGAGGAGCTCGCAAAGATTGCGGAGAGCGCGGACTACCATCTGAGTCTCGGCGCACTGCGGCTCCGCGTGCGGCTCGTGCGGGAGCAGATTGATACGGAGTCGGTCTTTGCCGTCTATTTTTATGACGAGACAGCCCTGCTCAGGCTCCGGGAAGAAGAGGAGAGCCGCCGCCTCACAGCGGGTCTCCTGTATCTCGACAACTACGAAGAGGCGATGGAGAGCGTCGACGAAGTGCGGCGCCCGCTGCTCACCGCAATGATTGACCGGAAGATTGTCCGCTACTTTGACGGGATGCAGGCCATCATGAAGAAGCTCGAGAAGGACAAGTACTTCTTTGTGATTGAGCGCCGTTATCTGCAGGATCTTTTAGACAGCCAGTTTGATATTCTGGAGCAGGTCAAGACCGTGAACATCGGCAATGAGATGCGCATCACGCTCTCAATCGGCATCGGTGACGGCGGCAGCAGTTACGCGCAGTGCTACGACTTTGCGCGCCAGGCGATTGATATGGCGCTGGGGCGCGGCGGCGACCAGGCGGTTGTCAAGGATGGCGAGAACATCCGCTACTTCGGCGGCAAGTCGAATTCCAAGGAGAAGACAACGCGCGTCAAGGCACGCGTCAAGGCGCATGCGTTCCGCGAACTGATCGAGAACAAGGACAGACTCTTGATCATGGGACATAAGCTCATGGACATCGATTCGCTCGGCGCGGCAGTCGGCATCTGGCGCATTGCGACGACCATGGGCAAGGAGGCGCACATTGTCTCTTCGGCGGTCAACGGCGCAATTCGCCCCATGCTCGAGCGCTTTTATAACGGCGACTATCCGGAGGACATGTTCATCCCCGAGGAGAAGGCTATGCAGCTCCTTGATGAAGACTCGGTACTGGTCGTCGTGGATACCAACCGGCCGTCCATGGTCGAGGGCCCGAGGCTTCTGGATGTCGCAAAGACCATCGTGGTGCTGGATCACCACCGCCAGAGTCAGGATTCCATCCGGAACGCCCAGCTCTCGTATGTCGAGACCTATGCGTCGAGCGCCTGCGAGATGGTCGCGGAGGTTGTGCAGTACATCTCGGACGATGTGAAGATTCGGGCGGTCGAGGCCGATGCGATGTACGCCGGCATTGTGATTGACACCCACAATTTCCAGAACCAGACCGGTGTCCGGACTTTTGAGGCCGCGGCCTTCCTCCGGCGAAACGGTGCCGATGTGACGCGCGTCCGGAAACTGTTCCGTGAGAAGCTCGATGACTACCGCGCAAAGAGCGAGGCGATTCACAACGCGGAAATTTACCGCGAGAACTTTGCGCTGAGTTACTGTGACGCGACGGGGCTCGACAACCCGACCGTGGTCGGCGCGCAGGCGGCAAACGACTTGCTCGATGTCATCGGCGTGAAAGCAAGTGTCGTCGCGACGACCTTCCGCGAGAAGGTGTATCTCTCGGCGCGTGCCATTGACGAAGTCAATGTTCAGGTCATGATGGAAAAACTCGGCGGCGGCGGTCACCGCACCATTGCCGGCGCGCAGCTCTCGGGGCTCACGCAGGAAGAGGCCATGGAGCAGGTGAAACAAGTCATCGACGAGATGCTTTTGAAAGGAGAAATCTCATGAAAATTGTGTTATTACAGGATGTGAAGTCGCTCGGCAAGGCCGGCACGCTCGTGGAAGTTTCGGAGGGCTATGCGCGGAACTTTCTGCTGCCGAAAAAGCTCGGCGCGGCGGCGACGGCCGAGAATCTGAACACCCTGAAGTTAAAGCAGGCGAATGAGGCAAAAATTGCGGCGGAGCAGCTCGCCGAGGCGAAGGCGCTCGCGGCCAAGATTGAGGCCGGCAGCGTGACTGTGCACATCAAGGGCGGCGAGAACGGAAAGACCTACGGTTCTGTTTCGACCAAGGAACTTGCGGAAGCCGTGAAGGAACAGCTCGGCCTGGAACTCGACAAGAAGAAGATTGCTCTCGCGGAGCCGATCAAGAGCTTCGGCAGCTATGAGACCGTAGTCAAGCTGCACCGCGATGTGCAGGCGACGCTCAAGGTCAATGTGACGGAAGCAAAATGACGGACGACACTCAAAATGTGCTAAAGCGCATCATGCCGCACAGCGAGGAGGGAGAGCGCTCCATCCTCGGTGCGGTTTTTGTGGATCAGAACAGTCTTGCCGTCGCGCTGGAACACTGCAGTGCGGCGGATTTTTATTCCAAGCAGTACGGCATTGTCTTCTCTTGCATGGCAGAACTCTTCAACGAGGGCAAGCCGGTCGATATTCTGACGGTACAGGAAAAGCTGAAGACAAAAGATGTGCCGCCGGAAATGCAAGGGCTGGATTTTTTGCGCGAGATTGCGCAGAGCGAGGCGACCGCCGCGAACATCCGGGAGTACGCGAAGATTGTCCGCGCAAAGGCGGTCAAGCGGAAGCTGATTCAGGCGAGTGAGGAGATTGCGAACAGCTGTTATGCCGACAGCCAGGAGCTCGAGGTGCTGTTGCAGGAGACCGAGGAGAAGATGTTCCGCATCCTGCAGCAGCGGAGTGCGGCGGAATTCACCCCGATTTCGGAGATTACCCTGCGGGTGCTGGAGAGAATCCAGAAAGCCTATCAGAACGGCGCGGAGGTGACCGGCATCCCGACCGGCTTTATAGACCTCGACCGGAAGCTGAGCGGCCTCCAGCCCTCCGACCTCGTGCTGATTGCGGCGCGCCCCTCGATGGGAAAGACAGCCTTCGTGCTGAACATTGTCGAGCACGCAGCCGTGCGGAACGGGCGATCCTGCATGATTTTCTCGCTCGAGATGAGCAAGGAGCAGCTGGTGAACCGCATCCTCTCGATGGAGTCGAGTGTCGACGCGCAGAAGATGCGAAACGGTGATCTCTCGAGCGGCGATTTCAGCAACATCATCGAGGCGGCCGCACATATCTCCGAGAGCAAAAATCTGGTGATCGATGACACGGCGGGCATCGGCATCGGCGAACTGCGTAGCAAGTGCCGGAAGCAGAAGTTAGAGCACGGGGTGGACCTCGTGATCATCGACTACCTGCAGCTCATGAGCGGCAGCGGCAAGTCCGGCGAAAACCGCCAGCAGGAGATTTCCGACATCTCCAGAAATTTAAAGGCGCTGGCGCGTGAACTGCAGGCGCCGGTGATTGCGCTCTCCCAGCTCTCCCGCGCGGTGGAGCAGCGGCCGGATCACCGCCCGATGCTCTCGGATCTCCGTGAGTCCGGCGCCATCGAGCAGGACGCGGATGTCGTGATGTTCCTGTACCGCGACGACTACTACAACAAGGACACCGAGCACCCGAACGAGGCCGAGGTCATCATCGCGAAACAGAGAAACGGCCCGATCGGCACAGTCAGTCTGGTCTGGAAGCCGGATACCACGCGCTTTGTCAATATGGCGCGCTGACACAAAAAAAGCTCTGAGCGTAAGCTCAGAGCTTTTTTTTGCGATTTTTCTCAGTTTGCCTCAGAAATTGCGCCGACCGGGCATACAGCCTCGCAAGCGCCGCAATCGATGCAACCGGACTCGTCGATCACATACTGCGTGTCTCCCTGGGAGATCACACCAACCGGACATTCACCAGCGCAGCTGCCACAGCTGACGCAAGCATCAGAAATTCTGCGTGCCATAATCAAATTCCTCCTTGATTCTTCTAAACTAGGACAGCATCTTTGCTGTTTCCCACATTGTAAACGAAAGAAGTCGTAATTACAAGCAGAGGATTTAGCAAATCTGCACTTTTAGAGGTACATCTTGGACGATTTGTTATCATTAACTAACAAAACTTAAGGCATGCTTAGAGTTTTGCGAGCGAAGTAAGCACATCCTTCGAGAGGATGCGGTCATAGTGCTCGTCGTAGAAGGCGGCGCGCGCCGGGCTCAGCAGCAGGGGATCGCTGTATTCGCCGAGGCTGTTGCAGAGCAGGGCGATGTGCAGCGAAAACTGCCGTTTGAAGCGGAGCACCAGGGTGTACCGACCGTTTTCCGGATTTCGGTAAAGCGATTCCGCAACGAGCTCGGTTGCGAGGTCTTGCAGGGCGTGAGCGGCTGTGATGACAGCGTCCAGATTCGGGAAGCGGAAGCCGCGCACCAGATACTCGGAAGGTTCCGGGATTTTTTCGTCGAGCTTGACGGGTGTGAACTCATTCGCAAGGGAGGCACATTTTCGCAGAAGCTCATCCATCTCGTCGTCATCCAAAGACGATTCCCGCTCGTCCGTGTCCTGCAGGAAATCGGAGAATCCCATCCGGTCCTCGTCCTCCTCCTCTGTGTCCGTCGAAGGGACAAAGCGCGAAAAGCGCGCATCCAGTTCCTCCGGATCGTCCACTTTGGTAATCAGTACCCGAATGCTGTCGTCGGAGAGCGGTATGGACTCCACGCGCAGCGGCATATCATCGACTTCAAAGCCCAATTCAGAGGATGCCTGCTGCATCATCTCCCGAAGAAGGCGTCTTGCTTTTTTGCTGCCATATGCGAGTTCATTGAGCTCGATGTCGCGCTCAATCAAATCAAAACCGGACAGCGTGCAGCTGATCTGATACTCGCTGACGCGCTCTAATTTCATGGACTTCACCTCTTTCTGTTTTGTTAAAGCATAATACAACGGAATACCGCGTTTTGCAATTGAAGATTACGGCGGTTATTGGTATACTTTAAACGGATGGAGAACAGGAGGCAGCAGTTTTAGATCTTGTCCCCAAGACAAAAGATTCCTTTCTGAAAACGGCGACACTCCGTCGCCGCGTCGCACGCATCCGTGCGGTGTATTTCCCCAAAAGTACTCAAAAATCCGGAGCTGTCCGGCGCTTTTTTGTATGCGTGAACTACGCCATCCATCTCGCGCAGCAGAGGGCGGCAACCCGCGGAATTCGCGATTCCGCCATGATGTCACGGAAAATCTTTGTCAACTGTATGTGCTGCCGAGCCTGCAAGTTTGGAGCACAGACGGCAGTGTGCTTGTCACGGAGCGCACTGCCGCTTTTTTGTTTGTCTTCACACAGAATTCGCCGTTTTATGATATACTGTTCCGGAATTATTTAGGGCTCTCTTCCTAATATTAATGGGATGTAACCGCACTTCAGAGGAGGATTATCTTGGAAGAAAGGAATGAAACAAAGGAGCTGCAGAATACGAAGCGAAGCCGGAAGCGAAACGGCAGGAGATCTTTGCTGCCCCTGGTCTTGCTGCTCGCGCTCGTCGCAGTCATTCTCGGGCTCTGGTATCGGCAGTTCGGACCGAGCCGCACCCGAATCAGCGAGAACAGTCTGTTCGGCGTGCAGGGCGATGAAGTCGCCGTGCTCTATAACTATGAATTGCAGAGCGACAAGGCGGTTCTCGAGAACGGCCGTGTCTATCTGCCACTGACACTCGTGAAAAGCAAGATGAATCAGCGCTTCTACTGGGATAAGGACGAGAAATGCATGGTCTACGCAGCGCCCGGCGGCGTCCGCACATTTACGGCGGAAGAGGTGGACACGGAGGGCAAGCCGCTCTTTTTTGTCAAAGACCAGGCGCTTTACCTCTCGCTGCCGCTACTCTGCGAATTTACGAATGTCCGCACCGAGGCCTATACGGACGGTGAGGTCAAGCGGATTTTTGTCGAGACTGCACCGGAGAGCGACGAAGTGCGGGCGGCAAAGCATAAGACCGTACTCCGGAGCCGGCCGAGTGTGCGCGGCAGTATTGTCACGGTCGCGGCAAAGGCGGAGGCGCTCCGCGTGATTCCGGACCATGCCGATGCAAAGACGGATACCGCGCGCTGGGTGCGCGTCAAGACCGACAGCGGTTTCACCGGCTATGTGCAGCAGAGTAGGCTTGCGGCGGCGGAGACGGTGCCCTATCAGAATTCGTTTGTCGCACAGGACTACGGAACGCTCTCCCTCGGCGGCAAAGTGCTGCTCGGTTTCCACCTTGTTTCCAACCAGGCGGCCAATCAGGGACTTTCGACGCTTGCGGGCAATGCAAGCGGCATGAACGTGATTGTTCCGACCTGGTTCTCGCTCCGCGGCAATGAGGGCGACTATCAGAGCTATGCCGACCGCGCCTATGTGGAAGCGGCGCACGAGAAAGGTCTCAAGGTCTTTGCGCTGCTCGATAACTTTGACAAGAGTGTCACGACGGGAGAACTCCTGAAAAAGACATCCGTGCGGAAAAAGCTGATTGATTCGCTGATGGCAGACGCCGATCTCTACGGCTTTGACGGCATCAATGTGGATCTCGAGCTCATCAAACAGGAGGCGATTGACCAGTACCTCGAATTCATCCGTGAACTCTCGGTCGCCTGCCATGCAAAGCAGCTCTACCTCACGGTGGATGTTCCGAATCCCGCGAAGTTCAATGCCTACTACGACAGAAAAGAACTCGCGGTCTTCTGCGACTACATCATCAACATGGGCTATGACGAGCACACCGGCGGCGACGCACCGGGCAGCACGGCTTCGCTCGACTTCGTGACGACGGGGCTTGACGCCTGCCTCGAAGAGATTCCGAAGGAAAAACTGATTCAGGCTGTGCCGTTCTACACGCGACTCTGGACGGAGGACAAGAACGGCAAAGTGTCGAGCGAGGCGCTCGGCATGAAGGCGGCGCAGGACTGGGTCAACAAGAACCAGGTCAGCCTGACCTACGACGAGACGCTCGGGCAGAACTACGGTCAGCGCTCGGCAAACGGAAGCATCCAGTCCATCTGGATGGAGGACGCCAAGTCGATGCAGGCGCGCATGGAAGTGATACGGGCCAAGGACCCCGCCGGCATCGCCGTGTGGCGGCTCGGCCTTGAGACAACGGATGTATGGGGGATAATCAATCGGTAATGGGAAATTTAGGTCAGAAAATTGCGGAAAATCTTATCTTTGTCGGCGAGTTCCTGCTAATTGTCTTTCTCTGCTTCTTTGTCGCCTACGTCATCGAGAAGCGGATTCAGCGGCGGAGAGGGCAGAAAGAGCGCATTCTGAGCACCCGGAAGATGGCCATGATAGGTCTCTTCTCGGCGGCTGCGGCTGTGCTCATGCTGTTTGAGGTGCCGGTGCCGTTCGCGCCGCCCTTTTATAAAATCGATCTCTCGGAGCTCCCGATTTTAATTCTGAGCTTTGCCTACGGCCCGGTCGCAGGGGTGATGGCGGAGTTTCTGAAAGTTTTATTGAAGCTGGTGTTTAAGTCGACCTCGACCGCCTTTGTCGGCGAGCTCGCGAACTTTGCGGTGGGCTGCGCGCTCGTGCTCCCGGCCGGTATTTTCTACTTTGAGAAGAAGACCAAGCGTCAAGCCTTCGTTGCCTGCGCGCTCGGCGTGATCTGCATGACCATCTTCGGTTCGCTCCTCAATGCGGTTTATCTGCTCCCGAAATTCGCGGCGCTCTACGGTATGCCGCTCGAGACCATTGTGCAGATGGGAACCAAGGTGAACCCGCGCATTGTGAGCGTCGAGACCATGGCGCTCTATGCGGTCGCACCGCTGAATCTCGTAAAGGGGAGCGTGGACATGTTGCTTACGATTCTTCTCTACAAGCGCCTGAGCCATGTGCTGAAAGAGCAGGAAGGACGGCGCTGAGCATGGAGACAATCTATGGTCTGCTGACCGGAAGCAGGGCGGAGCGGGAGGAAGCATTGGCGCGCGCCGGAGAAATACTTCGCGCCGGCGGTCTGGTCGCATTTCCGACCGAGACTGTCTACGGCCTCGGCGGCAATGCACTGAGCGCTGCGGCGGCGGAAAAAATCTACGCGGCAAAGGGGCGGCCGAGCGACAATCCGCTGATTGTCCACATTGCCCGCTTCGAAGAGATGGAGCCTCTGGTGCGGGAAATCCCGGAGAGTGCCGGAAAGCTCGCGGAGGCTTTCTGGCCGGGGCCGCTCACCATGATTTTGCCAAAGAGCGAGGCAGTGCCGCGCGAAACCAGCGGCGGGCTCGACACGGTCGCAATCCGGCTGCCGCTCGATCCGAATGCGAGAGCCTTGATTCTGGCGGCGGGACTGCCGGTTGCGGCACCCTCCGCGAATACCTCGGGGCGCCCGAGCCCGACGGAGGCGCGCCATGTGAAAGAGGATCTCGGCGGCAAAATCGACATGATACTGGACGGCGGCGCGGTTGCCGTGGGGCTCGAGTCGACAATCGTAGATCTGACCGGCAGTGTGCCCGCCTTGCTCCGCCCGGGCGCGATTACGCCGGAAATGCTGGAAGGCGTGCTCGGGAAAATAGAGTTTGACCCGGTGCTCACAAAGCCGCTCACGCCGGACATGCACCCCAAGGCACCCGGCATGAAGTACCGGCACTACGCGCCGCGCGCCGAGATGTACCTGGTCGACGGGACACAGGCGGCGGTCATCCGGAAAATCAACGCCTGCGCCGCCGCGGCGAAGTCGGGCGGCAAAAAGGTCGGCATACTCGCGAGTGCGGAAAACGCGGATGCCTATTGTGCCGATGCGGTTCTGTGCCTCGGGGAACGCGCAAAACCGGCGGAGATTGCTCACAATCTCTTTGCCGCGCTCCGCGAGATGGATGCCCGCGCGGTCGATGTGATTTACGCCGAGGCATTTCCGGAGAGCGGGGTCGGCCTCGCCGTTCGGAATCGCATGAACAAGGCGGCGGGACATCACTATCTGTACGCAGAGGAGGGAAAATGAGCGGAAAGCGCGAAGACTATATCAGCTGGGACGAATATTTCATGGGTGTCGCCTATCTCTCGGCGCTCCGCTCGAAGGATCCGAACACCCAGGTCGGCGCCTGCATCGTGAGCGATGACAACAAGATTCTCTCGATGGGCTATAATGGCTTCCCGAGAGGCTGCTCGGACGATGAGTTTCCCTGGGGGAAGGAGCACGAGCAGGACGACCCTTATCAGGCAAAATACTTCTATGCGACGCACAGCGAGCTGAATGCGATTCTGAATTACCGCGGCGGTTCGCTCGAGGGCAGCAAGCTCTATGTGACCTTGTTCCCCTGCAACGAGTGCGCCAAGGCGATTATACAGAGCGGTATCCGAACCCTGATTTACGGAGAGGATAAGTACGGCGACACGGCGGCGGTTCGCGCGAGCAAGCGCATGCTGAACGCGGCGGGCGTTCGCTACTACCAGTACACGAAGACGGGGCGGAAGCTTCGGATTATTGTCTGAGTTTTCTCTTGCCGAAGGCGAAGAGAGGGACTATAGTAAAATGAAATTCAGCGGCAAATGCCGCAGAGACAGAGGTGAAGAAGATGAAAGATAAGCGTCGTAGAGTGGTGGCAATGATAGTGGCAGTGGTGCTCTGTGCTTCGATGGTGCTCGGCATGGCCGCAGCCGGCCTCAGCGCGTTCCTGCATTGAGGCAGAACTATCCGGAACTCGTCGCAGCCTGTTCGGCGGGAAACCTTGAGACTGCGAGATATTTAGAAGAGTGCGGGTCGAAAAACAAAATATATGTTCGAGACCTTGCGATGTCTTTGGAGCGACTGAAAGCCGAGGAAGACGCCAGGGAAACCGCCTTGCGGCTGGGGCGGGAGACGGATGCGGAGACGCTCTGCCTGCCCTACGGCAGAGGGGGGCTTCTCGCGGCAGTCTATCTCACCGCGCTTGCGCGGAGGTCTGGCGTCGAAATCCGGCTCCGCGCGGTGCCGATTCGCCAGGAGACCATAGCGCTCGCGGAGGCGCTCGGCAAAAATCCCTACCGCATGGACACGGCGGGCGTCTTGTTTTTGACCGCGCAAAGCGACAGCTTGGTGCAGGCGCTTCGCGGGACAGGGATTCCGGCAGCCTGCATCGGCCGCCTGATGCCGGGACTTGATAAGTGCGTGGTCGATAAGACCGAGCGCGAATACATCAACCGCCCGGAAAAGGGCATCACATTGGAAGCGGAAGTGTTTGAGACAGAAAGGACGAAAGATGCGTGAAAAAATCCTCGCGGTTCTCGAGAAGAACGCGCGTATCGACATCCATGAACTCGCAATGCTGCTCGGCGAAAGCGAAGTAGCGGTTGCGAACGAGATTGCGGACATGGAGAAAGAGAATGTGATCCGCGGCTATCACACCCTGATTAACTGGGAGAACACGAGCAATGAACGCGTGGAAGCGCTGATTGAGGTCAATGTGACCCCGCAGCGCGGCATGGGCTACGACCGCATTGCGGAGCGCATTTACCAGTACAACGAAGTGGATTCCGTCTATCTGATGAGCGGCGCCTTCGATTTCATGGTGCTCCTCGAGGGGAAGACCATGCGGGAAGTCGCGCTCTTTGTCTCCGAGCGTCTGGCACCGCTCGAGTCGGTGACAGGTACTTCGACGCACTTCGTGTTGAAGAAGTACAAGGATCACGGCACGGAGATGGAAGTGAAGAAAGAAGACGAAAGGCAGTTGTTCATGGCATGAGAGATATCAACGAAATTTTAGCGAAGAAGACAGTTGCCCTGCAACCCTCCGGCATCCGGAAGTTTTTCGACATTGTGCGCACCATGGAGGGGGCCATTTCCCTCGGCGTCGGCGAGCCGGACTTTGACACGCCCTGGCCCATCCGGGAGGAGGGTATTTATTCGCTGGAGCGCGGCCGTACCTTCTACACAAGCAATGCGGGTCTCAATGAGCTCCGCGAGGAGATTGCGCGCTACATTCAGCGTCGCTTCGGCGTTTCCTATGAGCCGCTCAGCGAGATTACGGTGACGGTCGGCGGCTCGGAGGGCATAGATCTCGCTTGCCGCGCCATGCTGGATCCCGGCGACGAAGTCATTATCCCGCAGCCGAGTTACGTCTCCTACGAGCCCTGTGTGCGTCTCGCGGACGGTGTGCCGGTCATTGTGGAACTCAAGGAGAAGGATCGCTTCAAGCTGATGCCGGAGGATCTCGAGAAGGCCATCACCCCGCGCACCAAGTTTTTGGTGCTGCCGTTTCCGAATAACCCGACCGGCTCGATTATGACAAGAGAGGAGCTTGCGGCGATTGCGGAAGTCGCAATCCGCCATGACCTCTATGTGGTCTCGGACGAAATTTACACCGAGCTCACCTATAACGGCGAGGCACCGGCCTCGATCATTCAGATTCCGGGTATGCGGGAGAGAACCGTTCTGATCAACGGCTTCTCGAAGGCCTATGCGATGACCGGCTGGCGTCTCGGCTATGCCTGCGGGCCGGAGCCGATACTCCGCCAGATGATCAAGGTGCACCAGTACGCGATTATGTGCGCGCCGACCACAAGCCAGTATGCGGCGGTCGCGGCGCTCCGCGACTGCGACGCCGAGATCGCGCGGATGCGCGAGGCCTATAACCAGCGCCGCCGCTATCTCTTAAAGCGGCTCGAGGAGATGAATATTCCCTGCTTTGAGCCGGAGGGCGCCTTTTATATTTTCCCGAACATCTCGAAATTCGGCATGTCCTCCGAGGAGTTCTGCACGAAGCTGCTGACCGAGGAAAAGGTCGCGGTCGTGCCGGGCACGGCGTTCGGACAGAGCGGGGAGGGCTTTGTCCGCATCTCGTACGCGTACTCGCTCGAGCAGCTCCGTGAGGCTATGGGGCGCATTCAGCGCTTTGTGGAGCGCCACGCAAACTAAGGGAAACAGCCCCTGCGATGCAGGGGCTGTTTTTTTGACAAACAAGAAGGACAGTTGCGGGGTTTTCTACCAACTCTTTTTGTCCTATAACTCGTATTTCATGCAAGGCCGCAGTACTTTTTACCGATTCTTTTTGTCCTATAACGCAAAAAACGCCTGCCGCACATTCTGTGCGACAGGCGTTCTGCCGTTTGATTATCTGCTCTGGGTCCAGACACCGCTGTTGTCAACGAAGTAGCGGTTGTTGTCAACCCACTGGTTGGTCAGCATCTTGCCGAGGTTGCTGCCGTTCTCGGTGCTGAGCCAGTACCACTTGCCGGTGAAACGGCTCTTCAGCCAGCCGGTCTGCATGTAGCCGGACTTGTTGAAGTAGTACCAGTTGCCGTCAATCTGCTGCCAGTTGTCAGTCGTATAGGAGCGGTCTGCGTTGCAGTACCACCAACCGACATTGTCCTTCAGCCATGCGCCCTTGTTGCCGGAATTCGATCCGTTCGGGCCGGTCTGACCGCCGTTGTTGGAGCCGCCGTTGTTCGTCTTGCCGCCGAGTGCCGCGAGGATATCGTCATCGACGCTGAACTCATCCGACTCGGTCCAGTTGCCCTTCGAGCTGTTGCCGTTGCCGACAACCGCGCGGACCTTGACGGTGTAATCGCCCTTGCCGCCCTCGCGAATCTGGCTGCGGAAGTCGTAGCTCGTGCTGTTCGTCGTGACCGACTCGCGGATGGTATTGTTCCGGTAGAGTTTCACCTCGTACTGCTTTGCGTAGTCTGCCTGATCCCAAGAGACCACCGGGCTGTCATCGTCACCCCAGGAGACATCGCCGACTTCGAGTGCGTCCTTATCCGTGGACCCGGTCTTCGGCAGGGTGAGCGTGACGGTCATTGCACTGGCGCTCGTGACAATCTTGCTGACTTCGGCGCCCTTGCCGCCCTTGTCATTGAGCTTGACATTGCCCTTCGGCGTGCCCTTGAAGGTGAAGTCGCTGTCGGGCTTCAGCTTCAGTGTGACCTTCGGCTTCTTGCCGAAGTCGGTGTTCGTGACCGAAGTGACCTTGACGCTGTCCACGCCCGCACTGTCACTCTCGGCATCGATCTGGCTTGCCGTCATGCCCGGAGAGAGGTCGTAGTCGAGATCAATCGTGACATTCTGTACAACGCCCTTTGAGGACTTTGCAAAGGCGACGCTTGTCATGCCGAGCAGCATAGCAGCGCTCAGAACAATGGGAGCAACTTTCTTTAACAGATTCTTCTGCATCATTTCTGTTTCCTCCGTTCCGCAGGATTTCCTGCTTGGTAATTTTTTTGTTGTCTCTATCCTAAACGATTTCACTGAGAAAGAATAGTGGATTTCACTTACAGTTCTCTTACTTTCCTGTAAGAAGATTATCACAAAAATTTAACGGCCTTTGGTGTAACCTTTTCACAAAAAATAGCACCGCGAAACCTGCGGTGCTATTTTCCGGATGGTATCAATTCAACTCAGTATTTCGGAGTCCACTTGCCGTTGTAGTCGACGCGGTAGCCGTCCGGCGTCATTGTGCTGACAAGCATGGCGCCGTCATAGCCCACGTAGTAGTAGACACCCTCTTCGGTCGCGCTCTTAATCCAGGCATTTGCCCACATGGAGCCGTCGCTGCCCGAATAGTACCACTTATCGCCGACTTGGAACCAGCCGGTCGCCTTCTGACCGTTGTTCAGCATATAGCTCCAGCCGCCGTTCTCGAGCGACACCCAGCGGCCGGTTGCGGCAGCCGTGTTCTGTGCGCCGGTATTCTGTGTATTGGCCGCCTGGGTCTGTGCGGCAGCATTTTGCGCGGTCGTGCTCTGGTTGGCGGCAGTGCTCGCGGCAGCGGAAGTCTTGGTCTCATCCGCATTGCCGCGGTTCTGCTTGATCATCATAATGTCCTCGGATGTGATGGTCTCGGCGCCCATTGCGGAAGCTGGGCGTCCCTGGCCCTTGGCCCTTTTCTTCGCCGTAACCTGCGCGTAGTAGGTGCCGGCGCCGCGCTTTAAGACTTTGTCGGTGATGTCGGCCTTTTCCGATGTATAGCCTGCCGTGACAGCCGTGCCAATCTTGTGCTTCGGCTTTAAATCCGAGGAGCTGTAGAGCTGCACCGTGTAGCTTGTGCGGCTGTCGCCGACCGACCAGTTGACATAGACGCGGTCGTTCGAGACATCAAAGGAGACATCGCTGACCGAATAGTCCTGCGGGTCGTCATCTTCCGTCCGCGCGAAGCTCACAGCACCCTGTGAGAGCGTCATCGCGAGGCAGAGGAACAGGGCAGTTGCCCGTTTCAGTCGTTTCATCATAAAATACCTCCGAATTCTAAAAACTTCTATACAGCGAGTATAGCACAGCAAGCTTACGAATTCCTTACGACAGAATGACGATTCCCTGTCAGTGGCGCAGGTTTTTTTCGTCAGCTTTCGGAAGCGTGAAGATAAAACGGCTGCCGCCCTCTGTGCGTTGCATCGCTTCCAGACTCTCACCGTGCGCGAGCATGACTTCCCGTGCAATCGCAAGGCCGAGTCCCGCGCCCATCTTGTCCTGTCCGCGGGAGCGGTCGCCCTTAAAGAAGCGGTCAAAGATGCGGGACAAATCCTCGTCCGGAATACCGATGCCGCTATCGCTGACCGAGATCTCCATCCGGTTTCGGTGCTCCGTGCAGGCAATCTCAATCTCGCTGTTCTCCGGCGAAAACTTGATTGCGTTGTCGGTGAGATTGTAGAGGACCTGCTGGATGCGCAGGGCATCGGCATAGACAAAGCTCTGTTCTTCGACGAAGAAGAGGGAGATGCGGATATGCTTTGCCTTGCACTGGGGTTCAAAGCTCTCGGCCGTGGCGCGAATCAGCGCATTCAGCTCAAAGACGCTTCTGTGCAGCGTTTGCCCGGGATTCAGAGTATTGAGACGCAACATGTTTTCCGTGAGTTTCGAGAGGCGCTCGCTCTCGGCAATGACGCGCCGCATGTACTTTTCCCGCTGTTCGGGCGGGATGGTGCCGTCCAGAATGGCCTCGGAGAAGCCTTTGATCGAAGTCAGCGGCGAGCGGAAATCGTGGGATACATTGGCGATAAAGCGCCGCTCATCTTCTTCGAGCCGCGCGAGCTTTTCCGCCATCCCGTTCATGGTTGTCGCAAGATACCCCATCTCATCCTCGGCGTGCACCGGAATCCGGTGGGTCAGGTTGCCGTCGGCAAACTGGCGGGCGCCCTCGGTGATTGCGGCGAGTGGCCGGTACACCGCAAAGTGGAAAATAAAGAGGAGGGTGAGAGACAGCAGAAAGACAATGCCGTAGCTGATATAGACCAGATTCAGAATCTGCATCGCATCTTCCCGGACATAATTCATCCGGAGATGAATCACGACATAGCCGTAGGTCCGGTAATTGCCCGTAATCGGCGCGGAGACACTGAGGACGGTCTCCGGGAAGGAGCCGAAGTAGGAGCCGACTGTATAGGAGTGATTGCCGGTTGCGGTCGGATCAAAATCCGGTATGGTGCGGCCGTCCCAGCTGTGCGCGGAGTCAATGACAATCGCGCCGTTCTTGTCCATAATCCAGATTTCCGCCCGCAGAAAGGTGGAGACAGCTTCGAGCTGCGGGTAGGCGCTCTGGAGCGGCAGCGCCTTGCCGTCGTAGACACCCGAGTAGGCGGCGGCAATCAGATTCGCCTCGTCGTAGAGCGTGCGCGCGCGGCTCTTGATCAGATAATTCTCCGTGAGACGCGCGGAGAGCGTCGAGACTGCAAAAAAGCCCGCGACACCAAAGAGCAGATAACCGAGCAGAAATTTTAAGTAGAGGGAGCGGCGTATGAGTTTCATCATGCGCGGAGGTCGAATTTATAGCCGACACCCCAGACCGTGGCGATGGACCAGCTCGGCTTATCTTTCAGTTTCTCGCGGAGGCGCTTGATGTGCACATCGACCGTGCGCGTATCGCCCGCATACTCATAGCCCCAGATGTGGTCTAGGAGCTGCTCGCGCGTAAAAACCTGATTCGGGTGGGAGGCGAGAAAGTAGAGGAGCTCGAGCTCTTTCGGTGGCATTTCGACCGGGTGCCCCTCATAGCGGACAGCATAGTTTGTGAGGCTGATTTCTAAATCCTCGCAGCACACCGCATCCGTGTCGGTGCGCGTGGGCGGGGCAGCTTCCTGCGGCCGGTAGCGGCGCAGCACGGCGCGGACCCGCGCCACGAGTTCCTTTGGCTCGAAGGGCTTTATGATATAGTCGTCAGCGCCGAGCTCAAGCCCGAGCACCTTGTCAAAGACCTCGCCCTTGGCGGAGAGCATGATGACAGGGGTCTGGGAGCCCTTTCGAATCTCGCGGCACACCTGGTAGCCGTCCACATGCGGCAGCATGAGGTCCAGGAGCACGAGATCCGGGGAGAGTGTGTGAAAGAGCGAGAGTGCCGCCGCGCCGTCCGGCGCAATGTGCGTCTCGAAGCACTCTTTTTCCAGGTAGAGGGAGATGAGCTCCGCGATATTTTCGTCGTCGTCGACAATCAGTATTTTCTGTTTTCCTGCCAAAGAGACTCCTTTCTGCGGGTCAGCGGAAGGTGACCACGGTCACGGCCTCTCCGCCGTCGTCAAAGTGGGCATCTTCGAATTTCTTGACATAGGGCTGCTTTTTGAGCCAGGCGAGCAGACCTTTTTTCAGCGCGCCGGTGCCGCGCCCGTGAATCACGCGGACGGAATTCAGGTGTGCGAGCAGGGCATCGTCCAAGTATTTGTCGAGCTCCCCGAGCGCCTCGTCCACCGTCTTTCCGATGAGATTGATTTCGGGGGAGATGTGGGAGGCCTTGCCGAAACTCGGCGCGCCGCCGCTGCGGCTTTGTTTCGCGCCCTTCGACACAGCTGCCTCCTCCTCAATGAGGACCACATCGTCTGCGGAAACCTGCGTGCGAAGCACGCCCATGCGGACAAAGAGGCGATTATTTTTATCCGGCAGGGTAGAGACAATGGCCTCGTGATCCATGCTGAGTACGCGAACCGAGTCGCCGATGTGAAGCACCGCGGGCTTTGCCGCCTTCACGGCCTTCCTTTTCGGTGCGGTCTTTTCGACCGACTTTAACTTGTCGCGGAGACCGCTTCTCTCTTTCTCGAGCTCGCGGAGCAGACCGGAGTCCGCGCTCAGGCGGTTGATGCGCCGTATGCTCTGATCGGCGCTCTCCTTTGCCTCGGCGAGGATGCGCTCGGCCTCGGCGCGCGCCTTTTCTAAGATGCGCTCCTTGCGCTCGTCGAGGTTTTGATCCGCCTTCTCATGTCGCATTTTTAGTTCTTCGATTTCCGCGCGGTACGCGAGGATTTCTTTCCGCTCGGCCTCAATCGTGCGGCGATCCGCTTCGAGGCGAGATAAGAGATCCTCAAAGGCCGCATCGTTTTGCTCGATGTGCGTCTTGGCCTCTTCAATGATGTAGTCCGGGAGTCCGAGCTTTTTGGAAATCGCAAAGGCGTTACTCTTGCCCGGAATACCGATTAAGAGTCGGTAGGTCGGTCGGAGGGTCGCAACATCGAATTCACAGCTCGCATTTTCAACGCCCTTCGCAGAGAGCGCATAAACTTTCAACTCGCTGTAGTGCGTGGTTGCGACCGTCCGCGCGCCGATATTCTGTAAGAACGAAAGAATCGCAATCGCGAGTGCCGCTCCCTCGGTCGGATCCGTGCCGGCGCCGAGCTCGTCGAAGAGGCAGAGCGAATCGCTGTCTGCCGCCGCGAGAATTTCGACCACATTCTTCATGTGCCCCGAGAAAGTCGAGAGCGACTGCTCTATGCTCTGCTCGTCGCCGATGTCCGCGAACACATCGCGGAACACCGCGAGGCGGCTCCCCTGAAACGCCGGAATGTGGAGACCGGCCTGCCCCATCAGTGTAAAGAGACCCATGGTTTTCAGAGAGACCGTCTTGCCGCCGGTGTTCGGTCCCGTGATAATGAGGAGCGTGAAGTCGTCGCCGATCCGTATGCTGATCGGAACCACCTTTTCCTTCGGAATCAGGGGATGGCGTCCGTCTTTGATTTCCACAATGCGCTCGGTGTTAAAGAGCGGCTTCGAGGCCTGCATCGAAGAGGCGAGCCGCGCTTTTGCAAAGACAAAGTCAAGCGTTGCCAGTAGCTTCTGATTTGCGAGCAGCTCCGCCGTAAACGGGGCGAGCAGGGCGCTGAGAGACGCAAGTATTTTTGAGATTTCCTGCTGCTCCGCGAGCGTGAGTTCGCGGTACTCGTTGTTTAAGCGCACCGCGACCATGGGCTCAATGAAGATTGTGGAGCCGGTGGAACTCTGGTCGTGCACCACGCCCGGAAGTTTCGACTTGTACTCGCTTTTCACGGCAAGACAGTAGCTCCCGTTACGCATGGTCACGATGGTGTCCATGAGATAGCTCTTGTGGCGGTTGATTTCCTCCTGCAAAGCGCTGTGCATGCGCTCGTCGGCCGTTTTCATCTGCCGCCGGATGCGCGAAAGCTCGGCGCTCGCCGTGTCGGCGACCAGTTCCTCCGAGAGGATGCAGCGCTTTAATTCGCGGTTCTCGCGGGGCAGGAGAGAGAGCGCCGTGAAAGCGGCTTCGAGTGCGTCGGGATCCGGCTCCGCCTCTTCGTGCGCGCCGTAATTCCGGGCTCTCTCGCTTAAGTCGAGCAGTGTGCCGATGGCGTAGAGCTCGGAAGTGCCGAGAGTTCCGCCGACATCGAGACGCTTCACTGAGGCGCTCACATCGCGGAGACCCGCGAGGCGCAATTCGCCCTTCATGCGGATGCGGGAGAGCGCAGCCTCGGTCTCCGCCTGCGCGGTCTCGATGGCGCCGAGCTCCGTCATGGGCTCGAGGGCGCGACAGAGCGCCTTCCCGGGCGCACTCACGGCTTTTTCTTCGAGTAGCGACAAAATTTTATCAAATTCCAGAGTGTGCAAGGTTTTTTGATTCATGCCTGATCATCATCCGTTTCTTCCGCCGGAGCGGCGGAGCTTATATCAAATTCAAATTGCAAAAATACGCCTATAGTATAACACAAAGCGCGCCGCGCGTTTCGGAAGCAGTGCTTTTATGCTATACTAAGGCATTATAGACAGACAGGACGGCGGAGGGAGCATTATGCGGGAAGATGAGTTTATCACACAGCATATCGCCGAGAAAAAGCAAAAGAGAAAAAAGCTGATGGCACTCGCCGGAAAAGCGGTGCTTGCCGGGGCGGGCTTTGCGCTCGGCGCTGCGGCCGTCACCTGCGTCACCTGCCCGATACTCGCAAAAAAGTGGCGGCAAAATACGGAAAAAAACAGCGTTCAAATCGAGCGGGATGAGAGCCGGAGCGAGGGAGAATCGCGCGAGCAGCTGAGTTCTCCCTCGGAGGCCGAGTCGAACAGCGAAGAAGCGAACGGGGAGGCCGAGAATCAGAACATCCGGGAACAGGTCGAACAGGTCATAGAGAACCGGGACTATACGCTCAGCGATATCCGCCAGATGGCGGGAACGCTCCGGAAACAGGCCGACAGCGCCGATGCTGCGGTGGTCTCCGTGACCCACGAGCAGGCGGCGCGGGACTGGTTTAACAATGCGCTCGAGAGTTCGGAAAACTATTCGGGGCTCGCGGTTGCAAAGACGGAAAACGAGCTCCTGTTTCTCACGACGAGTGCGGCCGTTGAGGGCACGGACAGCGTGACTGTGACCATAGCCCGCGGTGATAAGGCCACGGCGAGTGTCAAGATGCGGGATCATGCGTATGGCCTTGCGGTGCTCTCGGTTCCGCTCACCGAAGAAAATCGGGATAGCTGGGGAAAGTTTCCGCTGGTACCCTTCGGAAACTCCTATCGGCTAAAGCGGGGGGAGCTTCTCTTTTTCGTGGGTTCACCGCTTGGGATGATACATTCCGTGAAGTACGGGATACTCTCGAATGTGCAGACCAGCGTGAGTGTTGTGGATGGCTATGCGACCATCTATTTCCCGGATGTCAGTGCGGACGCGCAGTCCGGCAGCTGGGTCTTAAATGCGGACGGCGAGCTGGTCGGCTGGGTCACCGGACTCTTTTCGGAGTCGGGGGATAACAACACGGCGACCGTCATGGGACTCTCCGATTTTAAGCCTGCGATCGAGCGGATGATGAACGGGAAGGAGACAGCGCTGCTCGGCATTTACGGCAAACAGGTGGGAAGTGCGCAGCGGGATCAGGGCATGCCGGCGGGCGTCTACATCTCCCGCGTCGAACAGAACGCACCGGCCTATGCGGCGGGCGTACAGCCGGGGGATATTCTGATTTCGCTCGGCGACAGCAAAATCGAGACCATGCGCGACCTCGAAGCTGCGCTGGAAAAGAGTGCGAAAGGGGAGAGCGTGCGCCTCACCCTGATGCGAAACGGCAGAGAGAAGTATGAGACCATCTCGGTCACCGCGACGCTTGCGGGCAGATAAAGGCAAACCAGAAAGGACACACTATGAAATATATCGATGCACTCCGGGAGAACACCCATATTTCGGAGGTTTATCTCTGCCAGCAAAAGGCGACCTATCTCACGAAGAGCGGAAAGGAGTATGAGAGTCTGCAGCTCCGCGATAAGACAGGCGTGGTGGACGCAAAGATCTGGGAGCCCGGCAATCCCGGTATCGGCGACTTCGAGGAACTCGACTATGTCGCAATCGACGCGGATGTGATTCTTTACAACAACAAGCTGCAGCTCAAGGTGAGCCGCATTCGCCGCGCCAATGAGGGAGAGTATAACCCGGGCGACTACATGCCGGTCTCTAATCGGGACAACAACGAGATGTATGCGGAACTCCTGGCACAAATTCAGTCGGTGCAGGACAGCTACCTGCAGACTCTGCTCCGCGCTTTTTTCGTGGACGATGCTGCCTTTGTAAAGCGCTTTCGCCTGAGCTCGGCGGCCAAGTCCGTGCACCACGGTTTTATCGGCGGCCTCATGGAGCACACCTTGAGTGTTGCGAGACTCTGCGACTACTACTGTAAAAATTATCCCATTCTGAACCGGGACCTCCTGATTACCGCGGCGCTCTGTCACGACATCGGCAAGACCCGTGAGCTCTCGGCCTTCCCGGAGAACGCCTACACCGACGAGGGACAGCTGCTCGGTCACATTGTAATCGGCTGTGAGATGCTTGCGGCGGCAATCGCAAAGATTCCGAACTTCCCGGAGAAGCGTGCGGCCGAACTTCGGCACTGCATTGTCGCGCACCACGGTGAACTGGAATTCGGCTCTCCGAAGAAGCCCGCACTGATTGAAGCCATGGCCTTAAACCTCGCGGACAATACCGACGCAAAGATGGAGACCTTTATGGAACTCCTGAATGCCGCCGGAGCAAATAACGGCTGGCTCGGGTTTAACCGTTTTCTGGACAGCAACCTGAGAAAGACCTCCGAGAGCGGCGTATAAGCGCGGAAGGATGCGCTTTGAAGAGAGAAAGAGAAGACCGCATGCGTAAGAATGATGAGTTTGAACTGGAAATTACGGGGCTCTCCGATGAGGGGCTCGGCATCGGGAAGTTGGACGGCTTTGTCTGGTTTGTGAAGGGCGCCCTTCCCGGGGACACGGCGCGCTGCCTTGCGATGAAGCTCAAAAAGAACTACGGCTTTGCGCGCGTGAAAACACTTTTAAAACCTTCGCCGGAGCGCGTCACGCCGCGCTGTGCGGTCGAGCAGCGCTGCGGCGGCTGCCAACTGCAGGCGCTCTCCTACGAGGCCGAGCTTCGCTTAAAGGCGAACAAGGTGCGGGAGGACCTCCTCCGCATCGGTGAAGTCCTGGCGGAACGGCTGGATGCCGTCACGGAGGCGATTGTCGGGATGGATGAGCCGTCCCGCTACCGAAATAAGGCCCAGGTGCCGTTTGCAGCCGGCGAGGACGGAAGACCCGTTGCCGGCTTTTATGCTGCCCGGAGTCACCGCGTGATTCCCTGGCTTGACTGCGATATCGGCGCCGCGGAAAACGCGCGCATTCTGGAAGTGATACTTGCCTTTATGGAGCGCTTCGGGCTTGCCCCCTACGACGAAGAGAGCGGCAGGGGGCTCATTCGCCGCGCCCTGATACGGAAGAGCCGTACGACCAAGGGCTATATGCTCTGTCTCATCGTAAACGGCAAGGAACTGCCGCATTGGGAGGCGCTGCTAAAGGAGCTTCAGGCGGCGGACAGCAAGGATGCTAAACTTGAGACTCTGGTTCTCAATACCAACACCCGCCGGGACAATGTGATCCTCGGCGACACGGTGAAAACGCTTTTTGGCAAGGGGTATATCGAGGACAGCATAGGAGACATCCGCTTCCGCATCTCCCCGCACTCCTTCTATCAGGTGAATCCCGTTCAGACCGAGGCTATGTACGGTGCGGCGCTCGAATTCGCGGCGCTTAGCGGGAACGAGACCGTCTGGGATTTATACTGCGGCATCGGGACCATCTCCCTCTTTTTGGCGCGGCAGGCAAAGAAGGTCTACGGCGTGGAAATTGTGCCAGCGGCGATTCGGGACGCAAAAGAAAATGCCAAGCGAAACGGCATTGCAAACGCGGAATTCTTTACCGGAGCCGCCGAGGATGTGCTGCCTGCTTGGCAGAAGGCAAATCCGGACACCCGGATTGATGTGATTACCGTGGATCCGCCGCGTAAAGGCTGCGACGAGACTGCCCTCCGCACCATGGTTGAACTTTCCCCTGCACGCATTGTCTATGTGAGCTGCAACTCCGCGACCCTCGCGCGGGACGTGAAGTATCTCCGCGCCAACGGCTATGAGTTAACGCGCGTGCGCCCGGTCGATAACTTTCCGAGAACCATGCATGTGGAGACTATAGTGTTGCTACAAAAGTTGAACTCGTAGAAATCCTTTATTTTAAGCACTTTTACGAGCATTTCACCTTCGGTGTGACCGACTGGTCGAAGCGTGGAAAACGCTTCGAAAAAGTACGTTCGGGTGTCTATAGCAATAGTACTCGTCACTGTAGGCACAAAACTTGAGGACTTATAGACAATAGAATATTGAGCGGAGTATGTGCGAATCTGGAAGTTCATACCTTCAGCAAATAGAATTGCTTCGAATGACTTCTGGTTTAAAAAGAAGATAACAAGAAGTTGATTAAGAAGTAATCAAGAAGTATAATCGAAGAAAAAGAAGCAGGTGATTATATGTTCCTTGAAGAAATAGTGAGCAATGCACTGATAGAAAACTGTGAGCTTGAATGCAAGAGCAAACTTGATCGAAATAATGTGATCGGATGGCTTAAAACATTTGCAGGCTTTGCAAATGCTGACGGCGGAACAATCTTTATCGGAGTGGAAGACAAGACGAATAAATTGATTGGTTTCGATCGGAATGCTGCCGATTCTGAGAGAAACTATTTTAACAATCAGGTTAATGAGCATATATCTCCAAGACCGCCATATAAGATTAGTTTTATCCGGTATCAGATAAGAGAACAGGAACGATTTGTTCTGCAGGTCAAGGTGGAGAGTTCATTAATAAAACCAGTGACTGTTAAGTTTGACGGTATTCCTTCCATCTTTATGAGGCGCGAGGGCTTTACCGGCGGAGCAACATATGAAGAAATAATCAATATGAGTATTCATAGTCAATCTGCATCATTTGATACCATACTGTCAGACAAAATATATGATCCGCAGAATTATCAGAATCTCAGAGAATTCCACAAACAGCATACGGAAGGGAAAATCTTAACAGATAAAGCTCTCGCCTCACTCGGTTTTTTCAATGGAGAAGGGATTCTTGCGAATGGAGCTGTTCTGTTCGGCGATCACTATTCAGAACATAAAACAGATGTCCAATGCTCTGTTTTTTCCGGATTTACAAAAGGAAGCGAGCGGATTGTTTCAGTCAACCGTTTCAGCGGGAATATCACACAAACGATTGATTATATGTATTCTTTTGTGATGCAGCGGATGAATCATACAATCATCAAAAAAGCAGAATCGCATATCGAAATTGATGCGTATCCGAAAAGAGCACTATTTGAAGGTATTATCAATGCAGTTGCCCACAGGGATTATTTTCTGGATGGAACGCAGATTCAGGTCGATATCTTTCGTGACCGATTGGAGATTTCGTCCCCGGGAAGTTTCTATCATGGAGAACCGCTTTCGAAAACCTATGATCTGTCAAAGATTATTTCAAAACGGCGTAATGAATTGATCTGCGGTATTCTTGTTCAATGTGAGGTTATGGAAGCAGCGGGAACCGGATTTGATAAGATCAATGAAGAATACCGAGATGCAGACAGTGCACATAGACCATATATTTATTCCGCGACGGATCATTTTACACTGGTACTGCCGGATCTGTCTTTTTCAGAAGGAATAAGCAACAATCTTCTTCCGGTATTGGAATTCCCTCCCGTGCCGGGCGGCTCGAGATTTGATGAACAAATCCTGTCATTCTGTTATGGCAAAGCCAGAAAATCTGTTGAGATTGCTGATTATCTCGGTATCAGCAATTCTACTCATCTGAAAGAGAAGATACTCGGAGTTCTGGTCAATAACGGATACTTATCAAGAGAGAAAGTTTCAAGGTCATTTTTCTTTAAAACTAATTCTGACATGGTTCGTGAGAAATAAATGCGGTGGATCGTTTTGCCTCTACTGTCCATGTGGAGACGGTATGTCTTTTGTCCAAACTTTCTGAGGCAAAGAATCATATCAGTGTGAAGGTCGATATGGATGAGATGGATGTGACGGCAGCGGAAAGCAAGGCTACTTACCACGAGATTCAGGATTGGGTGCAGGAAAAGTACGGATTTCATGTTAGTCATTTGAATATCGCAAAGACCAAGCGGAAATGCGGGATTATAGAGCGGCAGAATTATAACCTGCCGAAGGGTGAGGAAAGCCGGTCGCCAGAAACGCCTGAGGAAAAGGAGGAAGCAATTATCGAGGCATTTAAGGCGTTTCAGATGATTAAACCGTGATATGTTGCCGGAACAATATGTCTTAGGAGAAGAAGTCCATATTTTCGAGCAAAAGATGCTGAGGATAGAAAAATGATAGAGTTACAGACCGTTCAGGCTAAGGATCGAGACTTGCTTTGGAACATTAATCAGAAATATCTGTATGAGATGACATTGTATTATGATGATCCTATGGATGAAAACGGCAATTATCATTATGGTCATTTTGATGACTATTTTTTAGACCCGAGGCGGGCGGCGTATTTCATCGCCTGAATGATAACGAAGATAAGTGGATCGTTAGCTTAAGCGGAGAAACGATTCAGACAGAGGATATTCTGGAGGCCATCAGTTTTCAGGAACAGTATTTTATGGGAGAATTATACACACTATGATCGATATTTCTAAGCTTAGCAAGAGGTATTCGGTCCGCATTTTGGAAGAAGCGGATATAGAGATGCTTGTTGAGATTTGCAAGCAGAATACAGTTTTTTATGAGTATACCGAAGCACGCCCAACCAAGGAGAATATTCTTGATGATATGAAGGCAACTCCGCCGGGAATAGATATGCAAGATAAATACTATTTTGGTTTTTTTGATGGCCGGGAACTGGTAGCTATTATGGATCTGATAGATGGGTACCCTAAAGCGGAGATTGCGTATATTGGCTTTTTTATGATGAATCCGCAGTATCAGGGGAAGCAGATAGGAACTGCTATTATTGATGAGGCTATAGATTACTTACTAAGCACAGGAAAAACATCGGTTCGGCTTGCGATAGATAAAGGGAACCCGCAGTCCACGCATTTCTGGAAGAAGAATGGTTTTGATGTTCTCTCTGAAGCTGATGTGAATGGGTGGACAAAATTGGTCGCGGAAAGGAAACTGCCCTGACGAAGAGAGCACAGAATGTCGGGCCTTAATCCGTGCGGCTGATATACTGACAGTACAGTGAGCGAAGGGAGTGAGCAAGATGCAAGGCTGGATTGAAGGATTTCAGGAATCTATTGATTTCATAGAACAGAATCTGACAGAGGAATTGGACACTGCGGATATCGCAGCTAAGGCAGCTCTGTCTCCGTTCTATTACCAGCGCATTTTCGGAGCTCTGTGTGGTATGACTGTCGGTGAATATATCCGTGCGCGCCGGATGACGTTGGCAGCTCAGGAATTAAGCCGTGAAGATGTGAAGGTAATTGATGTTGCGGTTAAATATGGCTATGAATCACCGGATAGTTTTACAAAGGCTTTCCAGAAGTTCCATGGAATCACACCATCACAGGCGCGGGAGGCAGGCGCACCGCTCAGATCATTCGCTCCACTGCATATCAAAATCACGATGGAGGGTGGAACAATGTTAGATTATCGTATTGTTGAAAAAGCTCCTTTTACTATTGTCGGCACCAAGAGACGCTTCAATTCGGATACTAGTTATCAGGAGATTCCGAAGTTTTGGGCTGAGTACATGGGACAGGGAGAGAAGTGTCCTATCATGGGAACCTTTGGCGTATGCGTTGACATGGGTGACAATGACTTTGACTATTGGATCGCAGATCTGTATAAGCCGTGGGAAGACATTCCGGAAGACTGTGATACTTACCAGATCCCCGGAAGCCTATGGGCTCAGTTCATCTGTAAAGGAGCGTTGCCGGACAGTCTGCAGAGTGTGAATACCAAGATTTGGTCTGAATGGCTTCCTGCTCTGCAGGGATATGAGCTTGCAGGAAAGTACAACCTTGAAGTGTATGGTCCTGCTACGGAGAATCCGGATGACTATATAAGCTATATCTGGATTCCACTGAAGAAAGTTTGATTAATTAAAGAAACCTACGGTTTCGTTTGAGAGGATTCCAAAGGGGACAGCGTCCCTTTTGGCACACGACTTTGCTGGCAAAGTCTAGTGTGTTATACCTTTATCCGAAAGCCGGCAGCGAAACAGCAGCGTGTGCCCCTTTGAAGCACAGGCTGCTGTAATTGCATTGTGGAGAGAAAAGGTCGCTTCCGTGAAGAAAGCTGACTTTTGAACGACGCAAAAGGAATGGTGACGTGCTTCCTGTCACGGCGCCGATTCCAAGCCGGATTTAGGATAGAGATATACAAAAACCAGACAATGAAATTACTGCTATTACCAATGGAGCTCCTCGCGGAAGCTATGGAGAGCGGTTTGTTCAATGCTCTTTGCGCGGCTGTCACTTAAATGAAAATGGACCGCAGTCTCTACCCTATCGTGGGGAAGAACATCGTCAAAGCCGTAGCGGTAACGAAGATATGTGCGTTCCCTGGGGGAGAGCATATCCAGGGCATGATGGACTTCTTCATATGTTTCTTTTTCGATATAAATCTGTTCCGGTGTCTTTGTGTACTCTGAAAAAAGCCTGTCGTAAAAACTGCTCTCATCATTGTCCGGATCGTTATAGGGTTCAATGTCGAGACTTAACATCTGACCTGTGGAAGGAACAGCAGATGCACATTTCCGGACGTAATCCATCATGGCATTTTCGGAAACCCGGGATGCGTAGGTTTGAAACAGGTTGCCTTTATCCGGAAGGAAAGAGTGAACAGCCCTTAGCAAGCCGATGGGTCCCTCCTGAAGGAGATTGTCTGCTTCAACCTGAAGTCCAGAGTACTGCGCCTCAAATTTGGCAGTCAGTGCTTTAAAGGAAGGAAGCAAATGATCAATCAGCTCATTCGCTGCATCGGCATTTCCGCTTTGCGCCAGAATGCAGAGTTCCTCATTCGTCATGATCCGGTTCCTTTAGAGCATTCAACAAATCCAGGAAACTGGCGCCAAGTGATGTGAGCTTTTCTTTCGGTATGCCAGCTTCTGAAATGGTCTTCATAACCGCTACTGTCAGATCTTCAGCGGTCAGCTTGCTGAGATCAACTGACTCACCATCTTTGGTCAAATTCTCTCGCAGCAGCTTTAACACTTCGGTGGTCGCGGCCTGCTGTGCTTCTGACGCCGACTCTGCATTTTTCTTTATATCTCATACGATCTGCATGAAAAGATTCTGGATCGTGTTCGTATCAGCTGTGACAGGAGGAGTAGCAAGCAACCTCAAATCCTGTGCGGCATTTTTCGCTGTATCTGCATCTTCCGGATGAAGGTTTGCTTGATCCAGAGTGAGAGATCGTATGAAGGTCAGGATCTGGTTCATCGCATTAATCCCAGCAATCATGGTCTCGTCCCGATACCGTGCAAGTAAAAGCAGTAGCTGCGGAAAGCGGGGATGCTCGATCAGCTGATTCAGTACGGATGCATCGACCTTCCCCGTATACAGGAGTTTTGCTGTCTCCGCCGAGAGCCTAAGCTCCTCAATATCATAATTCTTCCGATCTGGGATATCCGTTTCACCAAGAAGGAAGTCCGTCGACACATCAAAGTATTTGGCGATCCGGATGATGAAACCATCGCCCAGGTTCGTTGTCCGCCCCTGGAGATACCGGCTGAGGGCGCTGTTTGAAAGGCCGACCTTTTCGGCAAGTTCGGCCTGGGTGATCTTCCTGTTTTTGATAAGGTCCTGGATACGCTGTCGGGTATCGCCGGGGAGATAAGTGTCGGACACGGCGGCCTCTTTTCTGGTCAGGGATTACTCATCTCGGAAATCCTGATCCCTTAGGATAATGTCCAGCATCTCCCGAGGGGTCACGATAAAGGGTCTGTTTGGGAAATGCCTGATATTTCCGGTCACAAGATAAGCCTCTTCCTCTTTTCGTTCTTCCATAACCACTTCATAGAAGACGAGATCTTTGGGATCCGGCAGTTCAACGTCAAGATGCTTGGCATCGGCATAAATGGCACGTTTATGAAAAGTGCTCATAATGCCTTCTATGAGATCTTCAGGAAGATGAAACTTTGGACGGGAAAGTACTTCCCGATATTCCTTTTCTATCGCCTCATTTAGAATGGGTATGATTGGCCCGTCAAAGGCAAGTTCAACGATGCTCCCCGGAACAGAGTGTGACTTCAGAACTGCTGAGACGAGGACATTCGTGTCGATAACCACATAATACTTCATAGGCGTTTACTTCCTTGCTTCTGCGATTTCGGCGTTGATCTCCTCGAGAGTCATGTCTGAGATGCCATATTCCTCTGCGATCCGACTGGCCCTTTGAAGAGCGCGGATACCGGGATTGGTTTCTTCCTCTATTTTCATACTGAAAGGAATACCGTTTTCCTGGTTCAGCCTTGAAACACACATCCTCAGATATGCGGGAAGAGAGAGCCCGAGACGATCAAGGATCTGAACGGCACGGAGTTTTTCTGTATCTTCTGTCCTGAATTGAACTAACGTGCTTGCCATCGTATTATCCTCCTGACTTGATAATGGTTTATGGTCATACTTTACCCACCTATAGCATACCACAGAATGAAAACAAATGCAATCAGATGATTACAATTGTTGCGGGATGGGAATCCTCATTGATTTTGCTGTCTCGTGGTCCTACTGGACACTTTTCTTCAAAACCGAAAAATTGTCCAGTGGGATTCGTTGCCATTGTTTCTACGAGTTTATCTTACGCATATAACTGTCCCATAATCCGGTCTCGATTGCATTTTTGCAATTTTCACCCTCTCTGCTTCTTCCAAATCCCAGAACCGCCTCATTTTTAAGCTCCCCGGCATTTTCTCCGTATAAGAAACCAGGATGAAAAATCCAAATAATTCTGAAGGAGGAAATGCACTATGAACCTTTTTGAAACTGTTAAAGCAAGTGTCAGCGTGCCGGAGGCTGCCAGGGCATACGGGCTTACTGTGACCCGCCATAACATGGCCCGGTGTCTCTTCCACGATGACCGCCATCCAAGCCTTAAGCTCAATCCGGACTTCTATTACTGCTTCGGATGCGGAGCGAAGGGTGATGTGATCGACCTGGTCGCAGGACTGTTTGATCTCAGTCTCTATGAGGCGGCCAGAAAGATCGCGGAGGATTTTGGAATCGACCCGGATAATCCGCCGAAGGTCGCTGCACTTGCAAAACCCAGGCACCCGATGATCAGGGCGTTCCGTGATGATGAACGCTACTGTCAGCGGGTGCTTTGTGATTATCTGCACCTTCTGGAGAACTGGAAGGTGCAGTATGCACCCACTTCGATGGAAGAAGAGCCGGATGACCGCTTTGTGGAAGCCTGCCAGATGTTCGCCTATATCGAATATCTGGCAGACCTTTTAACGGTTGGCGACCTCGAACAGCGGAAGGCTGTGGTCATGGAACTGATGAAGGATGGCAAAATCACCGGACTTGAGGACTGCGTGAACAGAGCCCATGAGAAGGAAAGGAGGTCGGATAATGCCGAGAAAATCAACGCTGCCTCCTGATGCCCCGGTATGGCTCACGGAAGACCGCAGGATCGATGAGATGACATTCTGCTGTTCGTTTCTCGAGGCGCATCCTATGAAATGTGTCCATGGGAAGCTGTATACCGTCGATGGTCTTATCTCCGATGAGGCCGCCTTAAAGCGCGAGATCTTTATGGAGATCTGTGACTGGGTCAAATCCGGAACTGCAAGGAAGGTCGAAGATCTCTTAAAGGCAGTCAGGATGATGGCCTTCACTGATGAGCTCCCATTGCATCAGGACCGCATCCATGTTTCAAACGGCACCTGGTATCTGGACGGTCATTTCTGTGAAGAAAAGGAATACTGCCGGAACCGGCTGGAGGTCGCATATAACCCGGCGGCAGGCACACCGAACGTATGGCTGAACTTCCTTTCGGAGCTTCTCATCCCGGAGGATATCTCGATGCTGCAGGAGTACCTGGGGTATTGCCTGCTTCCTACGACAAAGGCCCAGAAGATGCTCCTGATGATCGGAAAGGGCGGCGAAGGCAAGTCCCGGATCGGACTGGTGATGCGGTCGATCCTCGGGATCAATATGAACACCACCAGTATCCAGAAGGTCGAGACAAACCGCTTTGCCAGGGCGGACCTGGAGGATAAGCTGCTCATGGTGGATGACGATATGGATATGAGTGCGCTGACCAAGACGAACTATATCAAATCCATCGTCACCTCCGAATGTCAGATGGATGTCGAACGAAAAGGCATCCAGAGCTATCAGAGTCTTCTGTATGTCCGCTTCCTGTGTTTCGGAAACGGAGCCCTTACTGCGCTTCACGACCGGTCTGACGGGTTCTTCAGGCGGCAGATCGTAATCACCACGAAGGACAAGCCGGAAGGCCGCGTTGACGATCCCTACCTTGTTGAAAAGCTGATCGCGGAAAAAGAGAGTATCTTTCTTTGGTGCCTGGAGGGACTTAAGCGGCTTGTCGCCAATGATTACCGGTTTACCATCAGTGGCCGGTCAAAGGACAACATCGATGCTATTGTGAAGGACGCGAACAACATTCTGGAATTTCTGGCATCCGAGGGGTACCTCACTTTCCATGAAGACAGTAAGGCTGCGACCTGCGATCTGTATGCGGATTATAAGGAATGGTGTGATGACAATGCGGACAATGCGCTTTCCATGAAGAGCTTCGCCAATTTCCTTTCCCAGTATGCGGAAACGTATCACCTGATCCCGGATAACAACATCTATCGAGGGAAGGGAAAACGCTGCCGGGGATATCGCGGCGTCGAGGTCATCGATCATGATAACCCATTTCTTAAAATAAAGCTGTCAAATCACGCGTACGTGCGTACAAGCGTACGGAGCCCATCCAGGGTACCGCCTGTACGCATGTACGTACGAACACAAAAATCAGTAAGTCTTTACCACTACAGAGTTTGAAGGAGGAGCAGAGACTATGGCAGCACCGCAGTATGCGATCATGCGATTTATGAAATACAAGGGGCCGGAGATCGGGAAGATCGAGGTCCACGACGAAAGGACAAAAGAGTCTTATGCCAGTAACCCGGATATCGACCCTGACAGGACTCATCTGAATTTCCATCTGGTTAAACCTCAGGGCCGGTACCGGACGGAAGCAGAAAGACAGATCAGAGAAGCCGGATGCCGGACCCGGACGGACAGTGTTAGGCTGGTGGAGACAGTGATCACCGCCAGTCCTGAGTTCTTCCAGGGAAAGAGTATGAAGGAAATCAGAGCCTTCTTCCGGGAAGCACTGGAGTTCATCAAACAGAAACAGAATCCTGATATGATCATTTCAGTCGTGGTGCATATGGACGAGAAAACGCCCCATATGCACCTTTCTTTTGTCCCGCTGACGGAAGACGGCAGACTTTCGGCAAAAGAGATCATCGGCAACAAGAAGAAACTCATCAAGTGGCAGGATGCCTACTGGGAACATATGGTCAAAAGGTTCCCGGAGCTTGAAAGGGGATTAAGCGCCAGCGAAACTGGCAGGGACTATATCCCTCCCCGGGTCTTCAAAGAGATGACACGGCTCAATAAACAAAGGGGGAAGCTGGAGGGTCTGCTCTCGGAGGTCAATGCCTTCAATGCGAAGGCTAAGGCTGCCGAGATCGGTAAGGTGTTGGATAAGTATATCCCAAGTGTAGAGAAGATGAGCACGCAGGTCCGGAAATACAGCAAGGTTTTCGGTTCCATGAAGGCTGAAAACGCGGCGCTTGAACTGGCAAACGAAACCCTTACGGCAGAACTGAAGGAAAGCCGCCAGGAGAGCGTTTTAAAGAGAATGGCAGATCTGCAGCTTCGTCGTGACTATGACGCTGCGGTGGCCCTTTTGGAGCGGATCCCGCCGGAGGTATTGGAGGCCTACGCCCGTGACGATCGGAGTGAAAGGAATAAAACGAAAGGGAGGGATGCGGATGTACGAGAATGATGTGTGGAGCGGCCTGGCGGGTTTTCTCGCCAATATGATAGAGAAATATGCCGGGGAGATGGATCTGGACGCACTGCCGGATCCCAGACAGCAAAGCAGGCTGAAAGGCATCGAAGAAGTGTATCGAAGATATATGCGGCTCAGTGCAGAAGCGAGACAGGCTGCATAACAATCAGGCCGATTCTGTGGATGTTTCCATGGAGTCGGCCTTCTCTTTTATTGAAAAATGGACATATATATATGGTAAGATGCACGTGGAAAGTATGTCCAAACTTTTGAGGAGCCGTTGATGGAAAATAAGAAAATGAAGGTCTATATTTATACCCGCGTATCGACCGCAATGCAGATCGATGGCTATTCCCTGGATGCCCAGCGGACCCGCATGCGCGCCTTTGCGGAATTCAATGACTATGAGGTTGCGGGGGAGTATGAGGATGCCGGCAAGTCCGGAAAGTCCATAGAGGGCCGCGACGAGTTTAACCGCATGATGGAAGACATTAAGACCGGCAAGGATGATGTCTCCTTTGTACTGGTCTTCAAATTGTCGCGCTTCGGGAGGAATGTCGCAGATGTCCTGTCCACGCTGCAGACGATGCAAGATTTCGGTGTGAATCTAATCTGCGTGGAAGATGGCATCGACTCTTCAAAGGATGCCGGGAAGTTGATGATCTCCGTTCTGTCAGCAGTCGCAGAGATCGAGCGTGAGAATATTCGTGTCCAAACCATGGAGGGCCGGATTCAGAAAGCCAGGGACGGCAAGTGGAACGGTGGTTTTCCGCCTTATGGATACAGCCTGAAGGATGGTGTACTGGAGATCAATGAGGAGGAAGCTCCGGCGATCCGCACCATTTTTGAACAGTGGGTCTCCACGGATATCGGCGCCAATGGTCTTGCCAAGTATCTGGAAAATCACGGGATCCATAAGATTGCCCGTCATAATGGAAAGAATCCGCTGTTTGATTCCGCACTTATTCGCCGTATCATCAAGAACCCGGTGTACTGCGGAAAGATCGCTTATGGCCGCCGTAAAACGGAAAAGGTGCATGGCACCCGCAACGAATACAAGCTGGTCGAGCAGGATGATTACCTGGTAGTGGATGGCCTGCATGAAGGCATCGTCTCGGAAGAATTGTGGAACCAGGCCCAGGTCAAAATGATCGCCCAGGAAAAGAAATACGAGCATGTGAACAAGGCGAAGGATACGAAGACACACCTCTTGTCAGGCCTTGTAAAATGCCCTGTATGCGGCGCAGGGATGTACGGTAATAAAAGTATCAAGCACCGGAAAGACGGATCAAAATATAAGGATTTTTACTATTACGGCTGCAAACACAGGACCATGACCCGCGGTCATAAATGTGATTATAAAAAGCAGATCCAGGAAGAAATCCTGGATGCTTCCGTAGTTGAGATCATTACGAAGCTCGTCTCGAACCCTCGCTTTGCCTCACTCATGCAGGAAAAGATCAATATGAAGGTGGACACCACGGCCATCGATCAGGAGATCAAGGCACTGGAGAAGCTGCTGAAGCAGTCCTACGCCATGAAGCGGAAGACTCTGGAAGAGATCGAACAGCTGGATCCGGATGACCGTCATTATAACCGCCGCAAGGCCGACCTGGATGACCGTTTGTACCGGATGTACGACAAGATCGACGACCAGGAGCAGAGCCTAATAGAGGCAAGGGCGAAGAAGCAGTCCATCGAGTCCGAAAAGGTTACCGGGGATAACATCTACAAGATTCTGATCTACTTCGATAAGTTTTATAAGCTGATGAACGAGGAAGAACGGCGGAAGCTGATGGAAGCCCTCATTGAAGACATCCAGATCTACGGAGAGCGGCAGCCCAGCGGACAATGGCTGAAGTCGATCACCTTCCGCCTGCCGATCATCGACAGCGATATGAGCATGCCGATCGGAAATGGTTTGGATAGTGACACACACATCGAGACAGTGGTATTGATGTCAAGGGTCGAAGGAAAATAGTTGCGAAAGCCCTTGATTTCAGGCGCTTTTCGGCTCCCGATGGTTTCGAGCGGGTGGAGCGGGTAATAGTCTACGGTAACTTATCCAAGGGCAATCTGGGGCAAAATGTGTGAGAGTTGAGTTGCCACGATAGATGTCACTATATTGAGTTGCCGAGTTAGATGTCGGGGCGACAACTCGAGATTTGAAGGAGGATATCGTATTGAATGAATTTAATGAATATGTTACCGGCCTTGTTTTATGATTCTATCAATGCGTAAGTTTGGTAATCACATCAACGAAATCCTGATATTCAAAGCTCTGCATTATGATGGCTTTGTCACCGGACTGGATCAGATATGCCGGAAGGGAGTGGATACCAAGCCTATGAGTATATTCCAGATCTGTCTCTAATGCTTTTTCTGCATTTCCATTTTGATAATATTGTTTGAAGGAATATTCATCTATACCGACTTTTTGTGCGATCTTCATTATTATATCAAAATGTGTTGTTGGCAGGCAGTCGATCACAGTGGCGTGGCGGAGTTCTGTGAGGAATGCTTCAGATCTCTCTGGGTCAGCAAGCTGGGCTGTTTTGTATACCAGATTGAGAGGCTTGGAACTACAATGGTCAGTATCGAACAGGCAGAAGCCTTCCATGTTGATGGGAAGTCCGCCAATGGATTCTTCGCTTTTGTATATGCCTGCAAGACGTTCACAATACTTTCGGATGCCGGATTCTACATCCATTATTCGTTCTTCTTGTGTCATGAAGTCTGAAACATTCCGTACCAGAAGACTCATAACATATCGGAATTCTATCTGATCGCCATAGTTCTGTTTCAACCGTTCCATGACAGGCTCGCTTTCGTAGCTTAAGCCCATCATGGGATCGGTGAAGGCTGTCAAAATAATCGTTTCTTTCATTGTCATTTTACCTGTACTGATTTCTGTCAATATACATGCCACCGACTCCCCATGCAGTGATATCTTCAAATTTCACATAGATGTTGTCAGGCATTGTTTGTAATGCTTCTGAGAAAATGCTGGCGAGTAGTTGCGGTACGCCTGATAGAGAGCCGAGGAACTTTCCTTAAAGGACTCATCTACCACGCACTTCTCATCCAGAAAATGTCCGAACCAGTCGTTCTGGCTGCGATATTCCTCAATTGCCTTCGTTACACAGTCCGGCACCGGGATCTGGTAACCGAGGCCGATTACCTTCTTGGCTCCTTCGATCACTCATGCCAGAATGCTTTCACCGACATTCTCATACAGGTACTCACCGTAATTTTTAATGTCGGCCTTGCCTTCGATCTTGGCGTTAAATGGGATCACGATAAGCCTGCGCCAGATACCGTCATCGGAGGCGGAGACGCGAGGCAGGTGGTTCGTATAGAGCACCAGCGTGTGGCAGGGCTTGAAGGAAAACGGATCTTTATATTTTTTCTCCGCGAACACGTCGTCTGTGGAACAGAGCTGCTTGACCGTAGAGTCATTGAGACGTGCGCCTTCCTGCATTTCTGCAACAATCAGCAGGCGCTTGCCCTTGACCTCAGCCATTTCCGGCTTGATATTCCTGCGGCATCTGACGGTCAGGGTATCTGCGGATATATTTCTGCTGTAGAGTCCAAGCACGCGGGAGATGGCATTCCAGAAGGTGGATTTGCCGTTCCGGCCATCGCCGTATGCGATGATGAGCGCCTCCACAAAAACCTTCCCGATTGCAGCAAGTCCGCAGATCATTTGTACATAGTCGATAAGCTGCTGATCCTTCTGAAAAAATCAGATCAAGATCGTCCTGCCAGAGCTGTGCTCCCTTACTGCCGGGCGACACGGACGTGATTTTCGTAATAAAGTCATCGGCAGAGTGTTCGCGGGCTCCGGCCATGCCTAAGCGCAGGTCAAAGGTTGCTTCCGGTGTGCAAAGCAGGAAGCAGTCCGTGTCCAGATCCCTTGGTGAGATTTCCAGCATCGGGTGCGTCTCTTTGAGGGTAGATGTAATGTTCTTGGAATCGCGCCTGCGGACGGCAAAACTCTGGTAGGCCTTGGCGGCAAGGAACTCCTGATAGGCCTCCATCTGTTCATCGTTCATCAGCTGTTCTGCTTTGGCCTTGGATGTGTTATCAAGGATTTCCTGCGCTCCGCAGTTTTTGAGCTTCTGCAGCGCCTCCATCACATTTCGATTGGCTTCTAAGAGCTGTCTGCGGGTAAGCTCATGAGCGACGGCCTGTGCGCCGGGCTCCGTTTCCTGCCAGTAGTGATCGCTGTATCGAATAAAATGGGTGGCCGGTGAGTAGCGCAGTTCATTTGCAAAATACTTCGAGAGCACTTCGGCCTGTCCGACATCGGAGAAGTCCTCCGGCTTATAGCTGTTCTCATCGTTATAAACTTCCGGAGGGACATAACCGTCCTCGCGGCTGATCTTGGAATAAAAGCGCTGGGCGCTGTGCCAGATGGTATTAAGTTCGTTGTTATCGAGAAGCGGCACACAGGTTGCGGCCTTTTCCAGAAAGCTCTGGTAGGCTGTTTCCGTGTCGCCGTATTTCTTGATGACAATCCCGGCAAAGCGGGACATGGTGGCATTGCGACTGCCTTCCGGGATAACGCTATCCTTTTCATGACCGCCGGGAAGACCAGCATCGAACTCGTCGTCATTCAAAAATTCCGTGAGGTTCATGCGACCGGGATAGAGCTCCACGTCCGGGTCTTTTGTCCCGAAGAAGAAGCGTGCGGCATCCAGCGCGTTCGTATCGAAATATGGAAAGATGGTATTGACCAGCTTCTTCATATCAGCGTAAAGGGTGGAATCCGTTACGCGGTCAATAGGAAAGAGCACATGGAACTTCGGTCTCACAGGCTTTCCGTTTTTCTCGCGGTTATTGAAGCGACTGTAGTGGATGGCAAGGCTCACGCCGAGAAAAGCCTCCAGCACATCCGAGGGCTTGATCCAATCCGCCGGATCTTCCGAGTGGTCGTTGTCGCAGTCCACGGGAAGGCGGTCTGCGGAGAGGAAGTTGTCGCCGTTGCGGTAGTGGTTCTTGTATTCCGCACAAACATAGTCGTGGCAGACAGCCGCTTTCAGGCTGTCCGCGTCCATGACCACGATCTTATGAGGATAGGAGCAGTTACCGGGATTGCCGATAAAATCGGCGCTATACAAAGTAAACATCAGTCGTACACCTCCTCCGATTCTTCCTCCAGCACCTTCGTGATAAATTTCAGGGCGCGGATCATGGTTTCCAGTTCGCAGTCGCCGCCAAGGGTAACTTCAAAACCGTTGCAGCCGAATCTGTCCATAAAAGGCCTGACATGGATATATGTGCTGGCTTCATCGGAAATGCGGAAATAAGTGCGTCCGCCGTGGCCGGTGTCGCCACCTTTGTAGCCAGTCGTTCCGGCTTCGACCTGCAGGATATTGACACTTACCACATCACGGGTGTAGGTAGTGATCTCCGTGCCATCGAAAAGCTCTCTGCGATTTTCTTTAATTTCATACATAGCGTTAAACCTCCTGACATTCTTCTGTGAAATAGCGCAAGTGATAGCCCTTCCACTTGGCGCGTTTGATTTCTGATTCCATACCGGATGAGATGCGGCTACCGAATACCCAGACCTCAGAACACTTGCTCATGAGGGCATTCCCGAAGAAAAGACCAAGCTCACGTTCTTGCGGATTGTCATCATCAAGGAACTGCGGAAATAGCAGATGCGGTGCGATAGGGATATATCCCTTGTCCACGGCAAAGCGGCTGTAGCGTCTGGCACTCCTCACGTTTGTCTCCACATCTCCGGAAAACGGAGAGCAGATGTAGACGATGGGCCGGAAAGCACGAAGGGACTGCTTTTCATTTGCAGCAATCCGGGAGAGTGCTTCACCTGCAGTTGGGTCAGGATAGCCTTCGCTGTTGCGATAATCGTTGCTCACTCAAAAGTCCTCCTTTCCGGGCAGACTTAAAGGCGTCCACCTCTAATTTCCACTGGAGATGAACGCCTGATTTGAGCGGACGATTTTTAATCTTTTTTGTAAAAGGGCGTGGTGTAATCGTCGGCGCGGAGCTTCAGGCCTTTTGCCCACGGAGGAGTCCTGCCCATCTGTTCACAGAGAACGTCAAGAGACATGCGAGGATCAGCTTCGATAACCAGCTCGTCGTGGATATGCATGACGATGGAGCAGCAGCGCAGCGTCTTCATGGCATAGCAGAGAATGTCGCGGGAGGTTGCCTGCACGATATTTTCCACGAATTTCGGCCCGTATGAATCGAGCCGTTCCCATTTTTTCGTGCTGCCTATGCTCTCATAGGTAATACACTCGCCTCCGAATTTATTCGTACCGACCTTTGGCTTTACATAGGCGAGGTTACGTCCGGAGGGCAGTGTAATAAAGAGCATTCCGGAGCGACAGGAGAAGGTAAGTCCGTAGCTGCTGGTTGCGTGTTTATATTTCACGGCCTCCATAACAGCTCGGTCGACATCCCACTAGAATTTCACTATATTGGGATTTGTCTGTCGCCATGCATCCACCAGCGGAGGAAGCTCATCTTCGGAAAGTCCCATCTCAATAGCGCCCATTTCCTTTAAGGCACCGACCGAGCCGCCGTGGCCGAGCGCAAGTTCCGCGATTTTGCCTTTTTGACGCAAGTGGCCGTTAATGCCATGTTTCTCGACCGGAACATGGAACATCTGACTGGCGCTAGCGCAGTAGATGTCACCTCCAGTTTCAAAGACTTTTTGACACCATGTCTCACCGGCATACCATGCGATGACTCTGGCTTCGATGGCGCTGAAGTCAGAAACATAAAACTGCGTGCCATCCTTCGGGATGAATGCTGTCCGGATTAGTTGAGAGAGTGTATCCGGGACATCTTCATATAGAAGCTTCACGGCATCGAAGTCTCCGGATTTTACAAGAGCACGGGCATCGGCCAGATCCGGGAGATGATTTTGCGGGAGATTTTGTAATTGTATGAGTCTTCCTGCCCATCGCCCAGTGCGGTTGGCTCCGTAAAATGCGAACATGCCGCGAGCCCTGCCGTCGTCACAGACTGCACGCTCCATCGTCTGATATTTTTTGACGGAGGATTTGGCAAGTTGCTGGCGCAGTTCCAGAACGGTCTGCAGCTCTGGAGGAGCCGTTTTGATGAGCTCTGCCACGACTTTTTTGCCAAGAGTGTCGGTTTCGAGACCATTATCGGAGAGCCATTGCTTCATTTGCTGCACGGAGTTCGGATTATCAAGTGCTGTGATGTCTTTTATAGCAGCAGTCAGCTCAGACCAGGAGCGTGTATCCATTTCGATGGCTTCTTTCACCAGATCCATGTCGAGTCGTACACCTCTGTCGTTAATTTCCTGATCGATATGGTATTCATCCCAGACCTCGTCCGACACAGGAAATTTAGCGAGGCGATCCTTGATGCCGATCTCGGTTTCCACATCACGGATGTTATATTTTTTGAAGGCTTTCCATTTGTCCGGCGCGTGGAAGGGATGGTTCCTTGTGCGACCGCCGTTTGCCTTTGTCGGAGTGCAGGGCACGGAGAAGTATTTGATCAGGTCTTTCCCTTCAGTGAGCTTCTGCTTTTCAAGACCGAGGACAGCACCGACGCCTTCCAGAGAAAGCGGCAGTCCCATTGTGCCCGCCCAGACCATAGAGCAGCGCCAGCTTTCTGGGTTTAAGAACTTGGCGCACTCCTGAGAGAGTGGATGGTTATCATGGAAGAGATCAAGGCTCACACCCAGATCACGGAGATACCGGGATAAGCACACCCGTTCAAAATTTGCATTGAAAGCCCATTTGATGACAGAATCATCGGTCAGGGCATCTATAATTTCCTGCGGCAGGCGTTCTCCCTGTGCAAGGTCGATGACCGTCACATCGGAGCCGTCGGTGCTGTAGCCGAACAGCAGTATTTCAAAATCTGGTGACTCGGCATATTTATAAACGCCGCACTTGGACAGATTTACGTCGCTGTAGGTTTCAATATCGATACTGAGTGTTTGCATAGATTTCACCTCAATTCAAACAAGCGGCTTAAGATCACTCCTAAGCCGCCTGCCGGTACTGGATTATTTCAGAGATTCCATACGCTTGATATGGTATTCGTCGTCCTGCGCGGCCTTTTTCTCCTCGCGTTTCTCACGCTTGAAGTCGTTGATCACCGTCTGGATGGCGACCACTGCCCAAGACAGGACTACGATGCAGAAGAATCCAATCAGGATGTTGCAGAGAAGGGATGAAATCATTACTGTGCTTTCCATAGTTTTGCGCTCCTTTCCTTAGTTGAGAAAATCTTCATCGTCATCAGTGGCAAAGTCGGACTCAGCACTTGCCTTGCCGCCGAGAGGCTCACCGTCGCGAATCTTCTGCAGATTGTTGAGTCCGCAGGCGATTCCCTTATTGCCGGAAGAGTTGAAAGCATAAAACGTGATGCTGGCTCTGCCGTACACACCGCTGTACACTTCAGAGCGGGTGAGAATCGGATTCAGATCTGCGTCCACGATGCCGGGTGCAGAGGTTGCATTGGCGTTGACAAAGTAGGCATTCTTGTAGGCCTCGTCGTCTGGACGCTCTGCATCGCCGTCACGCAGAGGAGTCTTCAAAACAGAGAGCGCCGGTACGGACTTGCCGTTGCCCTTGAGCTTGGCCTCGCCCGCTTTGTAGGCAGCCTCGATAGCAGCCTGAATCTTGGCGATGGTCTTGGTGTCGGACTTCGGGATGATGAGACTCACGCTGTACTTGGGAGTGCCGCCGTTGATGGATTTCGGCTCCCAGACGTTCGCGTAGCTCCAGCGGGTGTCGACACCGGTGATAACCTTCATGGGATTGCTGATTTTTACATTCTTACTCATTGTCGTTTTCCTCCATAAAATCATTTTTGCTATGTTCATGGCCGGGCGCTTATCGGACTCCGGCACAAGAGTGGGTTTGCCCTGCGGCTTTTCAATGTAAGCCGTCAGGAGTTCATCAAAGCGGGACTTGCCGAGGAGCTTCTGCATGGCGGTGATGCCGAGCAGCTTTTTCTCATACGGGTCAAAGCCTGCTTTCTCGACCGCATCAATGACGGCGGCCTCGTTGCTGTATCTGCGGTTGCTGCGTCCTTCGACGAGCTTAAAGCCAGTCCATTCCTTACCGGAGAGAGCTTGCTGCAGGGCGTATTCCTTGATATCGGAAGCCCAGCTAACCAGCTCATCTACCTTGCCGAGGATAATCTCGATCTCGGTATCCGTAAGCAGTGGCGGGAGCTTAAAATCATGCTGCGCGAGCTTCAGGTTTGCTTCGGCTCTGGCGCGGCACTCATTCTTGGCCTTGCAGAAGCCGCACCATTCACCGCACAGGAAGTTCCCGTCACCGGCAAAAGCCAGATCTGCGGTGGGCTTTAAGACTTCATCCGCCCAGCGATACAGATCCTCTTTGCTGATCTCGTAGGTGCTGACGTTCTGGCGTCTCGGCTGGTAGATGGTCATGGATACCTGATCGATGTCGTAAATGTCATCGAAAAGCTCCAAAGCGCCGAGGGCATAACACTGCATTTGCGGATTTTCCTCTGCGGAGACCAGAACGCCTAAGCCGTGCTTGTAGTCGATTACCCGGAGCGTACCGTCTGCGATGATGATGCAGTCGGCGGTGCCGAAGCCTTGTTCTACCCAGCGGGAGAAGTCCACACGCTGCTCAATCAGGACGACCGGATCAGCGCAGGTTTCCTTGGCGGCTTCGACCTGCTCCAGCACGTATTCGGCATAGCCGGAGGTAGCATCCTCCATCTCCTCGGAATACCATTTGAGGATGTCGGTCGGATCGTCTGCAGGCATACCGAGCGCGGTCTTGAGCTTGTACTCGCCAAGCGCATGTGCGTCGGTGCCTTCCGCAGCGTAGTGGCTTCCCTTGTCCTCGTAGGTTTCACAGAGCCTTGCCGATGGTGGGCAGTGCAGCCACCTGTCGGATGAGGATGCGGATAGGATCGCGTGTGCTTTAGCTGCCATTGCCGATCACCTCCGCGTCCTTCATCAAGGCTTCATAATTTGCCGGATCGATTTCCGAGAGCTTTGCTGCACCGAGCTTTTGAAGCAGGGCGCGTACCTCTGCGGTATGACCGGCACGGGACTTCTCGGCAAGGACGGCTCTTACGTCCTCCAGCTTGAGTTCAGGCTTCGGTTCCTTCTTAGCGGGAGCTTCCGTGGCCTGCGCTTCGTTGTCATCACCGGAAAACTGCTGGTAGAGCCAGTCGGCTACGGCATTAATAGAAGCAGCAGCGGTGCGGAGCTCTTCGATGGTTTTTGCCATTTCTGCCATCTTTGACATTCTTTTTTCCTCCTTCCTCGGATTGGCTTGCGGCAAGGAGTGAGAGGTTCCTTGCCAGTCTGGCGGATACGTGACTGATGGAATTCAGGAGCTTGATCTCCTCGTTCACGTTGCCGCCGGTGTCTGCGTAACTGCGGTACATCATGAGTTCACCTCGCTTTCTGAAGGCTGTGTTCTCTTGCCTTCACCTTCCACTGGAGATGAACTGTTGATTTGAGCGGAGGATTTTATAAAAAAGTTTTCCGGCCACCATCCGAGTGAGGGATAGTGACCGGAAAGGCTGTGGTTCGTAGTCTTAAGGATTACTTGTCACCGCTGATTCTGCGAAGGTCGGTACGATACTTCTTCATCTGATCCGCGAAGGTCTTCTGTGGGCGACCGAGCTCTCTTGCGATGGCACGGTCGGAGATGCCCTCCGGGTGATCCTTCCAAAGCTGGATGATGGTATCTGCCTCCGGGTCGAGCTCACGCAGTCTGGCAAAGAGCTGCTCCAGCAGCATGCGGTCGGCGATGACTTCCTCCATAGGCTTACTACGGTCGGGAATATAGTCGCCGAGGGTGCTGTTGCCATCAGGGAGAGGCTGATCCAGAGAAGTAATGTCGCCTGCCGCATGGTATTCGCAGCCGATACAGTCGCCGTCGCACTTCCAGATGAAGCGGAAAGGGCACATGCACCTGCCGTGATCCTGCTCCTTGTGGCGGATGCGGTCAGCTTCCTTATAGAAGGAGTCGTGCTGCGCTTTGGTAACCGGTACTTTCTCGCCGGTGCTGCGAACGTAAATAAAATAGGTCTTCTGATTGTCGTTGTTTTGCATAATGAAACCTCCAGTTTCGAGTGGTTCCCGAACCGGAGGTCTCACGAAAAAAGAGCGTGGAAGGCCGACCGGAACGGGAAATTAATCCGTTTCAGTTGCCAACCACGCTCGTAGGTTGGTGTTTATTTACTTGTGACCACTATGACCGTTCGAGCCACTCTGCATGCCGGGTGAGCGTTCATAGCGGTGAGCCTTTTTATGCCTTGCTCAGGGCATTGACCGTTATCTGAGATCCGCTTCGATGGCGTATAACTCGCTGAATACGTCCGGCAGATCACTCGGATTTAGGTCTTCGACGCTGTGAGCGCCGTATCGCTGGAATACTCCGTCAACTACAGCTGATCCCAATTGGGAGCTGATCGTAGATGCGGTGTTTTCGATGTTGATAATCCAATTCTCGCGTTTGTCTTTAGTCACGTTTTTCATCTCCTTCCTGCTCAGCCTTCCGTTCAGAAGTCAGCTGCGTTATTTGCACCACCCTTGAAAACTGAACTCATCCTTGATCAGGGGATGCATCCAAGGGCATTGGTGAGGAGGAACAATGAAGTGGTTATTTGTCTGTTTATGTTGGTTTATGACCAACTAATATTGACATAGACCATGTTTTTGTGTATAATTGAATAATTAAGGTCTCGTGTTGTCAGCTTTCCACTTTCTTTGCCCTGCCTATTATTAGTTTCGCACGGCAAAATGAGACGGCCTGACCGGTAACGTGAGACACATAGGACAAAACATAGGACAAGATTTGAGGGGAGGTATTCGATTGGAATTAAGTGAATATTTCAGCCGGATATTTCCGAGCACGGCAGCGCAGATGTATTATCCGAGCCGAAAGAACAATGGGATCTTTGTCTCCTTCTGCTTTATTGAAGCAGGGAGTAATTATTTCTCGCACAAGCAAGGAGATAGATTAAAGTCAGATGATGTGCCGTTGGAACGAAAGCTCTATGACGGGTCGAGAAAGATGTCTCCAGATCTGAAAGATTCTTTTAAGACTTTTAATGAGGATGGCCTGTGCGCATATTTTGAAAAGATCATTGACAAGAATAAGTACGGTGATGTAATGCTTGCCTTTGGAATACCTCCCACGGTAGAAAAAAATCCGCAAGCACTCCGAAGAGCACTTGCGGTTCAGTTCAAAGCCTTTATAGATAGCGACAAGGAAGACGCTGCGGATATTGTGGCAATGACCTATCAGCAGCTTTTGGAGGAGCCGGAACAGGAGCCCAGCTCCTTTCACCACATATCGTCTCTGTACCCGGACGACACGGTGTACATCAAGCCGGATCACAAGAGAAGCTATTCCGGTTTCATGTATGAGAAGCTGACGGTAACGTGGAAATTCTCTAATCCGGGTACGCAAACATGGCGTGGTCGAAAGCTGTATCTTTCCAATCATGATGAGATAAGGCCACGGGCGGAAAGCAACTACATTGAAATACCGGAGACTCCACCGAAAACCGGTGTGGAAATCTCCGTAGTCATTGAACTCAGGCCATTTGAAGGGCGCACGACTTGCCATTGGATCATGGTAGACAGTGGTGATAATGACTGCTATCCCGGTAGTCGAATGTTCGATATAGATATAGATGTAAAGTTCAAAAGGAAGAACTCTTAAAGATGGAGGTAATAAAGTGAGCGATCAGCTGCAAGTTGAAAAATGGGTAACATTAAAAGATGTACAGGCATATCTCGGTGTTGGACGAGAGACTATTTTGCAGTGGATTTCAAAACGGAATATGCCTGCTTATAAAGTCGGCAGACTTTGGAAATTCAAACTATCCGAAGTCGATGATTGGATCCGTTCCGGCGGAGCATCCGATGATAACGTACCTGAAAAAGAAGAACAGGATGCCGAGTAAGCCCGGTTTATGGGACAACAAATTTTATAGAATGGAAATATAGAGTGGCGAACTATGCCACGGACAAACGGAGGAAAATTGTAATGGACAATCAGGTTCACAATCAGATAGTAAGTTTTATATGGGGAATCGCAGATGACTGCCTGCGTGACGTTTACGTGCGCGGTAAGTATCGTGACGTTATCCTTCCAATGACGGTCATTCGCCGTCTGGACGCCATGTTGGAAGAAACAAAACCGGCAGTGCTCGCAATGAAAAAGCAGCTCGACGCGGCAAAGATCGATAACCAGTGGCCTGCGCTATGTAATGCAGCGGGACAGGCTTTCTGTAATGCGTCTCCGTTTCTTTTGAAAGATCTGACAAGCCGCGCAAAGGCTCAGACCTTGAAGGCGGATTTTATTGCATATCTTGATGGCTTCTCACCGAACGCTCAGGTGATTTTGGATAAGTTCAAATTCCGTAACCAGATCGACACGATGGTGGATGCGGATATTCTTGGTGCGGTAATTGAGAAGTTTACATCTTCTGATATCAATCTGAGTCCGAATCCAATTTATAAGGATGAAGCGAAGACTATCCTCAAGCATCCCGGCCTTGATAATCATGGTATGGGTACCATCTTTGAGGAACTGATCCGCAAGTTCAATGAAGAAAACAACGAGGAAGCCGGAGAACACTGGACGCCTCGTGATGTTGTCGAGCTTATGGCTGACCTTGTGTTTATGCCAATAGCCGACAAGATCAAGGACGCTTCTTATTCCTGTTATGACGGAGCCTGCGGTACGGGAGGTATGCTTACGGTCGCGCAGGACAGACTTTTGACGCTGGCCAAGAGACGTGGCAAAGAAGTCGCTATCCATCTGTTCGGTCAGGAGATCAATCCGGAAACTTATGCGATCTGTACTGCGGATATGCTGCTGAAAGGGGACGGCGAGGAGGCCGAGCACATTATGTACGGCTCCACACTTTCTGATGACCAGCATGCGTCCCGCCAGTTTGACTTCATGCTCTCGAATCCTCCTTACGGAAAGAGCTGGAAGACCGATGCTGAGAAGATGGGAGGAAAGAAGGAAATCCTTGATACCCGCTTCAACACCTATCTTGAGGGTGGGGATGTCATGCCGATGATCCCGCGTACCAGCGATGGTCAGCTGCTGTTCCTTTTGAACAATGTTGCAAAAATGAAGAAGGACACAGAGCTTGGTAGCCGCATTGCAGAGGTACATAATGGCTCGTCAATTTTCACCGGAGATGCTGGCAGCGGTGAGAGCAATACACGTAGATACCTTATTGAGAATGATTTGGTGGAGGTGATTATTTCTCTCCCTGACAATATGTTTTACAACACTGGTATAGGCACTTTTATCTGGATACTATCCAACAAGAAGGAAGATCGACGGAAAGGAAAAATTCAGCTCATTGATGCTTCAAAAATGAAGTCGCCATTACCTCGCAATATGGGAAAAAAGAACTGCGAGTTTACTTCTGATATTAGAAATGAGATTATGCGTATTTTCCTTGAAATGGAGGAAAGCGAAGTCAGCATGATCTTTAACAATGACGACTTTGCATATTGGTCTGTATCGGTTGAGCGTCCTCTAAGGCTGAGAGTGAATCCAAATGGCGTAATCCCTACAGATGTGTTTAAAAAAGCAGATGAGCTTGCTGCGGTTAGAAAGGCTATTGCATCTGTTCCGTCTGGAACTCCGCTTGATGATTGGGCTGCATTTGCTAAGGCCACGAAGTTGAAGGCTACTGTATTGAAGAAAATTCGTCCGTTCATCACCGTTAAAGATGCCAATGCAAATCCAGTCACAGGAGAAGCTGATAGTGATTTGCGTGACACGGAGCTTATTCCATTTACTTATGAGGGTGGAATTGAGGGCTTCATGAAGAACGAGGTACTCTCTTATGCTCCGGATGCGTGGATTGATGAAAAGAAGACTCAGATCGGCTATGAAATTAGCTTCAATAAATATTTTTATAGGCCTGTAAATCTGAGAAGCATGGATGAGATTATCGCATCCTTGAACGAACTTGAAAAAGAAGCTGATGGCATGTTGGCTGGAATTGTAGGAGGAAACATAAATGGATAAAGAATATGCTTCCTATACTACAGTGGATCAGAAATGGGTGGCACAAATTCCATCACACTGGGAAATGAAACGTCTCAAGGGCGTATTTGCCATGAGAAAAGAGCGGAACAATCCGATTCAAACTGATTTTATATTATCACTGACAGCAAAGCAGGGTGTTGTCCCTTATTCTGAAAAAGAAGGCACAGGAGGAAATAAGCCCAAGGATGATCTGACACAATATAACATTTGCCGTGAGAACGATTTGCTTGTCAATTGCATGAACGTAGTTTCCGGCGCAGCTGGTGTATCCAAATATTATGGAGCAATCAGTCCGGTTTACTATGCTTTTTATCCGCGTGAAGATGAGAATATTTGGTATTACCACTACATCTTTAGACTGATTACTTTTCAGCGGAGTCTTATAGGACTTGGAAAAGGTATCCTGATGCACGAGAGCGACGAAGGTGTTCTTACGTCTGTTCGTATGCGTATTTCAATGAACTATCTTGGCAATGTAATGCTGCCAATTTCTCCGCGTGAAGAACAGGATACAATTGTAAGATATCTTGATTGGAAGGTTTCAGAGGTCAATCGTCTTATTGCTGTCAAGAAAAAGCAAGTTTCTGCGTATAAGGAATTACGCAAGGCGGTTATAGATCAGGGCATTTTGCATGGCTTTAGGGAATCTGAGAATAAAGATAGCGGTGTTTATTGGCTCGGTGAAATTCCCGCCGCATGGGAGGTTCTACCTTTAAAACGTATCTGTCGAGCGAATGCCTCAATTGCAGATATTGTTAAAACAAAAGATGATTCAGAGTTGGTCACTTTTCTTCCAATGGAAAATGTTACAGAAACCGGAGAAATTGACTGCTCCGTCAAGAAGAAAATTGCAGAGGTTAGAACTGGGTTCTCATCGTTCGCAAAGGGAGATGTTGTGGTAGCAAAGATTACTCCGTGCTTTGAAAATGGAAAAGGAGCTTGTTTAGACGATCTCGATACGGATATAGGCTTTGGTACTACCGAATTTATCAATCTACGTCCTTCAGATAAAGTGCTTTCTGAGTATCTATACATGATTACGATGACAAGACCGTTCAGGAAACTTGGCGAAGAGGTTATGACGGGTTCGGCTGGACAAAAGCGAGTATCCGTTAATTACATAAAGAACTTTACGCTTGGAATACCAAATGTTGAAGAACAGGAAAGTATTCTTGCCGAAATTGAGCAGAGGCTTGTCCAGATAGATAAGGCTATTGAGATAGAACGTGGGAACATAAAAAATCTTCAGGAATTAAAAGCGAGGATCATTTCAGACGCCGTTACTGGGAAAATAGACGTTCGCTCAGTAGATATTCCTGAGTATGAATACATTGAGGATCAGTCCGATGAAGATGCTGATGAAGAGAATATAGAAACCGAAGAACAGGAGGATTGACAATGGCTTTTACCAACACAAAGGAAAACGGCCTTGAATCCTTAATCGTGAAGTGGCTGGTTGAGCAGAACGGGTACGAGGAAGGAACAAATGCCGACTATAACAAAGAATACGCTGTCGACGAGACACGCTTGTTCCGGTTCCTGCAGGACACGCAGCCAAAGGAAATGGACAAGCTGGGCGTATTCACTTCTGATACGAAAAAGCGACAGTTCCTGAACCGCTTGTCCGGAGAGATTGCCAAGCGCGGCATTATCGATGTGCTTCGTAATGGTGTGAAGGTTTATCCGGCAGACCTCATCATGTTCTACCTTACACCGACCGAAAATAACGAGCAGGCAAGAATCATGTATGAGAAGAATATTTTCAGCGCAACACGGCAGCTGCGCTATTCACAGGATGCCGGGAAGCTGGCTCTGGATGTTTGCCTGTTTATCAATGGCCTCCCGGTTATCACAATGGAGCTGAAAAACCAGCTCACAAAACAGAACACAGAGAACGCTGTGCGCCAGTATAAGGAAGATAGGGATTTTCATGATCTGCTGTTCTCCTTTAAGCGATGCATGGTTCACTTTGCTGTGGATGATGCTACGATCCAGTTCTGCACAAAGCTCGCTGGTAAGGATAGCTGGTTTCTGCCGTTCAATAAGGGTTACAACGATGGCGCAGGAAATCCGCCGAATCCGGACGGTCTTATGACAGACTACCTTTGGAAGGACATCCTTACCAAGAGAAAACTGTCTCGTATTATAGAAAATTATGCGCAGGTCATCGAAGAGGTGGATGAGGATACCAAGAAGAAATCCATCAAGCAAATATGGCCGCGTTATCATCAGCTCGACTGCGTGGAGAAGCTGCTTGCTGACGTGCAGGAAAATGGTGTCGGCAAACGATACCTGATCCAGCATAGCGCCGGAAGCGGCAAGTCAAACTCTATCGCATGGTTGGCGCACCAGTTGATTGGACTTGAAAAAGACGGTCACCCGATGATCGATTCTGTCCTTGTGGTTACTGACCGCCGTATTCTGGATAAGCAGATCCGCAATACGATCAAGCAGTTCATGCAGGTCAAGAACACCGTAACATGGGCAGAACATTCCGGAGATTTGCGTAAAGCCATACAAGACGGCAAGCGCATCATTATATCTACAATAGAAAAGTTCCCGTACATCATATCCGAGATTGGGCAGGAACATAAGAATAACAAGTTTGCCATCATCATCGATGAGGCACACTCCGGCCAGAGCGGACGTAACTCCGCCAATATGAATCTGGCGCTTTCCGGGCTCGCTACAGATGATGAGGCTGATAATGAGGACAAGATCAATGCCATGATGGAGGGACGTAAGCTCGTCTCCTCTGCCAGCTATTTTGCCTTCACAGCTACTCCAAAGAACAAGACCGAGGAAAGGTTCGGTGTTGCCTATGAGGAGGACGGCGAAATCAAGCATCGCCCGTTCCACGTCTATACGATGAAGCAGGCTATTCAGGAAGGCTTCATTCTTGATGTACTTCGGAACTATACGACCATCGACAGCTGGTACAAGATCATGAAAACGGTCGAGGACGATCCGATGTTTGACAAGAAGCGTGCACAGAAGAAGCTGCGTGCCTTTGTTGAGGGTAATCCGGACGTCATCGCAAAGAAGGCTGCCATGATGGTGGAGCACTTCCACGAGCAGGTTATTGCCAAGAAAAAGATCGGCGGCAAAGCTCGTGCAATGGTAGTCACTGCAAGCATCCCGAGATGTATTGAATATTACTACGCAATTAACAAGTGCCTCGCAGACAGACATAGTCCATATAAGACTATTGTTGCATTTTCCGGTGAGCATAAATATAACGGACAGGAACCGGCATTGACGTCGGCTGCCATGAATGGATTCCCGGATGCTAAGATTCCGAAGAAGTTCAAAAAAGATCCGTATAGGATACTTATCGTCGCTGACATGTTTCAGACCGGTTTCGACGAGCCGCTGCTGCAGACAATGTATGTGGACAAGCCGCTCTATGATATTGCAGCGGTACAGACACTTTCTCGTCTGAATCGAGCACATCCCGGCAAGGACGAAGTATACGTTCTGGACTTTGCAAACAAGACCTCAGTGATTGAGGAGGCGTTCTCGAAGTTCTACAGAACAACGATTCTTTCTGGGGAGACCGATCCAAACAAGCTGTATGACCTGATTACCATTATGGAGGAATATCAGGTGTATGACGACAGTGATGTTGAAAAGCTGGTAGATCTTTTCCTGAGTGGCGCAGAGCGTGACCGCCTTGATCCAATTCTAGATGCCTGCACAGCTGTATATAAACAGCTTGAGTTGGATGATCAGATTATGTTCAAGAGCGCCGCTAAGTCCTTTGTGCGTACATACGGTTTCCTTGGTGCAATTCTTCCTTACGGAAATGTTGACTGGGAGAAATTGTCGATTTTCCTGAATCTGCTGATCCCGAAGCTGCCATCGCCACGCGACGATGACCTGTCGGAGGGTATTCTTCAGACGATTGACCTCAGCAGCTATCGTAACGAGGCACAGGAAGCTATCGCTATTAAGCTGGAGGATGCGGATGCAGAAATTGCACCGGTACCTGCGGGCAAGGTAGGCTATATCGTTGAGCCAGAGATGGATTTGCTTTCTAAGATCATAATGGACTTCAACGATATGTTTGGAAATATAAACTGGAACGATGCGGATAATGTTCAGCGTCAGATTCTGGCTATTCCAGAGATGGTGTCAAAGGATAAGAAATATCAGAATGCCATGAAGAACTCTGATGCGCAGGAGGCGCGTACCGAAAGCGAGCGTGCTCTGCAGGCGGTCATCTTCTCTATCATGGCGGACAATATGGAGCTCTTCAAACAGTTCCAAGACAATCCGTCCTTTAAAAAATGGCTGTCTGATTTGGTGTTCAACCTGACTTACAATCCGGAGGGCAAGGAGTATGTGATGCCGGGTACGGATCAGAAGTCTGTGACTTACGATTTTAATCCGCAGCAGGATTTGATGATGGTGGCCGAAGATCCGGCACCTTATGGTGAAAAGAAAAATGACGACTAATTACAGGGAGGTGTATGGGCGTTGGAACTCACAAAAACTGTAAAGGATAAAACTTTCGATGATTACTTTACAGAGGTCGATCACAGCGAAAGCATCAGTGAAGATCGACCGGGTTCAATGCGCCTTTTTTACCTCAATGTCAGAAGCGGAAAAATCAAGATAGCCGATCTTGAGAAATTCACGATGCTGAACATTGGTCGCTATGTATTCTCACGGGCAAAGCAGGAACAGTATGAAAAGGCCGGAAATCTGGATGCTGTAATGCAGCAGGCCCTTCGCATTATGCGGAAACGTGGCGCAGCTGATTCTAAAGGTACCGGAAATGAACTCGGCGAGATTATGATTTACGCTTTTCTTGAGGAGAAGTTAAAGGCATATAAGCTACTCAGCAAAATCGAGCTGAGCACGGATGCTGCGCAGTATTTGAGCGAGGCTGACGGTATCCACTTCCTGTGTTCTGACGGCACCAGCGGATCGTATAACCAGATGGTATTTGGCACTTCAAATATTGTCGGAGAGATTAAGGATGCCATAGATCAGGCTTTCGAGATCACCAAGAAGATCAGTGCCCACGAGGATGATGAGGTTTACATGATTGAAAAGACCGTCCTCGATCGTTTTTACGATGAAGATGATCTGGCAGTCTTGAAAGAGTATGTTGTGCCAGAGGAAGGAAAGAAAGCCAAGTACGCAATATCTTATGGCGTATTCTTGGGATATAATTTCGGCATTCTTCCTTCAGGGCGCAGCGATGATGAATTGCTGGATATTATGCAGGAGAAGCTGGAACAGGATGCACAGCAACACGCTGCATACATCTCGCAGAAAATAAAGGACTGCGGCCTGGAAAACCATGTATTCTATTTTTACCTGCTTCCACTGAATGATGCGGAGGCTGAAAAGAAAACGATAATGCAGCACGTATTGGATGGAGATGTTGACCTATGAGCGGTGAAAAGAGAACACTCGGTGCCGCCATCTTTGCCGACATCGAAGACAACGAATACTTGAATAAGATCCATGAAAAGGTGCTGTATAACTATGCCCTGCGATTGCTTCAACTTAACAAGAAGGAACCACTGCCTTTCGATCAGAAGGAGAAGCGCGATGCGTTGCGTTTCGCAGACCTGCTGTCGAAGTCCAATGATCCTGAAAAGGCAAATGCTCATAAAATCTGGGCGCAGGAAATTGTAATCCTCTTGAATGAGCTTTATCCGGAGGACAAGCTGATCAAGCTTTATGCCGGAGATGTCTTTTCAAGTATAGGAAACCACAAGGGTAAAGAACACATTAATTCCGAATATCAGGACATTACTGCACTGGAGAGGTTTTTCTCTGAGTTTAGGGATGACTATCTTACGATTCCCGCCGAACCGGGCGAGAAGTTTTTTGCTGCGCAGAAAGCGGCATACGATCACTTGACAGACGATTGCTTTAGTTATTCGGCTCCTACCTCTATGGGAAAGTCCTTCATCATGCGGATGTTTATCAAGAACGAGGTCATTCACGGTGCGCAGAAGAACTATGCCTTGATTGTGCCGACGAAGGCTCTAATAAACGAAGTGCGTGGAAAGGTTATTGATGACCTTGGTGAAAACGGAAACCTTGAGAAAATCAACTACCTTGACCGATGCAATTATCGTGTAGTAACTGCGGCCAGTGATATTGCGTTGGAGGAGGAGCATAATTATATCTTTGTTCTCACGCCGGAGCGCTTGCTTTACCTGCTGATCAGCCAGCCGAAGGTACAGATAGACTATCTGTTTGTCGATGAGGCACATAAGTTGTCTGGCAAGAACAGCCGTGTTCCGTTTTACTACAAAGTTGTGGATATGCTTTTGAAACGAGAGCATAAGCCACACTTCATCTTTGCCTCTCCGAATATTCCGAATCCGCAGGTTTATCTCCGGATGATGACGGATATAGAGGCCGGTGATGATAGCAAACTGGCAATTACATACTCGCCGGTCGTTCAGGTGAAGTTTCTTGTAGACCTGAAGAATCACGAAATTCAGGTTTATAACGAGCATAACGGGAAACGTATTCATGTTGCGAATATACATGACCGAGGCGGGAGAAATGCAAACCTTACAGATATTCTGCTGAAATTTGAAAAAATGAATAAAAACCTGCCGGAGGATATGCGAAAGCAGACCATTGTCTACTTCAACGGTAAGAATAAGGCAATCGATGCTGCTCGGAGATTTTCTGACGCACTTAGATATGACGGCATTAAGAATGATCCTTTGCTGGAAACGCTATCTAAGGACATCCGTCAGGAAGTTCATGGCGACTATTTCCTTGCCGACATGATTCGCAAGGGCATCGCTTACCATATAGGGTATCTTCCTGCTTCGATTCGGGCAAGGATAGAGACACTGTTTCAGGAAGGGCATATAACGATTATGTTCTGCACCAGCACTTTGCTGGAGGGCGTTAATTTACCTGCAGACAATCTTTTTATTACAGACAACAAGATATTCCGTAGCGAGATGGAGCCGGTCGATTTCAGAAACCTAATAGGACGTGTTGGCAGAATCAGCTTCAATCTCTTTGGTAATGTATATTTTGTTACCGACGAGGAAGAAACAGTAAAAGCCGATGACTACGTCAGGATGCTGCAAGAGAAAGTGCCTGAGCAGGTGCTTTCCATCGCTACGAATCCGAAGGTTCTCAAGAAGGTTGAAAAAAAGTATGTAGCTGACATTCTTAAAAGTGGTAGCTCTGTAATTCCACAGCGTGTTAATGAGAATGGCGATCCTCTTCAGTCAGAAGAGTCCTATATCATGATGCGTAAGTTTGGCCTTATTCTGCTCAGGGATATTGTTGAGGATAAGGATACACTCGTGCGTCGAGAGTTTAAGCCATTCCTGACAGACGAGGATGAAAAGAATATCCGCGACAAATTCAAGAATACAGAGACAATCCCGGACGACGACATAAATACATCTGTTGACCAGACAAAACGTCTCATTATGGCTATAAAAAATAATGATCTGCGTTATCCGGAAGTGAAGGATGGATATTTCAGACACGACGTAGTTTTGGAGTTTTTGAAGAAGCTGAGCAATGTTTTCCAGTGGAAAATATATGAATCTAGCACACTTGGCAAGGATAGCCTGCTGAGCTGGTACGCGGTTATCCTCTGTGAATGGATGGAAGGAAATGGCCTGAACTACATCATGCGGGCAGCCTTGAAGCATCATCGTGAGAAACCGGATGACTTCTGGATCAACAGATATACCAAAGGTGTGTATGACGATACCTCGTTAATCCATCGTAACATTGTTTTTGCAGATACGCTGGAGGTAATTGAAAATGTCATCCTGTTTAGCATATCGAACTACTTCCTGCGATTTTCAAATGAGTTCAGGCGTATTAAGGGTGATGATGAATTGGACGCCAATAACTGGTATGAATACGTGGAGTATGGTACCACAAATCCGCTGACGATCCTTTTGCAGAGAAATGGCTTCTCGCGTGAGTCGGCGCGATTCATCAAGGAAAATCCGGAGTATGTCGTGAAGGACGGCAGCACAGGGAAATTAAAACTGAAGGCTTCGTTATCAAAGTGCGGTCGAACCAGCGTGGAGAACGAAGTCGAATATATCCGGCAGAATGTTCCGGGAATTTTTGCTGATGAGGAAGAATAGGTATTGTCTTTCAAGAATAAAAGAGGAGGTCATAGCACATGGCAGAGAGCCAGAATATTGAATATAAAGAATCATGGCGTGACGAATACCTGAAGTGGGTATGCGGATTTGCCAATGCGCAGGGCGGTACGATCTACATTGGTGTACGCGATGATGGGAGTGTCGTAGGAGTTAAGAATGCAAAGAAGCTGCTCGAGGACATCCCCAATAAGATTCAAACCGGACTTGGAATTATTGCGGATGTTAATAAACATACCGAGGATGGGCTTGATTATATTGAAATCAAAGTTGAGTCGAGCAGTTTCCCAATCAGCTATCATGGAGAGTTTCATTACAGAAGCGGCGCTACAAAGCAGCAGTTGACAGGTATCGCGTTGTCCCAGTTCATCATGAAAAAAACCGGGTTCCGGTGGGAAGATGTTACCATTGACAATCTTATCGTAGAAGAGCTGGATGCTGAAAGTTTTAAGATATTCCGAAGAGAGGCAGAGAGGAGTAATCGGATGATGGAATCTGAGCTGAATGTCTCAAATGCGGAACTGCTCAGCAAACTACACCTCATGAAAGATGGCAAGCTCAAACGTTCCGCTGTTCTGCTTTTTTACAGTGATCCTCAAATTGTACAGACAGGGAGTTATGTCAAGATAGGAAAATTCGGAAAGGGAGCGGATCTTCAGTATCAAGATGTTTTGGAAGGCTCTTTGATTACTACAGCGGATAAGGTCATTGATCTAATTTACTTGAAGTATCTGAAAGCCAAAATCACATATGAACATGACCGACGCGTTGAAACCTATCCATTTGCACGTGAGGCAGTCCGCGAAGCTGTCTACAACGCAATTGCTCATAACTGTTATATGTTTGGCACGCCTATTCAGATTCGGATTGAGGATGAGGAAATGATCATCAGCAATCGTAGTGTTCTTCCGGATGGCTGGACTGCGGAAACCCTGATGGAACCGCATGACTCCATCCCCTACAATCCGGATATAGCGAATGTCTTTTATCGGATGGGATATATTGAAACATGGGGACGCGGCATCCAGAAAATATGTGATGAATGCAGAGCTCTCGGAGCGGAACTTCCACAGTATGAGGTATTGGGGAATGGAATCCGTTTGCATTTCAAAGCGCTCCAAAGTGCTCTTATAGACCAGCCCAAAGCACCAAAGCACCAAAGCTCTGACATAGATGGTGCTTTGGAAAGAGCAATGGTGCTTAGACTCATAGACATATTAAGAGAAGAATCAAATATTTCTCAGGAGGCTTTGGGAGAAAAACTGGGGACAACAAGAAGAGTTGTTCAGAAATACATTAATGCGCTGAAGGAGTCTGGCTGTATCGTTCGTATCGGCGGCAAGCGTTATGGTCACTGGCAAGTTAATGATTGATTTCTTCCAGTTTGATAACATGCGCATTGAAAACGAGAAGGAATGGATGCAGATGGCTCAGTTTTATGCAGAATGGTCAAAGAAGTTCTACGATGTGATTGTGCCGTATATAACGGCAAATTGGCAGTAGTCCGCTCAGGACGAGGAGTACTGATGGCAAATTTAAATTCTGAGAATCCGCACGTCGGATGCAAGTTCCAAGAATTTGTGCAAACGATTCTCAAAGAAAAATATAATATATATTTTGAGCAGGAAGTAGCAATCCCCATCGGCAGACCGCCAAAGGAGCACAAGTTTGATCTTGCCAATGCTGACAGGTCTATCGTGGCTGAATGCAAATGTTATACGTGGACTGATTCCGAGAATGTTCCGAGCGCAAAGTTGATGGGCTTGGACGAGGCTGTATTTTACTTTGGCTTTCTGTCTTCTGGGACAAAGAAGCTGCTTTGTATGAAAAAATCAGTGTTTCGTGGCAAGCAGGAAACACTGGCTGAGTATTATGTTCGAGCACATGGGCATTTGATTGAAGATGTCTCTGTAATAGAAATTTCTGATGATGGAACAATCAAGATCGTCAGAGATGGATCATCGATCCAATAGAGGCATATTAGGGCTGCGGCGATGAAATCCCATGCACTTGCGGAATCGTCAAAGGTTGATGGCTAGATTGCAAGATCAAGTAGGACAGTCTGAAATAATTCCTCCGGCGAACTGTA
>ERZ773051.134-NODE-134-length-61100-cov-29.915046_pt1 | contig 61100 bp, 41 predicted proteins | sample MGYA00580631_ERZ773051 | MGnify/ENA primary metagenome ERZ773051 (study PRJEB29015, sample SAMEA2738137) | human oral metagenome | biome: human oral; feature: human-associated habitat; material: saliva | place: China | collected 2204 ... | reverse complement strand
GGCCGCCGCCTCGTCCCAGGTGGGCGCCCCGTGCCCCCGGCGGCCGCCGTCGCCCCGTCCCGGGGGAACGCCCAGCTCAGACCCCCAGGAATTCCTTGATTGCCGGCAGCTCACGCTGAGCCTGGGCGTAACCCACCTGGTAGGCCTCTTCGAGCACTTCATAGCGCATTTCGAGCTTGGAAATTTCGGTGACTTCCGGGCAGTAGACATAGGCGCGTCCCTCAGCTTCCAGTCTGAAAGCGGTTTTGCGGGCGGCGTTGTAGCGGGCGCTGCGGGCGGTGACGGCGTCGGCAATGGAAGGTAGACGTGGGAAGGCGGCGCGCATACTGGCGTGGGTGCCCAGACGCGTGGCCGGCTTGATGAAGCCGCGCGGGCGAGTGAGCACAATCAGGAATTTGCGGTAACCGTCGCGCATGGGTGCGTCCAGCGGAATGCCGCCGTTGGGGCCAAGTGCGCCGTCAACGTAAGTGTCGCCGTCGATCTCTACCGGCGGCATCAGCACCGGCAGGGTGGACGACGCGCGCGCAAGTAAGCCCACGTCAGAGACGCTATGCATGTCCTCTTTGGTGAACCATACGGCCTGGCCGCGCGTGGCGTTAAAAGAGCCAACACGTATCTGCGCCGGGTTGGCCATGAAAGTATCGTAGTCGAAGGGGAAATCGCCGTCAGCCTCGGCAATGTCGTGGTAGAGATAGTCCACATTGAAGATGCCGCGCCCGGCTAGCCAGTGCTTGTAGCCGCCAAATTCGGGGCTGAGGGCCACGTCAACGAAGGAGTCATGGGCGCGGGCGGCGTCACGTGAAACATAGTTAACGGTGTGCGAGCTACCTGCGGAAATGCCGGAAACATGCGGAAAATCTAGACCCGCTTCGATCAGGGTGGCCACCAGTCCGGCGGTGTACACCCCGCGCATACCGCCGCCTTCAAAAACTAGTGCTGTGTCAGGAAGATGTGTCAATGCGGTACTCACCGCGTCAGCCTATGCCAGAGGCCCATAGCTAGGTAAGGCACGACACACGTGAGCCGCCCCGCTACTGGTGTGACCCAGTTGGCAGGGCGGCTTGGGTTGGGTTGGTTTTATTGCCGACGACGGCGCCCGGCTGGTTCGGCCAGTCAGATAGCTAGCGCGGCCTTAGATCTGGGCTAGGGCCTGATCAAGGTCGGCGATCAGATCGTTGACGTCCTCCAGGCCTACGGCCAGACGCAGCAGGGTTCCGGGCACGCCCCCAACCCCGCCGGTGCGGGTCGAGTGGGTCATGATTGCCGGGTGCTCGATTAGCGACTCGGGCGCGCCCAGCGACGCAGCCAGGGCAAATACGCGGGTCAGGCCGGTTAGGCGGATGGCGTCGTCCTCATTGGCCAGCTCGAAAGAGAGCACCCCGCCGCTACCTAGCGGGGTTTGGCGCTGAGCCAACTCGTGCGCCGGGTGGCTGGGCAGGCCCGGGTAGTAGACGGCAGTTACCTTGGGGTGGGCCTGCAAGAACTCGGCCACCGCCTGAGTATTGGTGCAGTGGCGCTCCACGCGCACTGCCAGGGTCTTTAGGCCACGGTGAGCTAGGAAAGCGTCACGCGGGGACTCAATAGCCCCCAAAGTCATCTGCAGACGGGTTAGCTCCTCGGCGGCGTCGCGAGAATCAAAGAACGGGGTGACGTGCTCAGGCAGCTGCAGGCCGTCGCGCAGCACCACCGCGCCACCAACCACATCCGAGTGGCCACCAATGTACTTAGTGGTGGAGTGCACCACCACGTCCGCGCCCAGCTCCAGCGGGCGCTGCAGCAGCGGGGTGGCGAAGGTGTTATCAACCACCAAAAGTGCCCCCACCTCGTGACATAGCTCGGCGACGGCGGCAATGTCGGTAACCGTTAGGAAGGGGTTAGAGGGGGTCTCCACCCACACCAGCTGGGGGCGCTGGGCGCGAATTTCGCGCGCGGCCACATCCAGATTGGTGAGGTCCACAGCCGCTGAAGTGAAGCCCTCGGCGGGCTTAATGACACTGAAAAGCTTGTGAGTGCCGCCGTAAACGTCGGTTGAGTGAATGATGTGGTCGCCGGGGCGGGTTAGCAGGCGCACTACGGTGTCCTCGGCACTCATGCCAGAGGGGAAGGCGAACCCGTGGGTGGCGCCTTCCAGGGCAGCTAGGGCGCCGGCGAAAGCGTTGGTGGTGGGGTTGCCACAACGACCATACTCAAAGCCCTGCTTGAGATCGCCGGGAGCATTTTGCACGTGAGTGCTGGTCACATGCATGGGCGGAACCACGTCACCGGTAACCGGATCTGGCTCAAAACCCAAGTGAATCGCGCGAGTGGAGAAAGCGGCTGCGTTGTTTTCCATGTATTGAGTTTAATTCCAGGCTTCTCCCTTGTTAATAACTACGCCACACGCATAAGGGTGTAGGTCACATTAAGGGTGCTTACTTTCACCGCTGACCCCTATGGGTGGCGCATGTGGTTGGTGATTATGGATGGTTAGACTTGAAGTCTTGTTAGCTGCGAGTTTTCCCCAGATACATGCGCAGCTGATGCATGGTCCAACTGAAAGGTGACGTGGCTTTGCGGGTAGCTTTCAAAATTTTCAGGCGAGATATTGGGCGCATTTTGCGAGTGCCTTTCGCCGTGATCGTGGTGGTGGGTGTGTGTTTCCTGCCTGCGATGTACGCCTGGTTCAATATCGCCGGTTTCTGGGACCCCTACGCCAACACCTCCCACCTGCGCGTCGCCGTCGTTAATGAAGATAAGGGCGCCACCACCGCCGCTACCGGCAAGATCGACGCCGGCGCTCAAGTAGCCGCCCAAATTAAAAGCAACCATGACCTGGGCTGGTACTTCACCACGCGGCAGGGGGCTATCGACGACGTAAAAACCGGTAGGTCATATGCGGCCATCATCATCCCCGCGAACTTCTCCACCAGCCTGGTCAGCTTTATGGACCCGCAGCATTACACTCAGCCCAAGCTGGAGTATTACGTCAACCAAAAACTCAATGCGGTGGCCCCGCAAATCACTAACGCTGGCGCCACCACGTTGGATCGAAAAATTAATTCTGCCTTTGTTTCACAAGTATCCAAGGCGGTAACCACCAAGCTGGGGGACTTTTCTAAGCAGGTGCGCGCCCAAACCTCCACCGTTAACGCCAACACAGACAAATCTCTGGCTCAGGGCGCCCAAAAACTAGCTGCAGCCTCGGCTTCAGTACAAAGTCAAAGCCAGCAAATCGACCAGGCGCGAGCCAAAATTGCTAGCGCCCAAAACTCGCTGACTGCGCTGCAAACCCAGGTCACAAACCTGAGCCAGATTGCCACAAATACCGGCACGCTGCTGTCCACCACGGCCACAACCATCACCGACTTTTCTTCCAAAGCCCCGGGCATACTCGATAAATCGGCTAGCCTCACGGTTCAGGCCACCGGCAAACTGTCAGTAAATGCGGCCAACCTTAACGGGGCGGTGCAATCCGCGCAGGGGCGAGTTGACGGCGTCGTGAGTGAGCTAGAGTCAATCAACCAAACTCAAGGCCAAATCCTGACCCAGTTGCAAAATGCGGGGCTGGGGAATGTGCCCGGGGGATCCGATGCGCTGGCGATTTTGACGCAGCAAAACACCAACGCCGCCACCAGCCTAAGCAATCTGCGCACAGTGGGCAGCTCAATTTCGGCCACCTCCACCTCGCTTAGCGACGCCGCCAGCGCACTAAACACTGCGGCTAACACCTCCACCACCGCCTTTAGTTCCGCGCGAGAAAGTGTTTTTTCCTCTTCGCTGCCGCAGGTCAGTAGCTCGCTGTACAACATGGACCGCCTCTCGGGCACGCTGGCAGTCACTATCAGCAACCAAAACCAGCAGATCACGCAGCTAAAATCCATGCTCACCCAGCTGGACAAAAACCTGGCCGCCACGCAAAGTGCCCTGAACCAAAGCGCCACCACTTTGACGCAGCTGCAAAGCGATCTGGAATCCACCCGCGCTGACCTGGGGGCAATCAGCGGCACCTCAGCCTTGCGTCAGCTCACCGACAAGCTGGACGTGAGCGCGGACAAGGTTGCTAACTTCATGCTTTCACCCACGCTGCTAAGCACTCACAAGGTTTACCCGGTGGCTAACTACGGCTCGGCTATGGCCCCGGTGTTCACCAACCTGACCTTATGGGTGGGTGCGTTTATGCTGGTGGTCCTGATCAAGCTGAACGTAGACAGTGAGGGAATCGGGGCCATCACGCACACGCAAGCGTATATGGGTCGCTGGCTGTTAATGGCCGCAATTAGTGCAGTGCAAGCCATTGTGGTCACCACCGGCGACCTGATCCTAGGTGTACAGCACGAAAGTGTGGTGCTGTTCTACCTGGCAACAATCCTTATTGGTTGGGCTTATCTGTCTATTATCTATGCGCTCAGTGCATCCTTCCAGCATATTGGTAAGGGTCTTTGTGTTGTTATGGTAATTTTACAGATTCCTGGCTCTTCCGGTCTATACCCAATTGAAATGGTGCCTAGTTTCTTTGGCTGGGTTTACCCGGTGCTGCCCTTTAAATATGGGGTGGCAGCTGTGCGAGAGGTTATTGGTGGCTTCTATGCTCACCATTTCCTGTATGACCTGGGAGTTTTGGCGCTGATGGCGGCCGGGTCTTTCGCCGTGGGGATTGGGCTACGGCCCTTCTTGGTTAACATCAACCGCCTGACCGCTGCGGCCATTGCTGAGGGCGGCCTGTTTAACGCTGAAGATACCCGCGACTCACGGCGTTGGCGCACCACCCAGATCCTGCATGCCCTGGCCGACCGCGAAGATTACCGCTGGGAAACCGACTATCAGCGCCGCCGCTTTGAGCGCCTGTATCCGCGTATGCGCGTGGCGGCGATTGTGCTGGGCGTAGTGGTGCCAGCGGTTACCGCCCTGACCAGTAGTTTTAGCACTACCAACCAGAGGATCACTTATGTGGCGGTGTGGATGGTGTGGCTGGTGGCCATGATTGGCTTCCTGGTTTATATGGAGTACCGCCGCGACCGTCTGGAGCGTCAGGCGGCTTTGCTGGAAATGGGTGACGATGAAATTAAGGCCATGCTGCATGGACATATGGGGCGACGGCGCCAGGGGCGCTCTCGCTCGCGGCTTGCGTTAGCTGAAATTAGTGTCGACGCCGCCGGTGTGGAAAGCGCCGGCGCCGCTGCGGCGGCGGGGCGTGGCCAGGCCGGCTCGGCAAAGGCTGGCGAAAGTGGTCGGCAGGTGCCTGACGATGCGCTAGGGCGCAGCCAGGCTGAAACCGCACAAATTCCGGTTGTAGACGAAGGAGACGGTCGATGAAGCACGCAGACGAAAAGCGCAGTGCGGCGTCGGCCCGGCACTCTGGAGCTAAGGCGCCTGACAGTGTCAAGTATTACGCTGGGGATCAGGCTCGCGCCGCCGTCCCAACCCGCACGGCCACCCAAACCGGTGCTGACGTCCCAACTCGCACGGCCACCCAAACCCGGACCAGCCGAAAAGCCCAGGCCAAGCCACTTGCAGGGGCCTGGCAGCTATATCGCGACGATCTACGCCGCGCCCGCATCAACGTGATCAGCATGGTGATTATCCTCGGGCTAGTGGTAATTCCGGCGGTGTTCGCCTGGTTTAACGTGGCTGCCTCTTGGAACCCTTTCGGCAACACGCGCAACCTGACAGTCGCCGTCGCCAATGCTGATACTGGCTACAAAAGCGACCTGGTTCCGATGAAAGTTAATGCGGGCGAGCAGGTGGTTTCCGCGCTGCGTGCCAACAAGCAGCTCAATTGGGAGGTGACCACGCCCGCGCAGGCGCTGGAGGGCACTAAATCGGGTAAATATTATGCGGCCATCGTGATTCCCGAGGGCTTTAGCAAAAATATGCTCAGTTTCTTCTCCTCTAGCGCCCAAAGCACGCAGTTGAACTACTACATCAACGAAAAACGCAACGGTATTGCCCCCAAGATCGCCGGGGCCGGGGCGCAGGCGGTTTCCACTCAGGTGAACACGGTGTTCACCAAAACTGTGGGGGAGGTGGTGCTAAACCTAACCCAGACAGTGTCCACCCAGCTGTCTACCCCCGAGGCTACCAACGCTTTAAATACTGTGGTGGGGCGCGTGGAGACATTGTCTACCCGCTTCGATAGTGCCGCTAACCTGCTCACTTCCTATGGTGGCTTGGTCGACGGCGCCAATGGGCTGGTGACCAGCTCTATTAGCCTGGTGGGGCAGGGATCCAAAGACGCCCAGCAGCTACGCACCCAGCTAGGCCAGGTGGCAACCGAAACCGGGAACATCAAGAGCGCCGTCGCCAATGCCAACCAAGCCTTGCAAGGGGCTTTCAACGCCTCCACCACGGCACTAAATTCAGTCAATGCCGCCGCAGACCAGGTGGGCACCTCCTCCGGGCAGTCCGTCTCCGCCGTCGTGACCAGCCTAAACCAGCAGGCCAGTGGGTTGCAGGCGCAGGCCACCAACTACCAGAAGGTGCGCGACAACCTGGCCACGCTGATCGCTCAGCTGCCCGACCCTACCCGCGCACAAGGGGTGCTGACCAGCCTCGATGGGATTATCAGCAGGCTCAACAGCGCGGCTACGTCGCTGCAGTCGGCGGCCACGCAGATTTCCAATAAATCTGGTGACTCGCAGGCCTCCATTACCGAGGCGAAAAACCTGATTGGCCAGGCCAAAACCGAGCTGAGTGGGCTCAAAACCACGGTTGACACCAATATCGCTCCCCAGGCTAACCAGCTGGCTGCAGATTTGGCGCAGGTCTCCGACGGTTTGGGGCAGGTGCGCGAGTCGGTTTCCACCTCACTGGGAGGCAGTGGGGCGGGCTCGCTACAGGCCAAGCTGGCACAGATGAAAACTAACCTCGACGGCGCCGCTAAAGATCTCAGCGCTGCCGGAGCTCAGATGAAGACACTGTCTGAAAAGCTGCGCGGGGCGATTGATAGTGGCGACTTGGCGCAGGTGCAAAAAATTATTGGCGACGACCCCCAGCGCCTGGCCCAAGCCCTGACCACGCCGGCCGTGGTGGAGCGCCACCCGATTTACGCGGTGGAAAATTTCGGTTCCTCCATGGCGCCACTTTACGCAACCGTGGCGATGTGGATGGGTACCATGCTAATTGGTGTGGTGGTGCGTGCACAGCCGGTTTCTAATGTGTCTAAATTACGGCCTTCGCAAGTATTTTTTGGACGTTGGGGTATTTTTGCCACAATTGGTTTAGCGCAAGCGACTTTAGTGGCTGGCGGTTTATTGCTGTTTTTGGATGTGCAATCGGTGCATCCATGGCTATTTATGATAACCGCATGGCTTACGGCAATAGTGTTTTCGCTGATTAATTATTCGTTTGTGGCTGCGTTTGGAAACGTTGGCAAAGCGATTAGTATTCTGTTTTTAGTGATGCAGGTTTCCGGTGCGGGCGGGTCTTTCCCGCTGGCTATTTTGCCAGGATTCCTATCTGAACTAAGCCCATATTTACCTGCAAAGCCGGTAATTAATGCGCTGCGCTGCGGAGTGGCTGGGTATAGCGGCAATGAATATTTGGGGCATATTGGTCATTTGCTGTTATTTATAATTCCGGCATTAATAATTGGTTTGGTGTTACGGCCAATTCTGGCTCGACGCAACCAGGCTAACAGTGAGGCAGTGGAGTCCACCAAGGTCCTGGGCTGAGGTGCATGCAGGCATGTCTGCAAGCACAGGCAAATGCAGGTAAAATGTCTGCAGGCAGAAAATGCATGCAAATACAGGCAGTACAAATACAGGCAAAATCATCCCTTCCCTATAAAAAATTCATGGGGTTTTATAGGGAACGGACGAAATGTCAGTATTTGCATGGCACTTACGCTTGTGTGACACTTGCGCGGTGCACGCTAACATGCAAGATCATGGGATTCTACCCGTAGGCTTCGTGGTGCAAGCACCTGACTCCACTTATTGAACTACTTAGGGCTTAAGTCTTCTATTCAAGAATGACTGCTTCAATCCTTGCACCTTCAACCTGCTTAGCCGCCTTAAGCGCCACTTGTCGCCACCAGCGTGCATTAAATTTCGAGTCAGGGTAAAGCTGAGCGAACTCCCGATCATTACGACAGACAAAAACAACAGGCTCTTCTTCACCCTTCAACTTTTCAACCAGTTCTTCAACTGCTTGTTCTGTTTCAGCCTGAAGTTTTTCTAACTCAGAAGGTACACGGTAAGGGATAGGGTCGCGGCCTTTCTGCCAAGAACGAATGGTTCGTGGGTTAACTTTTAGGATGCCAGCTAGACCATCATCGGTAAGCCCAAGGCTTTCACGAATACAAGTTAACTCGATTCCAACCATCCGTTCCTTGCGTTCGTGTTCTTCAGACTCCTCTTTTTTGACTCCCACTAGCCAGTCGGCTACCTCTTTTTCATCGCGACAAACTGGCCCTAAAACATAATTCTTTGTTTTAGGGTCCATAGCCATCAAAGTGGCTGTTCTAGCTTCATCTTTAATGAAAGCTACCCTTCCACCTACGCCTACAGCCTTATAATTTAACTCGTTTTTTTGCCAGAAGTTAACAATCGGATAGTCTTGCTCAATGACGGCTGCGACTTTTTCAATATCCATCTTCACTTTTGAATCCTTTCCTTTTAGGTGATTGTGTGGGAGAGCTAGAACTCTAGACTGGCCATCTCATTAGTTATCTTTCCCTGGCTCTTCGCATTTGGGTGTAGGTGTGGTGGGCGACGTTTGCCGTATTGCGGCTTTGTAAGAGTCTAGGTCTTTCGGTGAGAAATTCCTGCACCGTTCATCTGAAAGACCCCGACATGGCCATACTACCTTTGATAGCTCCGACCTGGGCGCGTTCACGCGCCTGGGATGCCTTGGACTGGAAGTGACGGGGCCAGCGCGTGGAGAAGAGGCAGACAGTGTCGGCTTGCCGTATCACTGGAGATGACCGATTGTGTCAATGATGCAGGTGCTGGGACGAGGCAGCCTCAGGGCACACAAGCATGCGTCATACAGGCGTGCGCTGCGTAAGTGTCACACAAATACTGAGATTTCGTCCGTTGCCTATAAAACCCCATGGAAAAATCATAGGGAAGGGATGATTTTGCCTGTATTTGTCTGCAGTGCCTGTATTTGTCTGCATGCCTGCCTGTGCTTGTCATGAGAGACAAAATCAGTTTGGATATTAACTAACACTGAATGCAACACCAGTTTTAGGAGTCACTTGAGTATCGGTCTAGTCGCCCTTCTTGACGACATTGCCGCCCTGGCTAAAGCCGCCGCCGCCTCGGTTGACGACGTGGCGGGAGCCGCAACCAAAGCATCTAGCAAGGCAATCGGGGTGGTTATCGACGACACCGCCGTGACTCCCCAATACGTGCAGGGCATCAAGCCTGAACGCGAACTGCCAGTTATTAAACGCATAGCGCGCGGCTCACTGATCAACAAGCTGGGCATTATTTTGCCGGTGGCCTTATTGCTGACCTGGCTGGCACCCTGGTCACTGCCTATTTTGCTGCTGGTGGGCGGCACTTACCTGTGTTTTGAGGGCGCAGAAAAAGTGCTTAGTGCCTGGGGGGTCATCAAGGAACATGAGGACTCCCACGGTGCCAGTGACAAGTCCGCAGATCCGGCCGCCGTGGAAAAAGCCATTGTCAGCTCGGCGGTGCGCACAGACCTGATTCTTTCCACTGAAATCATGCTGGTGTCTTTGGCGGGCCTGCACACCAATGACAACCTGAGCAAAGTCGCCATCATGGTGGTGGTGGGCTTCATCATGACGTTCTTCGTCTACGGTCTGGTGGCGCTGCTGGTGAAAATGGATGACCTGGGCTTGGCCCTGGTGCGTCGCGGCCAGGAGAAACTGGGGCGTGCCATCGTCAAAACCATGCCGCGTGTTTTCCGCGTGATCGAGGTGGTTGGCACCGTGGCCATGCTCTGGGTGGGTGGTCACATCGTGATTGACGCTCTCAACAACCTGGGTGTGAGCGTCCTGCATCACCTGGTGGAGCACGCCGCCCACGCCGCCACCCACGCCACCCAGGGTCTGGGCGACTCGTTAAGCGGCGTGGTCAAGTGGTGCGTGGAGACGGCCTGCTCGGGCGTGTTCGGCCTGGCGTTTGGTGCGCTGGTTACTGGGCTGGTGCTTGGGCTGCAGCGGCTGCTGCGGCAGCGCGCGGGGCAGCACTAGCGATCTTTTCCAGCTCGGCCTCGCCGTGAGCTGCGGATAGGAACCACACTTCAAAGATCGACGGCGGCAATGCCACCCCCGCCTCCAGGAAGGTGTGGAAGAAGGGCGCGTAACGCCAGGTTTCCTGCTGGCGCGCCTGGTCATAGTTGTAGACGCCGTCGCGGGCTGCCTGTGGGCCAAACATGATGGACATCAGCGAGCCGGTACGCTGCACGCGGTGCGCCACCCCGGCCTGGGTGAGCGCCTGGCCCACAATCTCACCCACAGCCTGGGCGTTAGCGTTGACGGCGTTGTAAACGTCGACGTCGGCCAGCTGCAGCGTGGCTAGGCCAGCGGCGGTGGCTAGCGGGTTACCTGAGAGCGTGCCCGCCTGGTACACCGGTCCCAGCGGCGCCAGTAGGTCCATGATGTCGGCGCGCCCGGCCACGGCGGCTAGTGGCATCCCTCCGCCCACGACCTTGCCGAAAGTCACCAGGTCAGGCACCCATTTGGGGGTGGCGACGGCGCTGGGCTCAGCTGCGCCTAGCTGCGCCAGGGCAGCAGGGGTGGTTAGCTCAGCACTTAGCGCGGTGGCGGGGGTGGCGCCGTCGTGCTCTTGCCAGCCGGCCACAGCCTCCAAACCCCACCAGCCGGCAGAGCTGACCCTAAAACCTGTGAGTACCTCATCCAAAATCATTACCGCACCGTAGCGGGTGCATAGGGAACGGATGCGCTCATTCCAGCCGGCCAGTGGGGGCACGCTACCCATATTGGCGGGGGCGCCTTCGAAAATAACGCCCGCGATTTCCTGACCGCGTTCGGCGAAGCAGGCTTCTAGCGCCTCAAAGTCGTTGTAGGGCAACACGATGGTGCAGGCGGTAATTGCTGCGGGCACGCCCGCACTGCCGGGTAGGCCGCCTGTGGCCACGCCGGAGCCGGCCGCAGCCAGTAGACCGTCGCTGTGACCGTGGTAGTTGCCGGCAAATTTAATGATCAGCTCGCGCCCGGTGGCACCGCGCGCTAGGCGGATAGCGGTCATGGTGGCTTCGGTGCCGGTGGAAACAAAACGTACCCGCTCCACAAACGGCACGCGTTCGCGCACCTTTTGGGCCAGCAGGGTTTCGCTCTGGGTGGGGGCGCCAAAGGATAGCCCGCGCGCGGCGGCCTCCTGTACAGCGGCCACCACTTGCGGGTGGGTGTGGCCTAGCAGGGCCGGGCCCCAGGAGCCCACCAGGTCCACATAGTCGCGCCCGTCGGCGTCGGTAACGTAGGCCCCTTTAGCGGCGCTGATGAAACGCGGGGTGCCGCCCACGCCCCCAAAAGCGCGTACCGGCGAGTCAACACCACCCGGAATAATCCCCTTGGCCTGGGTAAATAAGTGTTCATTTAGATTCATAATTAAGTCCTATCGCAGCGTTTGGTCTATTTTTCCTGCGGCGTTGCGGCAGCCGGGATGGTGCGCCCTGGCTGTCACACCCGGGGTGAACCTGGGGTGCCGCCGGGCTGGTGTGCCTGGGCTGCCGCAGCCTCTGGGATCGTGGCTTAGCGCAGCATCTGGGCGATTTCGCGAGCCCAGTAGGTAAGTACCGTGTCAGCGCCGGCGCGGAAAATGCCCAGCACGCTTTCGAGAATCACGCGCTCGCGGTCAATCCAGCCGTTGGCTGCGGCCGCCTCAACCATGGCGAATTCCCCGGAGACCTGGTAGGCCGCCACCGGAATGTCGCTGGCTGCGGCCACATCGCTGAGCACATCCAGGTAGGGGCCGGCGGGCTTAACCATCACCATGTCAGCCCCCTCGGCAGTGTCGAGCAGTGCCTCATACAGGCCTTCGCGACGGTTGGCGGGGTCTTGCTGGTAGGTGCGACGGTCACCCTTGAGGGTGGAGCCCACGGCCTCACGGAAGGGCCCAAAGTAGGCGGAGGCGTATTTGGCCGAGTAGGCCAGGATTGCCACGTCGGCGTGACCGGAGGCGTCTAGGGCCTGGCGAATGGCGGCCACCTGCCCATCCATCATGCCTGAGGGGGAGACCATGTGGGCGCCGGCTTCGGCCTGGCTGACGGCCATGGCCTGGTAGAGCGGCAAGGTTGCGTCATTGTCGACGCCGCCGTGCTCGTCTAGCAGTCCGCAGTGGCCGTGGCTGGTGAACTCATCTAGGCAGGTGTCGGCGCAAACCACTACGGCGTCGCCTACCTCTTCACGCACGGCGGTGATGCCCTGATTCAAAATGCCTTCGCTGGCCCAGGCCTGGCTGCCTACTTCGTCGCGCACTGCGGGCACGCCGAATAGGTCAATTGAGCCCACGCCAACTTCGGCGCAGGCCACCGCTTCACGTCGCAGCGAATCTAGGGTGTGCTGGTAGACGCCGGGCATGGCGCTAATGGCTTGCGGCTCGCTAATGTCCTCGCGCACGAACACCGGCAGGATCAGCTTGGCCGGGTCGATGCGGTGCTGGCTGACCAAGGCGCGCATGGCCGGGGTGGAGCGCAGGCGGCGCGGGCGTAGCGTGGGGGTGGGTGCCGGCGCGACGCCGTGGCTGGCTAGCAGGTCCAGGGCGCTTTGGGGGATGGTGGTCATGAAAAATCCTTTGCTTTAAATAGGTTAATTATGGCTTGGGTGATGTGTGCGGCTCGCGGCGTGGCTGCGGTGGCGTCCACGCGCAGGCCTAGTTCGCGGCAGCGTGCACTGGTGGACTGGCCGATGCTGACCACTGCGGTTTTCTTAGGTGGAGGGCCCAGCAGTTGCAGTAGGGCTTGGGCGCTAGAGCCTGCAGTAACGACGACGGCGTCCCACGCCCCGGCTTGCCACTGGGTTTTGAGGTGGGCTGGTAGCTGGGTGAGGGGGGTGGTGGTGTAGGTGGCAACGGCGTCCACCTGCCAGCCAAGCTGGCTAAGTCCCTGGGCTAGCGTGGGGGCGGCTAGCTGCGACTGAGGCAGGCAGATGGTGGGTGGTGCGACGGGCGCGGTTACAGTGGGTTGCTGCGGCGTGGCCAGGGTGGTGGGCGACATCAATGCGGTGGTTGCGCTGGAGGGTGTAGCTACCGTGGGGGTAGTGGACGGCGTCGGGAAAACTTCCAGTAGCTTGGCGGCGCTACCCGCACCCACCAGGGCGGGCTTAAGCGCGCAGTGGGTGTTTACCCAGTCGGCAGTGGACTGACCCACCGCTGCCAAGTGCGTGGGGGCTGAGGTGGGTGAGTGTGGCGTGGGGGCTGAGGCGGGTGCTAGCGCAAGCGTATTTAGCTGCGCCAGCACGGCCTGTGCTGCTCGCCAGGAAGACAGCACCACCCAGGCGTAATAGCCAGATGCAAGCCTTTGGCGCATCTGTTCTAACTGCTCAGATTCAATGGGAATGGTTTGGGTTAGCGCGAAAGTATCCACCTGGGCGCCGGCAGTTTTAAGGGCTGCCGCAATGGCGTCGTCGGACTTTAGGCGCGGCAAAGCCACCCGTAAACCGGCGAGTGTTTCACGTGAAACAACCATAACCATCTACCTCTAAATCCGATCGTAAAACCTTAGTTGTCACCTTGCTGCGCGCTTAGTTGTTGCCCTGGCGCGCCCTTAGCCACGCTCCTTAACAGCCCGCAAATCCGCTACCTGCCCGGCGCCTTGCGCCAACAAATCCTGGGCGGCGCGCTGACCCAATTCCGCCGCTTTTTGCAGGTGGCAAGCCTTGGCTAGGTCCACGCCCCCAAGCGTCACGGCCTGGCGACTACGCACGCTAGCGGCGCCGTCGAGAGCAAACACCCCGGCCTCTAAGTGCAGCTCATAATCAAAGCCGGCATGCACCAAGTAGGCGTAAGTGCCCACGGGGGCTGCGCACCCAGCCTGCAAAGTAGACATCACCGCACGCTCAGCCACCGCAGCCAGGTGTGAAGCCGGATCGTTCACCTGGGCTATCACCGCCTCCAACTGGGGGTCAAGCTCCTGGGCGGTCTCAATAGCCAGCACACCCTGCGACGGCGCCGGCAGCATCTGCTCGGGGTTGAAAGCCTCGCTTATGTGCTCAGCCAAACCCAGCCGCTCCAATCCAGCGCAAGCCAGCACCACGGCGTCCAAATCAGCGCCGGTGCCAAGAGCCTGGGGGGATGTGCCAGCGTCGGCGGTAACCCGAACCCCGCGCACGCGCCCCAGCCGCGTGGGCACGTTACCCCGCAAATCCACGGTCTTAATGTCGGGGCGTAACGCCCTCAACTGCGCCACACGCCGAGGCGAGCCGGTACCTACACTCGCCCCACTAGGCAGCTGCGCCAGGCTCATACCGTTCGAGGCCACCAGCGCGTCACGTGGATCGGCGCGGCGTGGGGTGGCAGCAATGCGCAGCCCTGTAACCGGGGCGGTGGGTAGATCCTTAAACGAGTGCACCGCCAAATCCACCTGCCCCTCAAGCAGGTGAGTGCGCAGTTGGGCAGCAAACACTCCAACGCCCCCAAGCTGGCTTAGTGCCGCGCGCGAAGTGTCGCCCTGGGTTCGCACAGTAACCAGCTCCACGCGCAAACCCAGCCCCTGAGAAGCGGCGGCAGTTTCCAACATGCGCGCCACCATGCCCGACTGGGCTAAAGCCAAAGCCGACCCGCGCGTCCCCAGACGCACAACCTTTTCACTCATAAGAAGTTCCTATATATTTGTAGTGCTATGCGGACTGTGGCGTTATGAGCGCTGTAGGCGCCTGGCGTTCGTGCGCGCGTGAGCGACCACCGCATTTACGCCCGTGCCACCAACCCAGGCGCCAGTAACCGCCAAACCCTCAATGTTTTCAACCTGGCTCATAAAAGCCGCAATGCGCGCGCGGTAGCTGGGCGGCAGTGGCGGCAAAGTGCCATTCCAACGCACCAGCTTGTGCTCGCTTACCTGCTCGGGGTGGATAGTTACGCCCGTCAAAACCCGCACGTCAGCTAGGGCTTGCTCCAGGCTTACCTGCGGCTCACTTTGCCCCAAACGCCCATACGACAGGCGCAATAAATGCTGGTGCGGCGCCAAAGCCTGGGCGATCCAGGGCCACTTAACGTTTAAATGCGACAGGGCCTTGGCTCCCACGGGGCTCTCGACGGCGCCGGGCTGAGTTGGGCTGCCCTGGTTGCTGGGCTCGACGGCGCCGGGCTGGGTGTTGGCGCATGGTTCTGAGTCGGCCTGGGTGTCGGGGGTGGACTGGTCCGGCTCGGCCTGGGTGTCGCCGCAGCTTGCGGGCGACGCCGGAGCCACCAGCAGACCCTGACCCACCGGGGCGGCATCCAGCTCAGGGCTATCAACCAGCAGTGAGTAGCGCGCAATGGGCGCGCCCACCGGGATAGTGATGTCAGTGTCTAAGGCTGCCAAGTTTGCGCTGGCCAGCAGCCGTAAGGCTGGGCGCGCCGAACAAGCCACCACCAGGCGCTTAGTGCGCAAAGTACGCGGCGTGCCGGCAGGGACCGGCTCGCTCGAAGGAGTCGGGCCCGGCTTGGTGGGGGCCAGCACCACCTGCCAGTAGCCGGAGCTATCGGGAGTGCCAGAGCTGTTGCTGGCGTCGTGGGAAGTCGCGTTGCTGGCGCTACTAGCGCCGCAGGTAGTGGCGCCGCTTGCAGTGTCAGCGTTGCCTGCTGCGTCAGGAGCAATGAGCTGCTGGGCCCCAACGCGAGTGAGCACAGTGCCTCCCGCCGTCGTGATGGCCTGACTCAAAGCCGCAGTCAGCTGGAACATGCCACCGCGAACGCACTTATCAACACTGCGTCCACCAGTAGCTTTACGCGAACGCGCCAACAGGAAAGCCACCGCATCAGCCAGGCAGCCATGCTCACGAGTAGCCTGACGCAGCCCCGGCGTAACCGTGTCAGTGGCCAGATCAGCCGGATCACACGTGTAAATGCCGGCAACTATCGGGCGCACCAGACGATCAACCACCGCTTGCCCCATGCGCGCGGCCACAAACCCTGCCAAAGTCTCGCCCTCAGCACCCTGGCCCACCTCACTGCCTAGGTGGCGGTCTTGGGCGGCACGTTGCGCAGCCTTAGCGCCCAAAACGGCGACGACGTCGTCCGCGCCCGGATCAGCGGGAATGCCCAGGTAGGCGTCACGCAAGAACCGCCACAGACGCCAGCGACTCTCACCATTGGCGCGGTTGGGGGGTAAAAACAGGCGTGCGCCGTCGCCGCTAGGGGCCAGTGCCTCCAGCCCCAAAGCGGCCACCATCTGGGCGGTTTCCACCCCGCGCGGAACGAAAGTCTCAGCGCCCAAATCCACCTGGACCGGGCCAATGTAACCGGGGGCAATCAGTCCGCCCAGATAGCCGCGCGCCTCCACCAGCAGCGGCTTGAGCCCATCCTGGCTTAGCTGCCAGGCGGCAGACAGGCCGGCGATCCCGCCGCCAATCACTAGGGCATCTACCTCATCGGGCAGGTCACTAAGCGGGTTTGGGCGAGAAACGACCGGAGTGGAATTGTTTCTAGTATCCAGATTCATAAGCTTTCCTTATGAACAAATTCGACGATTCGCGTTAACACAGCTGGGTCAGTAGTTGGCGGCACCCCGTGGCCCAGGTTAAACACATGCCCCGGCGCCTGGCGCCCCGCGCGTAAACACTCAACAATGGCCTGCTCAATCACTGGCCACGGCGCCGTCAGCAAAGCCGGGTTCAAATTGCCCTGCACTGGGCAGCTGCCCCCAAGCTGGTCAATCGCCCAATCCAACTCAGTGCGGTCATCAACCCCCACAGCCTGCGCCCCCGCCGCCAGCATCTGCGGCAATAGGCGCGCACTGCCAGTAGCAAAGTGAATCAGTGGCGCTGCTTTGCCGGTAGTTGGGCTGATCGCCTCGCGCGCCCGCGCAATAGCTAGAGCCGAGTATGGGGCCACGCGCTCGCGGTAGTCGGTGGGGCTAAGTGAACCAGCCCAGGAGTCAAACAGCTGCGCCGCCGAGGCGCCACAGCTAATTTGCAATGCTATGAAATCGCCCGTGACCTGCGCGCACCAGCGCATTAGCAGGTCCCAAGTGGGCGGGTCGGCGTGCATTAGGGAGCGTGCGGCTAGGTGATCGCGGCTGGGTTTACCCTCAACCAGATAAGCGGCCAGAGTGAAAGGCGCGCCCCCAAAGCCAATCAGTGGGGTCCAGTCCGTCGGCTGTGCCTGAGCTTGCTGTGACGCCCCTGGTTTCGGCGCCTGCGCGGGCGTGCCTAGCTCGGTCAAAATCAGGGCAATAGCCTCACGCAGGGCGGCCACGCCCTCAGCGCCCTGGTGAGTGGCGCCGTCGCGACTGGCCCAAGTGCCCTGGCCAAAACCGCACCCAAGTAGGCGCTCAACGTCGTCGCGCGTGCGGATTGGAGTCGATAAAACCGGCCCCACCTGCGGTTTAATCTCCACATCCACCCCTGCCAGGCGTAGCGGCACCATGATGTCTGAGAAGAAAATAGCCGCATCCACCCCGTGACGGCGCACCGGCTGAAGCGTTGCCTGTGCAACCACCTGCGGATTTAGGCAAGCCTCAAGCATGGGTAGATTCACCTGGGCGCGCAGCTGGCGATACTCAGGCAGAGAGCGCCCGGCCTGGCGCATAAACCACACCGGGGTGCGGGCGGGGCGTTGCCCATTAAGTGCAGCCAAGAGGGCGGGCTGGGGCGAGTTGGGTGGCGGCAAAGCATTCATCGTTTATTAATTCTAGCCATAGATAATTTAAATAATATTCACGTTTTCAAATACCGCATTAGTGGCAGTTATGCTTACCTAACCGCTTTTATGACGCCGCGTCTTTATTTATTTAAAATGACACTTCGACACTTAAAAAACCTTGCGATTGCAGGGAAAACTGGCGCTCTAGAGTTAACTGTCGCGGTGGCATAAAAATAGTTTTGCGCAAATCGCAAGATAACTGTGTGTGGCGGGCCGATAGGTGCTTGAATAGCACTCGCTGTGACTATTCATCTACTCTCCGCCGATCATCGTTATCAAAGCCTGGATGAGGTTGCCCGACTCAGTCGGGTAGACAACCTGGGCCCCAAACTCATGCGCGCGCTGCCCTACCTGCGCGGCGCCGTGGTGGTGCGTACCTGCAACCGCCTGGCAATCCTGGTTGACGCCCCAAGCAGGCTGGCTGGCTCTGGTCAGTCTGGCTCCGACGCCGCCCGCGCTGGCTCAGCTTGCCCCGGTTCCGCCCCGGCCGGTTCTGGAGCCCCCGCTGTTGCCGACGACGTGCGCGCGGTGCTGGCTCACTGCGTCGAACTGTCCCTTGAGCAGGTGCATTTGCGCCACCTGGCCGGACACCAAGCCCACCTAGACCTATTTGCCACCGCCGCCGGGCTGGAATCCATGGTGGTGGGAGAGCGCGAAATTGCTGGCCAGCTGCGCCGTGCTTTCCATGCGGCCTGGGAGGAAGACACTCTTAGCTGCGATTTGGGGCGCGCCCTTGAGCACGCCTCACGCACCAGTCGGTTGGTGGCCACGCAAACCGGCCTGGCTTCTTCGGGCCGCTCAGTGGTGGCGGTGGGCCTGGATTTGGCCACCCAAGCTTTACAGGACGCCAAACTGCGCCCGCTTAAAGAGGCCCAGGTTGTGCTGGTGGGCACCGGCGCCTATGCGGGTGCCACGGTTACTGCCCTGCGTGAGCTGGGGGCCACTAATGTGCGGGTGTATTCGCGCTCCGAGCGCGCCCAGCTGTTTGCGCAGGGACGTGGCATCGGCTGGGTTGATGAGGCGCGGCTAGCGCAGGCGCTTGACGCAGCAGACCTGGTGGTTACTTGTCGCGGCTTGGGTAGCCCGGTGCTCACCCGCGAGATTGTGCAGCGGGTTAAAACTCCACTGGTGATCTTGGATTTGGCGTTGCAACGTGACGTGGAGGCGGCGGTAGCTGACCTAGCTGGCATCAGCTACATTGACCTGCTTAGCGTGCAGCGCGCAGTGCCCCAGGCGCACGGTGAACAGGTGCGTGCGGCCCGCGAGATTGTGGCCCGCGAAGTGGAGGTATTTGAGCGCAGTTTGGGGGCGCGCTCTATGGATCCGGTGGTGCGGCGCCTGCGTGACCATGTGGATGAGGTGGTGGGGGAGGAGATCTCCCGGCTGCGCCCTGTGGATGGGTGCATTAGCGCCGACGACGCCACCCGCGCACTGCGTCATTTGGCGGCACGTTTGATCCATAATCCCACCGTTATGGCCCGCAAAGCGGGCGAAAGTGGACAACAGGACGCATACTTGGAGGCTTTGCAGCTAGTGTTAGGCATGGATGCTAGCCCAAGCGACACTTTGACAGTGTCTAATAAGGAGAGAAATGTCTTCACTTGCGCCCTATGACGCGATCATGCTGCTGTCCTACGGCGGACCTAATGGGCCCGAGGACGTACTGCCGTTTATGCGTAACGCTACGCGCGGGCGCGGCGTGCCTGATGAACGCCTGCTGCAGGTAAGTGAGCACTATAAGCTTTTTGGCGGGGTTTCACCCATTAATGAATGCAACCGTCGCCTGCTGGGCCACCTGCGGCGTGAGCTGGATCAGCGCGGCTGTGACATTGCCTTGGGTTGGGGTAACCGTAACTGGCATCCTTTCGTTAGTGAGGGCCTACGGGAATTGGCCGACGCCGGCGCGCGCCGCATCTTGGCCCTGCCCACCTCTGCTTATGCTTCCTACTCGGGGTGCCGCCAGTACCGTGAGGATATTGCAGCCGCCCTGGTGGAGTTAGAGGACACTTACGCCCCCGGGGTTTTGACCGTGGATAAGGTGCGTCCCTACTACAACACTGACGGCATGTTTAACGCCCAGGTACGTTCCATCCAGGTGGCTTACGCCAAGCTAGCTGAGCAGGGCTTTAAACCGCAGCAAATCAAGCTGCTGTATGTAACCCACTCGATCCCGCTGGCTATGGAGGCTGGTAGTGCCCCTAGCGCTGAGGAGCTGGAGCGTTTCCCTCGCCTGGCTAACGAGATTAGTTATGTGGCCCAGCACCAGGCTTTGATTGAGGCTTTACAGCCAGCTTTGGAGTGGGCGCTGGGAGTTAAGCAGGTGAACGCGGATCTGGCTTACTGCTCGCGTTCTGGCCCGCCGCACGCCAAGTGGCTTGAAAGCGACATTAATGACGTGCTGGCCCAGCTTGACCGAGACCAGATTCAGGCAGTGGTGGTGGCCCCCATTGGTTTCATCACTGACCATATGGAAGTGGTCTACGATCTAGATACGGAAGCCGCCCAAACTGCCGCTGAACTGGGCTTGGGTTATGAGCGTGCAGACACTGTCAGCGAAGACCCAGAATTTGTGTCCTCCCTGGTGGACATTATGGAGGAGCGCGCCGCGCACGCCCGTGGCGAAAGCTACGAAATTGTTAACACCACCGGCACTGGCCCGTTCCATACTGTATGTCCACCTCAATGCTGTCGTAGCGGGGCCACCCCGGCCCGCCCTGGCCCAGACCGTTTCGCCCCGGCGTCCGCATTTAACAGTTTTAGGAGTTGAACATGGGGAAAGCGAAGGAGCTTAGCGCCGAGCAGGAGCTTGAGCGCAGCCAGAAAAAAGCTAAGAAAGCTGCCAAAAAAGCCGCCAAGAAAGAGCGTAAAGCGCAAATCAGTGCCAACGCTAAGGATTGGGATGGCCGCCCGCTAACCAAGAAGCAAGCCCACAAGCTGGTTAAGGAAGGGCAGGTACTGCCCTTGCCGCAGGGCCACCCCAAGGTTGGCAAGAAATACCTGGCCAAACTGGCTGCAGAGACGCAAAACCGTAACCAGGCCGCCGCTTGCCCGGCTGAGGCGAGCCACGGCGTCGAGACTAAAAACTGCCACCCGGGCCAGGCGCAGGACCCTAAAGACCCTAAGGTAACCACACAGCCAAAGGAGAAAGCTATGGCTAAAACTCACCCGCATGGGCATCCAGACACTGTCAGCCGCCACGATCCGCGCGACGTCGCCACCGTGGACTTTGACGAGGTAAACAACAAGCAGCACTACGCCCTGTACACGGTTTGGAAGCTGGCCGCCCCGCTACCTGCCGACGACGCCGTCCGTGAGGCACTGGTGTACGAGTCGGTGCAGTATGTGGCCGGCTCAGGCGCCTCCACGCGCGGCTGGTATGACCTGGCCGGTTTTAGGGCTGGGGCTGACCTGCTGATTTGGTGGCTTAACGACGACCCCAAGGCGCTACAGGATGCCTACCAGCGTCTGCGCGCCAGTGCGCTGGGGCGTTACCTGGAGCCGGTGTGGAGCTGCATGGGTCTGCACACTCCGGCCGAGTTCAATCGCCGCCACATTCCCGCCTGCTTTGGGGGTGTGGTGCCGCGCGAGTGGATCATGGTGTACCCCTTCGTGCGTTCCTATGACTGGTATCTGCTCGATGCGGCTGAGCGTTCACGCATTATGGCTGATCACGGCCGTAATGGTTTTGCCCAGTATCCAGATGTTAAGGGCTCGACTTTGAGTGCTTTTGGTATGAGCGACTATGAGTGGGTGCTGGCTTTTGAGGCTGACGGCCTTGATCGCCTTGAGGGGGTTATGCACGCTCAGCGTTACACCGAGGCGCGTTTGCACGTGCGCGTAGATACCCCCTTCTACACCGGTCACCGCGTAGAGCCAGTGGTGTGGGCGCAGCGTCAGCCCCGCGTGTAAGTTGCGTTTTAGTATCTAGTTTCGCCTACGACGACGGCGCAGCTTGGCTGGTCTGGGTTTAGCTGCGCAGTGGGCGCGGCGCAGCGGCGCACGTTTGTGCAGTAGCTGGCGAGGCTAGTTGATTATTTTGTTTGGTGGTGTGCCCCAAGGCTTGGCCTTGGGGCACACGCCGTTTAAATGTTTACTAAATTTCTATGGCGCCCGTCACTTGGTTGGGTGTTTAATGAATGTGTGCGCGGCTACATAGTGGTTGTGCATGCACCCATCCCTACTGCCTTGGCTGCGCCAGTGTTCTGTGGCCGCAGACAAAGCAGGTGTCTAGAGGTGAACATGATGGAACGGTTATTTACAAGGATGCGCACGAGCGGGCCGCTGGTTTTGAGCCTGTTCCTGTTTTTCGCTGCCCGGGAGGTGTGGAACACCTGGCCACAACTGATGATCATTTGGCTGGTTGGCACCGTGGGCTGGCTGGCCGGAGAGATCTACGCGCGCTGGCAACACAAGCGCTTGGATTGGCCCGAGTGGATCTTGGCCTTTAAGCGCGGCTATCAGGGCAACACCAATTAAACCTTGTTAACCAAGGCTGGGCCCCGGCAAGGGAGCAGCTAAGCTGTCCCCTTGCCGGCTCTGTTGTGCCCGTATTCGAGGGTCTAGGACGGGTAAATTTTGGTGGCTAGATGCTTGTAAATTTTCCAAACTAACAATGCTGGCCATATAGGCACATTCGGGTTAACATAGTGATTGAAGGGGCTGATACTTCAAGGCCCTAACAACAAGCAGCTGAGTCAATGTCGATAACGCTGCAACCGACTAAAACTTTTAAGGGCAGCAATTAACGCTGTGCCTTTATTGGTGCTGCCCTAATGGTGGAAACATTGATTTATTTAGGTTTCCTGCTCGCTAATTAGTTGAGTAGGTGGAGTTTGTGCGCCCTAATTGGCTTTTGGGTGCATTGAATTTGAGAGGAGAACAAAATGGAACAGTATCCGACTAAGGATCTAACGATTGATCCGCAGGTAGCTGAGGAAGCGATTAGGCGTTTAGCGCCTGGGGCTGTGCGTAAGGTTGGTGTGGACCGGTTGCGCACGGTACGCCAGATCCTACGTGAATACTCTAGCTGTAAGGTTGATGATGAAGAGCTGTACTTGTTGTTAGATTTCTTTAATTGGGAAATGACTGGAACTCGTTTGCATGTTTATGACTACAGGCGTCCCTGGCAAGATCAGATTGACTGGGATCTTGTAAAGGCAATGCTAGAGGACCAGGTTCCTGAAGCTTTAGAAAAGCTTGGTTTCGACAGGCTATGCACGGTTACCCGCATGATCAAAGAATATGGTGAAGGTAACCTGACTCTCGATGAACTAACTAGGTTAGTAATTAACTATAAATTTGGTCTGACTGATATACCTACAACGCTTGTGGGGGATATTGCTCCCGGTCCGGCTGAAGGGGAAGTTAGTGAGGAACTGAGTTGGGCTTTTTCTGAGAAGCAGTTATCTTATGATGACTATGAACACATTTATTGGGCTAAAAGGGCTAAATAAGCTCTGATTCTATTTATGTATAAAGAAGTATTTGATCAGAAGGGAAAAGATTGAAATGGAACAGTATCCGACTAAGGATCTAACGATTGATCCGCAGGTAGCTGAGGAAGCGATTAAGCGTTTAGCGCCTGAGGCTGTGGCTGAAGTTGGTGTGGACCGGTTGCGCACGGTACGTCAGATTTTAGATGAATACTATTATTGCAAGGTTGAGCCTAAAGAGTTGCGAGCGTTGTTAAATTTCTTTGATTGGGAATTTACGGGCACCCAAGAACATCTTTATGATTTCAGGCGACCTTGGCAAGATCAGATTGACTGGGATCTTGTAAAGGAAATGCTAGAAGAGCAGGTTCCTGAAGCTTTAGAAAAGCTTGGTTTCGAGCGGCTTCGCACGGTTACCCGCATGATTAAAGAATATAGTGAAGGTAACCTAACACTTGATGAACTGACTCGACTCGTGATCCACTACGATTTTGGTCTGACTGATATACCTGCAACGATTGTGGGGGATGTTGCTCCCGGTCCGGCTGAAGGAGAGGTTAGTTCTGAGATAGACTTAGGTATTTTTCGTAAGCAGTTATCTTATGATGACTATGATCACATTTATTGGGCTCAAAGGGCTTGAATCTCGTAAATATGTCAACCGTAAAGGTATTGCGGCGAGGAAATGGTGGTGGGGGACTTTCTAAAGAGAGTCCCCCACCATGTTTAGGTGCAATCCTGCTGATGATCGTTTGTGCTAAGCAGGCAGATATCAGTTTGTCCAGGGAACCATGCCGGCATTTTCTACAGAACTAATTTTCTTAATTTTCGACTTCCCGTCCAAGGGGGCCTTAAGTTTCCAATCACCCTTATCCCAAACAACAGACCAACTGTCTTTAAATAAATAAGAAGAACTTAATGAAGATTGAAAGGCTATACTTACAATTACATTATTTTCATCAATTACTTGGACACTATAGCCGACCACAGTTAAGCTGGTACTCGCGCCATCTGAACTCTTTTGAGCAGAATCTATGATGTTTTTTTGTCCATCATCCTCATAGGTTGTCGCTTTAACTACATCAACCAGCCGATTACGACCAACTAACAACGAATCAAAGTTAGCTACAGCCAGAATTGCGCCCTCACTGCTATGGGCGTAGCAGGTGGGTACATCACCATCAGCACGCTTACCCGGGCCGGTCAGGTTGTTGTAATAGTAGTAGGTGCTATCAACAAACACCTTGCTGCGCATAGCTGGCATGTTTACCTGACTCGTAGGCTTAAGTTCAGAGCCGGCCAGGCCACAGACTGAACCCCAGGTGTTTACTTTCCCGTTGTTGCCTGAGGCCTGACTGCCTGCAGTTGAAGAAGTACTTCCAGAACTAGCATCGCTGCGCCCCGCCTGGTTAGATCCTGCTTTGTTAGACCCTGTCTGGTTAGGTCCCGCCTGGCTAGAACCACTAGTGCCGGGAGTTGCAGCCCCAGAAGCAACCTTAACGGCGCCGTCGTCAGTTAAAGCCCAAACTAAAGCTCCAACCAACACCAAAATAACTACCAGCGCACAAACCAGGGCCAAGCGCAGTTTTTTTTGTTCTTCCATGCCTTATCACCAGTTAAAAAGCGCTTCAAAAATAGCTACAGCAACTTAAAGACAAACGCTGTCAATGAACGGCGCAGCGTCCACCAGCTACCAAGCGCTTTTCCGTGTCGAGGATGTAGGCGCGCAAACACCACCCGTGAGCTGCGTACTCAGGGGTGGTGGCAGTGTTGCGCACCACTTACGGAAAGCAACTTAATGCCAAACATAAGTTATATGCAAGGCCTTATTACATTTACATGCAGGCAAGGTGCTGCCGGGGTCATTGCGCCAGGTTGACCTGGGGGCCTGGCGCTATAGCCAAGCCCCCAGCGGGGTGGGAAGCTGCGTGAATAGGACCTAGTCGGAGTCCTCGCTGTCCGTGTTGGTATTCTTCTTGCGCCTGGCAAGCCAGTCATCCAAGAAGGTGGGGTTAGGCTTGGTGGAAGTGTAAGCCTCGTCGTCCTGTAAACCTGCCTTCTTGTTGATCTCCTGCAGCTGCTCGGTTAGGGCGCGAACATTGTTCATCTGCTTGGGGACAACAAAGTTAAACGGCTGCACCAGCTGCTTGTGTGAGCGGCTCAAAACCTGGTCAAACGCGTGCACCACCGGGTGGCCGTTAATGACCCCGGCGCGTACCTGCTCATTGTGGTCAACCTGCAAGGTGAAAGGTTGGGTCTGGCCATAGCTGGTGGCCAGCGTTGCCGCAGCGCTCAAGTTAGGTAGCCGGCTCAAAGAACCGCCCGGCCACACCCCCAAACGCTCATCAACCTCCGGGGCGTCACGAACTGAGGTCCTAAACGCAATTACTGAAGAGGCGTTGCCGCGCAAAGCCTCAAGCAAGCTCATAGACAGCTGCCCCATGTGCTGGTGCAGCAGCGTCAAAGCAATCCCAAACTTGCGTCCCTCCGCCAGCATTTGGCTAAGCAGGGATTCTTGAAAAAGGTGGGCTTCATCAACCACCACATGGAAAGGCAGGTAGTCATCCTGACGGTTAGGTACTGCCAGGGCCAGCTTAGCCAGCCACAACATGCCCAGCATTTGTGCGGCGAAGCGACCAATCTTGGGCGAGGCCAAGTTCACCAACACAATCTTGTTGGAGGCCATAGCCTCGTTTAAATCCAGCGCGTCGGCGCCAGTTTCTAGGGCGGCGCGCAAAGCCTGCGAGTTTAGCATGCGCTCAAACTTAGAGCTCGCCCAGGCGATAAGCTCCGCGTAGTCGGAGGAGCGGTTAGTGACAATCTCAGTCATAACGCTGCGCGTCAGCTCTGGGCTCATGTTTGAGACAGCCCTGGCTAGATTCTCCAGAGCCTTCTTATCTAGCAGCAGCTCGGGGATTAGGGTAAGCGGCAAGTCAGGGCCATAGATGTGGTTTAGAAGCTCGGCTAGCTGGTGGATAATCCGCTCAAAACGCGGGCCCACAATACCCTGCCTGGTTGGGTCAAAAGTGAGATACATGATCTCAATGACTTTGCTACATGCCATATCAAAGTCGCCGCAGTGAAACAGGTTGATAGGTACTGGGTGCTTCAGGTCTGCGTAGTCAATAAACAGACAGCGTTCCAAAGCCTCGGCGGGCAGTTCATCCGCGATACGCTGCACCAGCTGCCCGTGCGGGTCTAGCACAATGCCCCCGCGCCCCTGGGCCACCAGTGAATGCACCATGGCAGCAGCCAGAGTGGACTTGCCTGCACCCGAAGCGCCCACAACCTGCAGGTGCTGCAAGGCGCCTTCTGTGTTCAGGTAGACGTCAGCGGCGTCCCCGGTAGTGGTGGTGGCCGTGCCCAGGCGCATCCCGCCTGCTTCCTCACGTACCTGCGTGTGGTCAGATAGGGGTACGACGGCGGGGTCCTGCTCCACTGCAGGCAGACCAATGATCCTGGCTTGCGTATCTGCTACAGGTAGGCGCGCAAATACTTTAACTAGCCCCTCCGGTTGGGCTGCTCCCGCAAGTGCTTCCTGGCTGCACCATAGTTTTTCAGCTTCGGCGCGGTTGGTGATTTGTTCGTAGCGGATGCCTACTGCCCAGCTGCATAGTGCGATCCATAGCCGGGAGGGGAATCCCTGGGAGCTGTCTGCGCCCATAAAAACCCTCAGGCGCATGGGGGTGCCCAGGTACAAATCGACGTCGCTGCCCGCCATTAGCTTTTCGGTGCTGGTGAAGGCCTCTTCAGCCATCTCGCATTCAATTTCCTCGGCCTTACCTAGCCGCACACGTAGGTGGCCACCCACTTCATTGAGGGTTTCCATAAGCATTTGCGAGTTTGACTTGCAAGGCAAGGGCCAGGTGGGCTTACGCCGCCCAGGCAGCATAACCTCAGGCTTGGCGGGGCTGAGGATGTCTTCAACGTTTTCTAGGTGACCAGGTAGAGCGCCAAAAACCTCATACACCTGATCTGGGCAGGCAGGTCGATAGACCTCGATAGGTTCCCACACTTGGGCGCCGCGACAGGCCCACTCTAAGTCGCGGTCGAAACTGTCGTTAACCCCCACTGCTTCCAATATGACATTGACACTTCCGTCGCTCTTACCGCTCCAATCGATGCAGATGCTAGCGTCTTGGGGCTGGGTCTTTAGTAGCTCCAGTAGGCGATTGGTACTTACTAGTGACGCATCTTCTGAATTTAGCTTGCGCCACAGCTGGCGTAGTCGCCACGCCTTTTTTACCTTATGATGGCGCGACTCGCTAACAGGCTGATTTCCTGAACTTAGAGATTCTGCTCCCTTATTCATGTTCGCTCCAGACGGTAGAGACACTTGCGGTACTTGTTTACAGCTACATCTATGCCAAGTAGGGTTTGGGGGGCTGAAAATATGGGGGTAAAGAGGTAATATCTACTGGATTTCCCGAACGAAATCAGGATTTATTTAAGATATCCCTACCCATATTCCAGGCACAGCTAATAAGTGCGTGCCTTATAGCAGTCTTGGCGCTCTAAATAATTAGTCAACCAAAGGTGGTAGCCGCTTGTTCCGAGCCTGCAATCGCACCAGATGCTCCAAGGTGGAGCCATAAATTTTGTGCGGCTTCTACGAAAGTCATGCGCCTTGTCGAATAGGATACAAAACCGCCTGGACGCATATAGGTCTGATCACTGTGAGCGTAATGGTAAATTAGTGTGCATAGTTATACCTAATGCGGGAGTGTTTTCTGTAAATAATGAGGATCAAGTAAACCGCAGCTAAAGCAGTTAACCACAGGGGTAAATAAGCTTTGAAAAACGTGGAAAATTATGCGTGCGCAGACTTATGTTTACCTAAGTAAATGTCGTATGTGATATGACCACATGGGGTGTGAACTAAAAACGAAATACCAGGTAAATGGCGGTGCGCAAGCAAGCCTGCGGCCCCAAGGCATTAGCCTTGGGGCCGCATTGGTTAGCGTTTACTAATTTCTATGGTGTGCACCGCTTTGGGAGTCGGCGCCGGCTTAGCCAGGGGCACGTAAAGCGCGCAGGCCTACGCGCCGCTTTTGAGGCGCGCCGCGTGCGCTATTCGCCCAGGAAGGTGCGGCGTTGCGGGTCAGCCAGGTAGCGCTGAGCTAGCTCTAGACGCTGTCTGGCGCTAGGGGCTAGTGGTGAAGGCAGATCATCAACCTCAAACCAACCCATATCCACTGATTCATCATCATTGATATGGGCTCCGGCCGCCGCCTCGGCACTGACTGCATGGGCGATGAAGCACAGATTCATGTAGCTGGCCTGATCCCCGTTGGGGTAGGTGACCAGGTCAGAAGCATCAATCAAAAACACTTCATCAACTTCGATCTCCAGAGCAGCCTCCTCCAGCGCCTCGCGCCTAAGCGCGGCCACCGGCTGCTCACCCGGCTCAGGGATGCCACGGATCTCAGCCCACAAACCATTGTCTGCACGCTGGCCCAGCAGCACCCTGCCGGCGTCGTCGAAAATAACCGCACATACGCCCGGCAGCCACAGGGGACGGTGGCCCACGCTGGAACGTAACTCAGTAATGAAATTGGGAACTGGCATTTGTAAACCTCTACCGGGGACGGCTCATAGCCACCTTGGCGGCAGCTATAGCTAGTGAATCATCCAACTCGGCCGGATGCCAGGTCTGACCTGCGTGTTCAACCGCGCGGGCCAGCAGCCAATCAGCTAGGCGAGGGTTCTTAGGCAGCACACTGCCGTGCAGATAGGTGCCGATCACGTTATGGGCGCGCGCGCCCTCGGTGCCGTCAGTGCCGTTATTACCCCACTCGCCACTTACGCGCCCCAGCGGACGCGCCTGGCTACCCAAAGTGGTCAGACCCGAATGGTTTTCGTAGCCCACCACCTTGCCGAAGTCATCAGTTTCAACAGTAAGATTGCCGATCAGGCGCTTAGGTCCACCCACGGTATGTGCATCAAGCACGTCAATGCCCGGGATAACCTCCCCGCCCACAGTGCGGAACTCATGCCCAAACAGCTGATACAAGCCGCAGATCACCAGCATGGGTACGCCGTCACTGGCCCAGGCGCGCAGCTGCGGGGCAACCTTTTGCAGGTCGTCCTGGATACGCTCTTGCGCTGAATCCTGGCCGCCGCCGCCAACCAAAATGTCTACCTGCTCAGGTAGCTGATCTCCAGGGTTGTGTGAAAGTAGCTCCACCTCATAGCCGTGCCAGCCCAAACGCTTGGTTAGGGTCAGGGTGTTGCCGCGATCGCCATAAATACTCATATCGCGCGGGTAGAGCTGCAAAACTTTGATGGCGCTCATAGGACCTCCTCCACGTCGGTGTAACTTGCCAGCAGGGAACGCAGTTCCAACATGGCGGTATAGGTGCTCAAAATGCGGATAGGTCGGTGCTGCTCGCGTGAAAGCTTGACCAGCTGGGCTAGCGCCTGGCTGAGGTCTGCTTCAACCTTGCCGACGGCGACGTCGTCGTAGCTCAGTCGCAGCGCCATGTCCGTGGCCCGCACGCCGGTAACGATACTCACGCCCGCCTGCTTGAGCGGGGTGAAGTCCACGTCCCACAGCCAGGACATGTCGCGTCCGTCAGCGTACTGGTCGTTGATGGCGATCATGATCAGCGGGGGCTGCTGGGAGCGTACGGCGGCGGCGCTAAGTAGGCTCATGCGGAAGCCGGCAGGGTTTTTGACCAGGCCCAGCTCAACTTCTTGGCCGTCAATGCTCAGTAGCTCGCCACGCCCGAAAGCGGCGGTGACCTTAGCGGCGCTGGCAGCCAGGGCCTGCTCATCGGTGCGCTCGCCTAGTAGCTCCTTTACTAGGCCCATGGCGGCGGTGGCGTTGAGGATGTTGTGGGCGCCAGGAATGGCAAAGTCCACTTCATGACGGTGCCCGGCCAGGTCGATAACCGCGTGACGGCCCATCATTTCTTCCAGTGTGGCCACGATTTCTAGGGGCTGGGCAAGCTTTTCGGCTGGCTCAGTCTCGGTGGTCGGCTCGGCCTTAGTGTCCGCTTTGGCCTCGGCGTCCTTTTTGGGCTGGCCTAGAGTGCAGCCGTCGAGAGAGTCGTGCAGCTCGTCGTCGGAAAGAAAAACGCTACGCAGCTGGGGGCTGACCGCAAAGCCTCGCACATCAGCGCGCAGGTCGGCACGGAAACTGGGGGCGGCCAGGCGCGGGTCGTCAGCATTCAGCACTACCGTGCCAGTGGTGGCGCGGGCAACCTTGTGTAGCAGGGAGGCGGTGTAGTCAATCTCCCCAAAGCGGTCTAGCTGGTCGCGCATGACGTTTAGCAGCAGGGCGGCGCGCGGCTTGACGGTACGCACGAAATGGGTGGCGTGGGCTTCGTCCAGCTCCAGTACGGCGACGTCGGCGTCAAGGCGGCCATTTAACGGCATGGCCCCCAGCAGGGCGGCAACTACACCACGAGTGAAGTTTGAGCCGGTGGGGTTGGTAAACACCTTCAGGCCCTGGCCGCGCAGCAACTCAACCACCATGCGCGTAGTGGTGGTTTTGCCATTAGTGCCGCTAACCAGCACCACCCCATAGGGCAGGGGAGCCAAGGCGCGAGCCATAAAATGCGGGTCTGCCTTCTCCATAACTAGGCCGGGGAAGGCGCTACCACCGCTGCCACGCAGGCGGGAGGCCGCCCGGGCACCATGCCCGAGCGCGAGGGTCAAAGTATTGCGAGACGCAAAAGTCATAGCCCAAATATAAAACGTCAGGGGAGCTGCCTGCTGGCAACTCCCCTGCGATAAGCGCGACTTTAGATCACTTGAGGTTCTTGAGTGCGTCGGCAGCCTTGTCGGTTAGGCCCTCAGCGGTCTCGATGGCAGAGTCGAACTTGCCACCGGCGGTGCCCTTAGCCTTGTCGGCTAGGTCGTGGGCGGTCTCAGCAACCTGGTCGGCGTCTACGTTCTTGGCGGCCTCCTTAGCCTTGTCGGCTAGTTCTTCGGCCTGCTTGGCGAAATCTGCGATACCCATGCGTTTTCTCCTTACGTATAGGGAACTATCAGCAGCGAGTCTAGCCCTTAGTCCCAAATAGCCACACATCGAAGATAAGTGATTGGCGTCACCCAAGAAAAATAAACTTGAGTGGAATAGACTCAAGTCTGTGGAAGTTGTACTCACCGGAACGTGACGCTGTCGGTTCCATCAGCTCATACGGCTAAAAGTGAGACTGACCGCGTTGCTATAACTACTTAAATTCAAGGAGAACCGTGGACACCAACTACACAACCAAATCCCAAGAAGCCATATCGGGGGCTGTGCAAGCCGCCGCAGCCGCTGGCAACCCCCAGGTGGAGGCGCTCCACCTACTTGGTGAGCTACTAAGCCAAGAGGGCGGCGTCGCCGTCGGGCTACTAAACGCACTAAGCCCGCAGACCCTAAAAAACGTAGGGACCGCCACCCGCACCGCACTAACCTCCCTGCCCTCCTCAGCAGGCAGCTCCGTAGTGGAGCCCAACCCCTCACGTGGCTTCCTAGCCGCCCTGGAAAAGGCCGACAAACTCGCCAAAGAACTAACTGACGAGTACATCTCTACCGAGCACATACTGATCGCCATCGCTGAAGGCGACGACGCCGCTGCCCGCGCCCTGCGTGACGCCGGCGCCACCGCCCAAGCCCTACGCGAAATCCTGCCCACCGTGCGTGGCGGACAGCGCGTAACTAGCGCCAACCCTGAAGGCACCTTCGAAGCCCTGAAGAAATACGGCACTGACCTGACCGAGGCCGCCCGCGCCGGCAAACTAGACCCGGTAATCGGCCGCGATAGCGAAATCCGCCGCGTGGTGCAGGTGCTATCGCGCCGCACCAAGAACAACCCGGTGCTAATCGGTGAACCCGGCGTAGGTAAAACCGCCGTGGTAGAAGGCCTAGCCCAGCGTATTGTGGCCGGTGACGTGCCCGAATCGCTGCGCAACAAGCGCCTAATCGCCCTGGACCTATCTTCCATGGTGGCTGGCGCCAAATATCGTGGCGAGTTCGAAGAGCGCCTCAAGGCCGTGCTCAACGAGATCAAGAACTCTGACGGCGAGGTAGTCACCTTCATCGACGAGCTACACACCATGGTGGGCGCAGGCGGTGGCTCCGAAGGGGCCATGGATGCCGGCAACATGCTCAAACCCATGCTGGCGCGCGGTGAACTACGCATGGTGGGTGCCACCACGCTGGACGAATACCGCGAAAACATTGAGAAAGACCCGGCTCTAGAGCGCCGCTTCCAGCAGGTTTATGTGGGTGAGCCCTCCGTGGCTGACACCGTGGCCATCTTGCGTGGTATCGCCCCCAAGTACGAGGCACACCACCACGTGACCATCTCCGACGGTGCCCTGGTGGCTGCCGCCAGCCTGTCAGACCGCTACATCACCGGCCGCCAACTGCCCGACAAGGCCATTGACCTGGTTGATGAGGCTGCTTCCCGCCTGCGCATGGAGCTGGACTCCTCCCCGGTGGAAATTGACGAGCTGCGCCGTCGCGTAGACCGCCTAAAGATGGAAGAAGCCTACCTGGCTGATTCCAGCGCCAAGGAAGATGAGGCCGACGCCGGCGCGGCAGAGCGCCTGGCTGCCTTGCGTGCCCGCCTGGCTGACCTAAACGAAGAACTCAGCGCTCTAAACGCCCGTTGGGAAGCCCAAAAGGCTGGTCACAACCGCATTGGTGAGCTGCGCGCCCAGCTAGATGAGCTGCGTACCCGCGCCGAACTGGCTGAGCGTGAAGGTGACTTTGAGGCCGCCGGACGTATCCGCTACGGCGAAATGCCCAGCTTGCAGCGTCAAATCGCTGAGGCTGAAGCTAGTGAGCAGAACCAGTCTGACGCTGGCGAGCCGATGATTGCTGAGAAGGTTGGCCCTGAGGAGATCGCTGAGGTTATCTCTTCTTGGACCGGCATTCCGGTAGGCAAGCTAATGCAGGGCGAAAGCGAAAAGCTGCTGCACATGGAAGAGCAGGTAGGCTCGCGCCTAATCGGCCAGAAGGACGCGGTTGCGGCTGTAGCCGACGCTGTGCGCCGCTCGCGCGCCGGGGTTTCTGACCCTGACCGCCCCACCGGTTCCTTCATGTTCCTAGGCCCCACCGGTGTAGGTAAGACCGAGCTGGCCAAGGCCCTGGCTGAGTTCCTCTTCGATGACGAGCACGCCATTGTGCGTATCGACATGAGCGAATACTCCGAGAAGCACTCGGTTTCGCGCCTAGTGGGTGCCCCTCCCGGGTACGTAGGCTACGAAGAGGGCGGTCAGCTGACCGAGGCGGTGCGTCGTCGCCCCTACTCTGTGGTGCTGCTAGATGAGGTGGAAAAGGCCCACCCTGAGGTCTTTGACATCTTGCTGCAGGTGCTCGACGACGGTCGCCTAACTGACGGCCAGGGACGCACGGTGGACTTCCGTAACGTCATCTTGATCCTGACCTCCAACCTGGGTAGCCAGTTCCTGGTAGACCCGGCGCTGAGCCAGGAGGAAAAGCGCGAGAACGTTATGGCTACGGTGCGCGCCGCCTTCAAGCCTGAGTTCCTCAACCGCCTTGACGATGTGCTGATCTTTAATGCGCTGAGCAAGGATGAGTTGGGCCAGATTGTGGGCTTGCAGCTAAGCAAGATGAGCAAGCGTCTGTCTGACCGCCGCATCAGCCTGGATGTTACCGACGCCGCCCGCACTTGGCTGGCTGACGAGGGCTACGACCCGGCTTACGGGGCTCGCCCGCTGCGTCGCCTGGTGCAGCGTGAGATTGGTGACCGCTTGGCCCGCCTGATCTTGGCCGGCCAGGTTGCTGACGGCCAGCAGGTTACGGTTGACGTTGCCGACGACGGTCTGACGCTAATTCCCGGTGCGGCTGTGGCCGGTTCGGCTGCTAGCGCCGCCAGTGCGGAGTGACCTGCGCTTTTAACTAATTCGACGGTGCTGGGTGGGTTTAGACCCGCTCAGCACCGTTTTTAGTTAATTAGCCCACATATAAAGTGATTTGCGACTACTTGTAACTTGCTGGCCTGCAGAAACACTTTTGGTCTAAAAGAAAGTGCAAAAAATGAGGTTTAGGTACTGGAATTACTAGTAAAAACCAAGGTAATCTATCGCCGCACCGCCGCTACTGCGAGTGTTCCGTTATAGCTAGCTCATCACCCTGGCTATAGTGCGTGTTGCTCACTGGCGGCGGTGTTCCCATGTGCAGGCGGCAATGAAGCTGTGGTACATGGACTACCCCAAACTTTTCGGTTTGTGTGCAAAACAGTCTTTACAATAAACGAACAAATACGCGCAGTAGGCGTTAGTTAAATTATTAGCTCAAACCAGATTTGTAACTGTTTGGTTGCAACTTATGCTGTTCGGTTCTGCTTAGACTTGACGCTTTTTGTTGCAAAAGGACAAAATTGGGTCAACCACGTCTAGGCAAAGGAGCCCTACACGATGAAGGTAAGACACCTCCACCGACGCTCCCTAGCATTGCTAGGGGTTGTCGCCCTATCCCTTCCAGGGGCAGCTGCTGGCGCAGTGACCCCGGAAACTTCTGGTGTCATTAGTGCTCCGGAGACCATTAGCGCCGGTAACTTGACCGCGACCGTATCCAACGCCTTCCCCCAGGTACTTGGCTACACCTTCGCGGGCAATAAAGTTGGCGGCCGCACCCAGGTCCTCGATTCAGTACTGATTGACAATCAGGCTTACACCGTCAAGTCGGTGCAGGCAGTTAAAGAATCCAACACCAAGGTGGCCTACACGGTTGACTTCAATGACACTGACGTCACCATGAAAGCCGAAATTGAAGTAAAGGAGATTACTTCAAAGGCCCAGGGCACAACTGGTGCCAAGCGTCCCACCCTAACCTTCCGTATCACTGAGCTCACCGGTGGCGCCCACACCGTCGAGATTCCCGGCCATGGCCTGGTATCGGTTAGCGCTAAAGACGGCGGCGCCTACGCTGCCGGTATCACCCTGGTTTCGCGTGGCGCTAGCGCTAAGAACAAATACGCTGGCGTGGCTGACACTATTGAGAGCCTAAGCGAGTCCACCCCGGTCAGCGACGCTGACGCCCCCAGTACCTACCTGATGGTTAACACCTCTAAGGTGGCCGTGGGGATGGAAACCAACGCCACCTATGACCGTCCCACCGGCTGGGAAGCTGACGACGGTTCGCGCTGGAAGCGCCGGGTAGTTGACCAGGATGGTTCTAAGACCCTGCTGGCCTCCAACGGCCAGTGGACCTACCGCTCAGCTGCAGCAACCGACGCCGTCGGCGATGAAGAGCGTCCCTACACCACTTTGGTGTTCACCGGTGACGCCAACTCCTCGGGCACGGTGAACTGGCAGGATGCCGCCGTCGCCTATGCGGACATCACCCCCTGGGTGGCCGGTGCAGCTGACAACCACAAGTGGGTAGTAACCCATATTCCCTTTGACTTCGGCTCGGCCGCCACGCACCCCTTCTTGCAGGTGGCCGACGACGTAAAGCGCGTCAACCTGGCTACCGACGGCCTAGGTCAGCGCGTGATGCTCAAGGGTTACGCCTCTGAAGGCCACGACTCTGGACACATGGACTACGCGGGCAACATCAACACCCGCGCCGGTGGTGACAAGGACTTTGCCACCCTGTTTAACACCACCGCCAACTCCAACGCGATTTACGGCGTCCACGTCAACACCACTGAGGCCTACCCCGAAGCCAACTCTTTCGGTTCCCTACCCTTCACTGGCGGGCGCGGCTGGAACTGGCTAAACCAGTCCTACTACGTTGATCAGCGCGCTGATCTAGGTAGCGGCGCGGTAATTAAGCGTTTCCAGGATCTGCGTAACCAGTTCCCGCTGGCTACCTACCCCAACTTCCGCTGGATCTACATTGACGTTTACTACGGTTCGGGCTGGCAAGCTGAGCGCCTGGGCCGCGAGCTAAACAAGATGGGTTGGGAAATGGGTTCAGAGTGGGCTGACCGCTTTGAGCGCTACTCCACCTGGTCGCACTGGTCCAATGATGAAAACTATGGCGGCGCCACCAATAAGGGTTTGAACTCTGACGTGATCCGCTTTGTGGACAACTCCAACAAGGACAACTGGAACCCCAACGTAGTTTTGGGCTACCCCCAGATTGTTGAGTTTGAGGGCTGGACTGGCCACCAAGACCAGGGCGCCTTCTACCGCAACATTTGGGCTAACAACCTGCCGGTTAAGTTCCTGCAGAACTCGCGCATTATGCGTCAGGAAAGCGCTAAGGGTGAAAACGGCAAGACCGTCTACACCTACACCTTCGCTAACGGCACTGTAGCCTCAGGTGCTACGGCGGTCACCAACCAGACTCCGGCCACCCAGGTTGCCGGGGCTATCAAGGCTGACATGTCAGCTAGCCGCCAGTTTGTTTACGACGGCGCCACCGTGCTTAAGGGCGACAGCTACCTGCTGCCCTGGATCGACAATGGCGCTAAGGGCGGCGCACCACGTCTGTACTACTACAACCCCGCTGGTACCGCCACCACCTGGACCCTAACCAAGTCCTACCAGAACGTGGGCTCTTTGAGCGTCTACCGCCTCACCGACAAGGGTCGTGTAAAGGTAACTGACGTAAAGGTAGAGGGCGGCAAGGTAACCATCCCTGAGTCCGTATACGAGACCGTGCCGGCCGCTGAACGCGACCACACCGCCTTTGTACTGGCTCCCGCCAAGGCCCCCGCAGCCGCCGCCACCCCCAAGTGGGGCGCTGGAACCGTGTTTGTGGACCCCGGCTTCAACTCCGGTAGCTTCAAGGGCTACCAGACCACCGGCCAGGTAACCGCCCCCCACGACGCTCACGGCGACCCGATCGCCCAGCTGGGTAAGGGCAACTCCTCCATTAGCCAGGAAATGACCCTCAATGCCGGCACCTACCAGGGCAGCGCTTGGGTACAGGTCAAGGACGGCAAGACCCGCCAGGTTAGCGTGTCTGCTTCAGGTGAAGGCGTCACCAGCGCCGCCAGCCAGCAGCGCAACGATGATCTGGGCGCCACCCGCGACAAGCCGGTCACCATCGCCTTTGAGGACTTTGAAAATGTCCCCGAAGGTTGGGGTCCCTTCGTTAAGGGCGACGCCGGCGAAATCACCGACCCGCGTACGGTACTGGCCTCCCTCAACGGCCCCTACACCCAAAAGGGCGGCACCCTACCGGACGGTTCCAAGAAGGCCACCGACGACGCCGTCGCCGGACACTGGTCCCTAAAGAGCCACGAAGAAAATGGGGGACTGGTCTACCGCACCGTGCCCCAGACCGTAAACTTCAAGGCCGGACACCGCTACCGCATTTCGTATGACTACGAAAACGCGCTCAGCGGCTCCTACTACTGGGTTACCGCCTATGACGCCCAGGGTGCCAACGGACTAAACGCTAACTACCTGTACTCCACGGTGATGCCGGTGGCCACCAGCCCCACTCACTATGTACAGGAACTTAACGTGGGTGGCTGTGGCTCCTACTGGGTGGGTCTGTACAACACCCAGGGCGGCCAGGACGGCAACGACTTTACGCTCGACAACTTCCGCGTAGAGGACCTGGGTGCCACCACGGATATGCCCGCGTGTGCCGCTGCCTCAATCGACACCAACGAGACGGCCATTGAAGGCTCCACCTTCCACATGACCAGCTCCCTGGTGAACAACGAACCCAGCGAAATCACCGATGTGACCAGCAAGCTGACCCTGCCTAGCGGCTGGAGCGCCACTGCTGACACCCCGGCCACCACCGCCAAGCTAGCCAAGGGCGCCACTTTCACCACCACCTGGACCGTCAAGGTTCCCCAGGGTGCGGGCGGCTCCACCGCTAACGTGGTACACACGGCCACCTACAAGATCGCTGGTAGCGCCCGCAGCGCTAGTGGTGACACTAATGTGGCGGTTTTGGGCTCGGTGAAACCTGACGCTGTCAACTACCTCTCTGACCTGCCTTTCAGCCCCAAGTACAACTCCAACGGTTGGGGTCCGGTTGAGCGTGACAGTGAGGTTGGTGAAAACCAAAAGGGTGACGGCGGCCCAATCGTGATGGGCGGCAAGCAGTACACCAAGGGTCTAGGTACCCACTCTCCTGCCGATGTGGGCTTCGAGCTCAGCGGCAAGTGCAAGGCTTTCAAGGCCACCGTGGGTGTGCAAGATGGTCAGAGAGGCTCGGTTACCTTCCGTGTGGTAGGCACCACCGACGGCACTAACTGGGTTGATGTGGTACCGCAGACCGGCGTGATCACCGGTAGCAACACTCCTCAGGAGGTTTCCGGCGACGTCACCGGCATGAAGCTGATTCGCTTGATTGTGGGCGACGGCGGCAACGGTAACGGCAATGACCACGCTAACTGGGCTGACGCTCGCGTTCTGTGTGGTAACGCCACCGACGGCGATACTCCCGCCCCGGCACCTGGCAACCCGGTTAAGGACTACAGCGGCGACCAGCAGCTGGTATCCGCCCCGGCTGCTTACGCCAGCAACCCGGCCTCCAACATGTTTGATGGCAACGCTTCCACCTTCTACGACAAGGACTGGCAGCACCCGGTAGCTCACCCCAGCGACATTGACCTGGCCCTGTACCAGGGCGATGACCCCACCGCCGCCTCTGCGGTAAGCGTGGCTGGTCTGAAGATCAATAGCCGCGTTGACCAGGCCAACGGGCGTCCCGAACGCTACGAGGTCTATGTGGGTCAGGACGCTGCCAACATCAACCAGAAGGTAGCTGAAGGCACTTTGCAAAACACCGGCCAGGTGCAGCAGATTGTCTTTAACAGCCCGGTTAAGGCCAAGCTGATTCGCCTGCGCGTGCTGTCTAACTACAAGACCAAGGCTGACCAGCCCGATTACCTGCTCTCTATCGCTGAACTAGGGGTCCTGGTTCCCGATGGTGACGCAAGCGGTAATGCGGCCGGCCAAAGCCAGGCTAGCGCTCAGAGCCAGGCTGGCACCCAGCCTCAGGGCGGCGCTAAGGCTGCGGCTGAGGGTAAGGCCAGCTCCACCGACAAGGCTGCCACTGGGGTCGCTAAGTCTGAGCCGGAGATTACCGTAAACACCAACGCTGAAGGCTTGGTGGGCCAGAACTACCTGGATGTTAAGACTGTCAATGACACCAACCCAGTTAAGAACCCCTCCACGGTTATTAACCACACTTGGGCTCTGAACTGGATGGCTGCTGACCAGAAGCACACTACTAACGCTTCTGCCAGCTATTTCCAGCGCGTTCCGGTCACCTTCAATGTGGCTAAGGATGGCACCAAGGTTAAGTTCACGGTTGCTGCCGGCGACGGCGACGCCCTGGTGCAGGTAGACAACCTGCGCATGGTCAAGATCGTGCGCCCCACCAGCAATGACCTGATCGGTGTGGACTGCCTGGCCACTCCCACCTCCGAGGTGTGCACCACCAAGCGAGCTAACGACCGCATTGGGGTAACCACGGCAGTAAGCGCTGAGACTGTGACGCCCACTCCGACGCCGCAGCCCACCGCTCCGGTTTCGCCTACTGTGGCTCCCACTCAGGAACCTACCGCCAGCCCTGAGCCGACTGTGGCTCCCACTGGCTCCCCGGCTCCTACGGCTCAGCCCAGCCCGGCACCTACCGGTAGCGCTGTCCCCACGGTAGCTCCCACCGGCGCCCCGGCCCCGACCGGCAGCGCGGCTCCCACCGGCAGTGCGGCCCCCACTGGTAGTGCGGCCCCCACGGCTCAGCCCAGCCGTTCGGCCAGCTCCGCCCCGCTTCCGGGTCGCCCCGGTAAGCCTGGTAAGCCCAGCCATGGCGCAGCCCCGGCTAAGCCGGAAAAGCCCGGCGGTTTGGCCCGTACCGGTGTGGCCAGCGGAATGTTGGCTCTAAGTGCCCTGGCATTGGGCGGTGGCGGCATGTTGCTGCGCCGCAAGCGTCAGGACTGACGGGATCTACAACTGAATATCGACACAATTGAATACACAACTCAATAGGGGTGCCTGATTTCCCTCTCAAAACTAGGCGCCCCACCCCGCCGGGGGCCGCTTAACAAATGCGTTAGCGGTCCCCGGCGGTTTCGGTAGTGGTTCCTGGGGTTTCGGTAGTGGTTCCTGGGGTTGCGCTAGTGGGCCTCGTGCTTTGCTGTGGAGCTGCGCGTTTGTGAGGACTAAAAAGAATCGCTACACTTAGCGGGTAATGATAATCAATATCAACTAGAAAGACTGCCATGTTTGCGTGGTTGCAGGCCGCCGGGCCTTCTTCAGTTCCCACCCAGGGCGCTACCAACTCTTCCCCCTCTGCTATGCGTGTAGCTGCTGGTCGCGGGCGTTTTTCTGGCTCCACCCCGCAGCGTCTTAATGACCCCTGGCTGCGGCGTATGGCCGCGCTGACCACTGTGGCGCTGTGCGGTTTTATGACGCCGCTAGCGGGCGCTTCTGTCACTAGCTCGGCAAGCGGTCCTGCTGGCGCTGCCCATGCTGCCCAGATTTCTGGCGCCGCTGCCCATGGGGTCACTGCGCAAGGCTCTGCTGCCCAGGCCGCTCACAGCTCCGTTTCCCGTCCCACTGCTAGCTTGGCCAGTAATGATGGCCAGTCCAAGCCGGTAAACCTTGAGGGTGGAGACTTAAGCATTTTCGACGCCGTCGCCACTGCCAATGGGGAAGTGGACTTGCAGCTAAAGGATGGCGCCACCGGAACCAGCCACAACCCGGCCCAAACCACTTTGAAGATCCCGGCCTCCACCTGGCAAAACATTTCTGACGACTATCCGGGCAGTCCGGGTGGCTATTTCGTCAGCCAAGGCGTCCAGGCTAACTCGCCACTACAGCCGGCCAGCGCTGCCCCCAAGGGACGGCTGGGTTGGGACACCAGCCAGCTGGCCCAGGCAGGATTTAGCGCCGCCCACTTTGAAGTCAGCTACAGCGGCCCTGAAGGCGCTAGCGTGTCCCTGTTTGGCTTGGATGACAACGGTCAACTGGCCTCCTCGCTGCTGGTTGATGGCAACTATGAGCTAAACCCGCTTGGCTCAGAAATTGCCCCGCAACAGCTGGCCGCCGCCTACCCCAACTGGGTGTTTTCTGCTGCTGGCGTCTACCAGCTGCAGGTGCGGGTGCTGGCTCAGCGCAGTGATGGCACGGTAATTGCTAGCCCGGTGCGTAGCTATCGTGTTGAGGTAGGCGACGTCGCCACTCAAGCCACCCCCACCCCGGCACCTACCCCGCAAAACCCTGATACCCAAAACCCGGGTGCCCAGCCCACAGCAGCCCCCAGCGCAGTGCCCTCGGCCGCTCCCAGTGCGGTTCCGCAGCCGGTGGTCACCCCCTCGGCCCAGCCCAGCACTGCCCCCAGCGCTCAGCCTGGTGTTAGCGCCGCCCCCAGTGCTCCGGCTACCCCGGTGGCTAGCCCCAAGCCGAGCGCCGGCAAGCCGGCCACCAGCCCCTCGCCGCGCTCAGCCATTGGCGGCGAGGTAAAGGCTAAGCCGAGCGCAGCTAACCCCGCTGGCAAGCAGCTTTTGGCCAGCTCGCGCAGCGCTAAGTCAGCTCAGGCCCCGCGTGCCGCAGCTCAGGGCCGCTCTGCCAGTCAGGCTCGCGCCGCCGTCGGGCAAAACCGATCTGCCGTAACCACCCGGGCCGGCGCGCAAAGCTTTGTATCCCAGGCTCGCCCCGCCCAGAGTTTTGTATCCCAGGCTCGCTCTGTCAACCAGGGGGCAGCCGCCCAGACCAGTGCCCAAAAGGCTAAGGCTCAAAGCGCCACTGCGGTGAAGGAAAACCCGGCTTCTTCGGCGGTTAGCGCCACCGCCACGCTGACTTTCGTGGTGGGCCCTGACGCCAACGGCAACGCCAATGACGGGCACTTTGACTTAGGTCCGCGCATTGTGGACGGCAAGCTCAAGCTGCAGGTGAAAGATGATCGCTCTCAGCCGGCCAGCTGGGTTGACCCGGCAACTTTGACCTTCTCGCTGGGAGACAAGGCCACTCTTAAAGCCCCCGACGCGCTTAACTTTGTGGCCACCCCGGGCCAGGATGTGTGGATGATTTCCTCCACCCAAAGCGCGGGTGTGCCCTGGTTGGGTATGAACTCTCAGGCTGAAGAGATTGTCAGCAAAACCAGCGGCGAGGTTACCTTCACCCTGGTGAGTGTGGAGGGGCCCGGTAAGGTCTCAGTATTTACCTCCGGCGGCCTGGGTGGGGGTGTGGGTGAGCACCTGCTGCAAGAAGAGGGCAGCTCCTACACCCTGCCGGCTAACACTCACGCCCACCAGAACTGGGTGTTTACCGCCCCGGGCACCTACAAGCTGACCATTTCCGCCCAGGTCACCCCCAAGCAGGGTGAGCAGATCAGCGGTGAAGATGGTGGCTCTGGCGACGGCGCAGCGGCCAGTTCCGGTGCCGGCTCCAGTGAAGGTGGCAGCGCCAGTGGAGCTGCTGGTTCTGCGGCCTCAGGCTCTGCCAAGGCTGGTCAGGCGGCCGGCGCTAGCGGCGGTAAGTCTTTGGCTAAAACCGGTGCGGTTAGCGGCGCCTTGAATGTTGCTGGTGGTCTGATGTTGCTGGCGGTTGCGGTGCTGGTGGCACGCAGGCGGATGGCATGGGCCTAGTTAAGTCTGTAATTCAGGCTGCACTAGTTTTAACGTTAGTGGCGGGCTGCGCCGGTGTCGGCGTAGATCCCGCCCGCGACGGCCAGTTGCGGGTGGTCACCACCACCGGCATTCTGGCCGATCTAGTGCGTAATGTGGCGGGAGGCCGGGCTACGGTCTCCCAGCTAGTTCCCGACGGCGCCGATCCGCACTCCTATGAGCCCTCACTGCGGGCTATTCGGGATGTGGCCTATGCGGATTTGGCTTTTAGTAACTACCTGTTGCTGGAGCAGCATTCGATTATTCGCGCCTTGGATGCCAACCTGCCTGCTAGTGCCCAGTCAGTGTCTATCGCCGAGGAGGCTGCCAAGCAGGGGGCCACGATTTTGCCGCTGGTTGAGGATCGGGCTTTGGATACCCTGTGGCTGGGGATGCGCGTGTCTGGTGACGGTAAACGTTATGGTGCTAACCGGGCCAGTGAGGTTGATTTGCAGGTGGTTTCGGTGCAGGGCCCGGGCCAAGCCAGCTCCTACCTGACCACCACTTTTGGCACCCCGGAGCTGGGGTTTTCCAGCCATGACGGGTTTGACGCGGCCAGCGACTATAAACATGACACTGTCAGCTTGCCGGCTGACGCCCACCAGCATATGAGTTGGGCTTTCACTAAGCCGGGAGTGTATCGGGTGCAGTTTAAGGCCCGCCTGCGCCCGGTTAAGGGTAAAAACGTGGAGTTTAAAACCGCCACGTTTACTTTCGCGGTGGGGGTCGACGCCGCCGCTGTAGCTAAGCGTGAAGGTCGGGTGGTTTTGGGTCCGGGCCACGGCGATGTGAGCGTGGATCTAGAAGCTGGCCGCATCACGCTGGTGGCCGACAAGCAGGCTAGCGGCCAGGCTTGGCCGTCAGCCGCTAAAACCGCGAGCGCCAACTCAGCTAGCGCCGCGCCCAGCCCTGGTGGCTCTGCCAGCCCGACCAGTAGCGCCCCTAGCCCGACCCCCAGCGACGGCGCCAGTGCACCCAGCCAGAGCGACGTCGTCGTAGCTGGGGCGGCCCACGTACCAGGCCATGTAGCCCTAGACCCGCAGCGGGTAGTGGTGGATGTGCCCACGCGCACCCTAGCCCAAGTGCCTCAAGGCTACGGTTTTGTGGGCCGTGCGGGCACGCAAGCCTACATCCTGCCCCAGGCTGTGCTGGGCAAACACGTGCATGGGGAAATTGACCCGCACCTGTGGCATGACGTGCACAACGCGGCCGCCTATGTGAAGGTAATCTGCGCCAAACTCAAGCAGGTTGACCCGGCCGGGGCGAGTGTCTATGAGGCTAACGCCGCCCGCTACCTAAACCAGCTGGCCCAGCTAGACACCCAGGTTAAAAGCACTCTGGACACTATTAGTGAAGCTAACCGCCAACTGGTAACCACCAATGACGCCTACGCTTACCTGGCTAACGCCTATGGGCTTAAAGTGGCTGGTTTCGTGGCTCCCAACCCGGCTAGTGAGCCCTCCTTGGCTGATCGGCGTAAACTCGCTGCCACCATTAAGGACCTACATATTAAAGCGGTGTTTTTAGAGCCAAATCTGGCCCGCACCCGCTCCACCTTGAAAGTGGTGGCCAGTGAAGCCGGGGTGAAAGTATGCCCGCTTTACGGCGATACCCTGGATAACCAGGCCCCCACCTATCAGGCGATGATGCGCTTTAATGCCAACTCCCTGGCTCGCTGCCTAGGTGGCAGGCCTATCGCAAACCAAGCGGCGTCGTCGGCAAAAACCCCGGGCACTTCAGCCACCCCCAGTGCTGCCGGCGCTACCACGGCCCCCACCAGCGGCGCCCCTGGTCGCGCAGCCACCTCCCCGGCCACTTCAGCCACTCCCAGTGCTGACCCGGCCCTAGAGCAAAACGTGGCCGCAAACGAGCCCACCTCACAAACCCCAGCGGTAATCGAAGCTGGACACGTAGACCTAGGCCCACGCCTAATCGGCGGCAAACTAACCGTGTCCCTACGAGATGATTCAGCAGCCTCACCCGTATGGCGCGACCCCAACAAAACCGTGCTGCATGTACGCGATGGCGCCCTAATCCAAGTGCCGCAAGGCGAAGACTACAAATTCCTAGCCGACTCCAAGCGCGTCTATGTGCTACCCCAAACCCAAAAAACCCAGCTGGTTTGGCTGGGGTGGAACACCCAAGACCCAGCCGTAACCAAGCTGATCCAAGGCGGGGTAAACATGCGCATCGAGCAGGTTAAGGGCCCCGGCCGCAGCTGGCTGATTTTGCAAGAAGGCACCTTCGGTAAACCCAAAGTGCTGGCCGACTCTGCCGCCAGCGCCCAAGACATCTGGGTGGACACCAACACCCACGTGCACGCCAACTGGATTTTCTCCAAACCTGGCATTTACCTGGTTAAAGTCTCCTTCAAAGCTACCGGTGTGGACGGTAAAACCTATCAGGCCACCACCACCTTGCGCTTTGCGGTAGGCGACGCCACCAGCACCACCAACGCGCTAAAAGCACAGCCATCAGGAAAGTGACCATGCTAGAAGTAAACCAACTCAGCGTGCAGCTGGGCGGCCGCAGCGTGCTACAAGAGGTCAACTTGAAGCTAGACCAAGGCCAGTTCATGGGGCTGATCGGCCCCAATGGGGCCGGTAAAACCACGCTGCTGCGGGCCATCCTAGGGCTCGTGCCCAGCACCGGCACTATCACCTGGCAAGGCCAGCGCATTGACCGGCGCGGCATTGGGTATGTGCCTCAGCGTCACGCTTTCGCCTGGGATTTTCCCATTAACGTGCGTCAGGTGGTGTTAAGCGGGCTCACCGGCAGGCTCGGCTGGCTGCGTCGGCCCCGCCCGGAGCACCTAGAGGCTGCCGACTGTGCCCTAGAGCAGGTAAGCATGAGTGATTTGCGCTCGCGGCCGGTGGAGCAGCTTTCGGGTGGGCAGCGTCAGCGGGTGCTGGTGGCTCGGGCGTTGGCGTTAAAGCCGCAGTTGCTGCTGTTGGATGAGCCTTTTACGGGCTTGGATATGCCCACCCAGGAGCTGTTGACGGATCTGTTTAAAGAGCTGAGCCAGGCGGGTGTGGCCGTGCTTATGTCCACCCATGATCTGGTGGCGGCCCAGGCGCAGTGCGAGTATTTGTGTCTGCTTAACCGCACCGATTTGGCTTGCGCCCCGCCTAGCCAGCTTAAAGACAAAGACCTGTGGATGCGTACTTTCCAAGTGCGCGCCGATAACCCGCTGCTGCAAGCCCTAGGGATGAGTTAAGTTGTTAACCTCAATTGATTTTCTAAATGACCTACTAAACCCGCAGCTGGCCTTCCTACCCAGGGCGTTGCTGATTGCTATCACTAGCGCCCTGGTTTGCGGAGTGGTGGGGGCCCACGTGGTGTTGCGTGGGATGGCTTTTATTGGCGACGCCGTCGCTCACTCTGTGTTTCCCGGCCTGGCGGTGGCCTTCGTTAGCGGCACTAACCTGGTGCTTGGGGGCGCGGTAGCCGGGATTCTGACGGCGGTAACCGTGGCGCTACTAGCCCAAAACCGCAGGCTTAAAGAAGACTCCATCATTGGGGTGCTGTTTGTGGGGGCATTTGCTTTAGGGGTGGTAATTATTTCGCGCGCCCCAGGCTATAGTGGCTCGCTGCAACAGTTCCTATTCGGCTCTATTACCGGCGTGCCGGCGCGTGAAGTGCCGGTGGCGCTGATCGGGGCAGCAGTGGTGATTGGGCTGATCGCAGCCCTAAATAAAGAGATTGTGGCGGTAAGCCTGGACCGTGAAACTGCCCGCGCGGCAGGGCTGCCGGTGTTGGCTTTAGATATTGCCCTGTATGTGTGCGTGAGCTTAGCAGTAGTGATTTCCGTGCAGACTATCGGCAATATTTTGGTGTTGGCGCTGCTGGTAATCCCGGCGGCCACAGCCCGCTTACTGACTGACCGCTTACTGACCATGATGATTATGGGCCCTCTACTAGGGGCGTTAGGGAGCCTGCTGGGAGTGTATTTGAGCTGGTCAGCTGATTTGCCTACAGGCGCCACGATTGTGTTGGTGCTGGGCGTAATGTTTGCCCTGGCCTGGCTGTTAGCCCCCGGTCACGGCCTGCTCTACAAAACTGCCGCAGCCAGGCGGCGCGCGGCAGCCTGAGGCCCAGCCGCGCTCGCGGGGGCTTTGCGCCCCTACAAAACTGCCGCAGCCAGGCGGCAGACGTTATCCACCCAGCGGCGGTGACGCGGCTCGCGAGCCCATTCCTGGCTGGTTAGCTCGTGGCTCAGGGAGCGATATTTGGCGTCATTAGCGCGCAGCTTGTCGTCAAGATCGCCCCCGAAACACAGCAGCATCAGCTCATAGTTGAGCATGAATGAGCGCGAATCCATATTGGAAGAGCCGATCACCCCCACTTCGTTATCCACGGTCATGTATTTGGCGTGCAAAACCGTGGGGGAGGGGTAGAGAAAGATACGCACCCCGGCATCCAGTAGCGCCGCATAGTAGGAGCGTTGGGCGTGACGCACCAGGAAATTGTCTCCGCTGGCCCCCACAAACAGCTGCACATCCACACCCCGGTAAGCTGCGCTAGTCATGGCGGCCAGCAGCGACTCGTCGGGCACAAAATATGGGCTGGTGATGGTTACCTGCCGACGTGCATTGTGGATCAGTGAGGTGAACATGCGCAGGTTTGGTTCAGTGGAGTAGCCCGGCCCTGAAGGGACGATCTGCATGGCGTTTACGACGCCGTCGGCCAAGTCTTTTTCCCACGCCGCCGAGGTGTTAACCAGCTCTGCAGCAAGTGCGCTCAGACCAGCGGTTTCTACCTGGGAGATATCCTCATCGCTTACGGCTTGGGAGCGGGCACCAACGAAAATTTTGCCGGTTTCGGCGTACCAGTCCATGGCGAATACACCCCCAAGCTCAGCCACGATAGCCCCGCCTAGCTGCACGGATAGGTCTTTCCACTCGCGTCCAGGGCCGCGCAGGTTGGTTTCGTAGAAGGGGTCAATGAGGTTGTGGGAGCCAACAAAGCCGACGCCGTCGTCGATTACCGCTAGCTTGCGGTGGTTACGCAGGTCTGGGCGCCCGCGCTGATCATGCTTAAAACCTAGGGGCATCATCAGGTGCCAGTGGTAGCCGGCAGAGTTTAGCCGCTTCAGCAGCTTTTTCCAGGCTTTGTAGCGGCGTGAACCCAGGTGATCTAGCAGCAGCGCCACCCGCACCCCGCGTTTATGGGCGCGCTCTAGGGCCGCAAAAAGCGGCTCAGTGATGGGATCATCATGAACTATGTAAAACTCAATATTTACGCTGTGCTGGGCTGCGTCAATGGCCTGCACCAGGGCCGCAATGAAGCTGCGGGTGTCGTCATAGATGCCCTGGACTGTGCCCGGCATACAGGGCATTCCGGTTAGGTGGCGGTTCATGCGCACAATCCCCAACAGGCGCTCATCAGCTTTTATGCCTGGAGGCACGTCTGGGAGGGCGGTGCTTAGGGCGGAGACAATGCTGGTTAGCTCGCTTTGGCGGCGGTAGCGTTTTCCCTGAATACGGGCACTTCCCAGCAGTAGATACATGGGTAGGCCCACCAGGGGCAGGAATAGGATGAGCAGCAGCCAGGCCGATGACGAGGCAGGGCGCCGATTTTCAGGCACCACCCCCATAGCCCCAATCTTAATGATGTACTCAATCACCACCCAGATTTCGGCGGCCATCTGCATATAACTCATTTAACAATTGTACTTGAGCCTGCTAAAGCAGCCTGTGGTCCAAGACTGGGTGCCAGGCGTGCCAGCTGCGCAAGTCGTACGGAAGGATAAGCCGTGAGGTGCTGTAGACACTGTCAGCTGACGTAAGTAAACGTGTCAGGTGCGGGCGGCGTCGTCGGCAAAGCGGCAAAGTGGCAAAGCGGCAGAGCGGCAGAGCGGCAGCTAACGCAATAGCGGGCAGCAGCTAGTGGGGGGAGCCGAACCAGACCTTCCAAAAACCGTAGAAGTTCAAGTTACCCCAGCTGGAGCAGTCATCCCCATCATTCTTAGCGGCCTCATTGGGCTGGTATGGAGTGTAGTTATAGAGCGCGGCGGTGGCGGTGTTAGCTGGGGTGATGATGGAAGAACCGCAGCTAGCCTGGGGGTTGTAGGCGATACGCACGGGTTTGCGGGCCTGCACCCGGTAGCTGGCGGGGTTAAGGCGGTATTTTTGCAGCTGGGCGGCGGCCTGATAGAGCTGGCTGACAAAGCCACGGTAGCGACTGTCGCAAGTCTGACCATCAGGGCAGCCATAGCCGGCAGCCCATTCATAGCGTGACGCAGTCAGTTTCTCGCCTGAAGCGGTCAGCAGCCCCTGCTCTTTTTGCAGCAGCACCAACAAAACCCGGGGGTTAATGTTGCAAGCCACCGAAACGCGGTAAATAACCTCACCAGCAGTTAGATTCTTGGCGGGATTCATCCCCAACGGGCAGGCTGTGGTGGGGTCAAAGCCTTTAGTGTCAAAGCGGGCCTTGCTGATGCAAGTAGTGCCGTCGGCGCTATTAACGCAGCCAGCATTGACTTTGGTGATGAAATTATCAATGTCCTCGGCGTTCATATTGGGAGCGCCATAAAGCTTATTGTCAGAGATGATATTTGCGGCGTTAAAACCACTGTAATCAGGGGTTACCTTAACCGGGCCGGCCGGGGTGGGGCCATCATCAATCTGTGCGGGGGCGGTGAACTTAGGCAGGATCAGTGCCCCAGCTAGGGCAGATAGGGTCAGTAACGCAAAAATTGAGACCAGCCGGTAACGCGAAATAAACCGCTCGGCACTGGCACTAGAGATGGCACGCTTGCCCTTGCCTCTAGTTGCGCTGCCGGCGGAGGTTACCGTTTTGGCTTTAGAATTACGTTTAGGTTCTGACACTAAGGGTTATTTTTCCACGAAATGGACAATGAATGCATCTTGATCAGGTTTATGCTTTAGGCCGCGACCTGATGGACGCCAACGGCTTGCAAGGCTGGAGCCTGGGGTGGGATCGTGCCCGGCGTCGAGCTGGACAGTGCAACCACACAAACCGCTGTATCACTCTCTCACGTTACTTAATGCAACTCTATGACTTGCCTCGCGTGCGTGACACGATTTTGCATGAAGTAGCCCATGCCCTGGTTGGCCCAAGCCACGGTCACGATGAAGTTTGGCGCCGCAAAGCCCTAGAACTGGGCTGCTCAGCGCAGCGGCTGGTAGATAAGCGCGCCCCTAAAGTCCCCGGCGACTGGGTGGGCACATGCCCGGCTGGTCACCGGGTTGAACGTATGCGCCGCCCTAGCCGCGTGCTGGCCTGTGGGGTGTGTGCAAACAGTTTCTCCCTGGCCAACCTGCTGCACTGGACCTATAAGGGTGCGCCTATGGAGCCAAGCCAGATTGGTGGCCCCTACTTGCGCTCTTACAACCAAGCCACGCTTTATCTTTCATAGATGATTCATAGGTTACGCTAACCACCACCATAAAAGCCCCTTTTAAAGTTTTAACCAGCAAGGCTGATACAGATCAGCAAAGCAACTGGCCCACTAAGCCGCCGGCAGGTAGCCCCGGGGTAAGCCTCGGCAGCGCTCGCTGGCTAAGCCTCGGTGACGCCCACCGGCTAAGCCCCGGCGGGCGGGCCACGGAAAACTTTTAAGGGAGGAAACCATGAAGCTCATGAAAAGGGGCATCGCATTCGCAGCGGCGATGGCGTCCATGCCGTTAGCAGGCGCCTTCGTGGGAGCCTCAACTGCTATGGCTGTGGAGGTGAATAAGGGCCCCTGACTGGTGTTGAACACTCGATAATCTCTCTCCTTGTGAATAACTGACCCCCGGATTGGCTTTTTTGGGTTTCGCCAATACGGGGGCCAGTTGCATTTACAGACAAATACAGCAGGCAGGCAAAAATGCATACATGCATTTACAGGCAAAATCATCCCTTCCCTATAAAAAATACATGGGGTTTTATAGGGAAGGGATGAAATGTCAGTATTTGTGTGCGCCGGCGTGGGCAAGGGGCCGGCAGCACGCAAAAAGGTGACGACGGCGCCCAGAAATCCTGGCCAGCAGCCTGCTAGACCGCCGGCGTGGAAGTAGACAGTCGCCTAGAGCGCCGGGGCGGAGGCTAGCAGCCTGCTGATGCGCTTGGCTGAAACCTTGTGCGCCGTCCCCAACTGCTGGGCAAACAGGCTCACGCGCAGCTCCCACACCATATTTTGGGCCTGGCGCAGCACCGCCGCGCGGGCGGGATTAGCCGGCAGCCCCTTAGCGTGCTCGACGGCGTCGCTCACCTGACCCTCAATCTCGCGTACCTGGTAGGCCAGAGCTGCATCCTGGCTGGGCGAGGCCGCCGCCTTCTCCAAGCGATAAGCCAAAGACTTAAGGTAGCGCCCATAGTGGGCCAGCTGTGCCGGATCGGCGTCGGCGATAAAGCGCGGCGCAATCAGGGCAGCAGCCTGCTCGCGAATTTCCTGCAAAGTGTCGAGCAAAGCCAACGAAGTATTACGCCCCACTGCCTTATCCAACTGGCCCTTAGCCTCCAAAGCGGCCTCTACCTGGGCGGCAATAGTTTCCACCTGGTCTTCCAGGCGGTCGCGCAGCCAAGCTACAAAAACCTCAAAATCTTTGCGGTCGCGCAGCTGGGCCAGGTCATGGCCGGTTTCGCGGCTCCACTGCTGGGCTAGCAGGCGCCCGGCAGCCAAGCACAAATCAGACACCAGGGTGTCAGTGGATTTGTAGGGCGCAGACACCATGAACAGAGAGCGCTTAGCGTTCCAACGGCTGGTCACCCGCGCAGTTTCGAGCGGGGTGCGCGCCAAAGCTAATGCCAAAACTCCCTCAGCGTGCTGAGCTAGCTGAGAATTAACATCCGCTAATATCTTTAAATCAGCTTTAAATGCTTTAGATGTTGGTTGTGCAACTAAAGTGGGGTAACCGCGAACTAATAGCCCCGCCCGCCCGGCAGATTCTATTTGTTGCGGAATTACGCCCTGGGGAACTTCAGGCCAATCAACTAAATTAGTTTGCTCCTTTAATGGGCTAGTTAATGACTGTGAAGTAATAGTTGCAAAAGTATTTGCGGCAGATTTATTGGCGCGGGTGCCGTTATGGGCGTCTGCGCTCCCGTTTGCGCCGGCGGCCCCATGGACCCCGTTATGGCTCTCGTGGGCTCCGTTTGCACGCTTAGATTTCGCCGATTTCTTGGACCGGGCCTCATCCATGGCCGCCGCCAGGGCGCCACGTACCGCCGAGCGCACCGCCGCCTCGCTTTGTTTGGCCAGTTGCCGCTGCAAAACGATCAGGTTGCGCCCGCGCCCTAGCTTGTTGCCGCGCGCGTCCAGCACGCTAAAGCCCATGCGCATGTGCTCCGGCAGGTTTTCTTGCGCCTGGTCCCAGTCCTCGTCGGTAATTTCTACCTGGCGTAGCTGCTGTGCGGCCTGGGTGAAGGCCTGCTGGAAACTCACCGGGATCGGTTCGACGCCGCCGGGCTGGCTTGCTGTCGCGACGCCGCCGGGGTTACTGCCGCCGTCGGGCTGGCTTGCTGTCGCGGCGCCGTCGCTAGCCTCTCCCGCAGCCTGCGGGTAAAGCTGGCAGATCAGCTCCCAAATGCGCGTGCCGGTGTCGGGAGCCGGAACTAGCTGGCGACGCACCCGCTTAGGCAAGGCGCGGATAGTGGCCACACACAGCTGCGGGCGCATCCCGGGCACAAGCCAATCAAATCCCTCTGGGCGCAGGCGAGTGAGCACCTCAATGGGCACCTGTACGCTGACGCCGTCGTCGAGCCTGCCCGGCTCAAAAACGTACGTAAGCGCCAAGGTTAGGTCACCCTGATGCCAAGTGTCGGGGTAGCCGTCAAGGTTGTCGCCCTCGGGAAGCAGCAGCTCACGAGTGAAATCCAGCAGCTTGGGGGTGTCTTGACGCTGATGCTTCCACCAGTTGTCGAAAGCCGCCGCGCTGGTGATTTTCTCCGGCAGGCGCTCATCGTAGAAGTCAAAAAGAGCCTGGTCATCAGCCAAAATACCGTGGGTGCGTTGACGGCGCTCCACCTCGGCGGTGTCTTCAAGCAGCTCACGGTTGCGCTCAACAAAAGCGTGGCGGGCGTGCCAGCCCCCTTCCACCAGCCCGGAGCGAATGAACATTTCCCGCGCAGCCTGCCGGGCGGCGTCGGTACCCACACTGGCTAGCGTGACCGGGCGGTCAGCCACCAAAGTCAGCCCGTAAAGCAGCACTCGCTGATGTACCATGGCCGCGCCCTTCTTGGTGGACCAGTAAGGCTCACCGTAAGTGACCTTGACCAGGTGTTTAGCGGCCTGCTCCACCCATTGAGGCTGGATGCGGGCCACGGTGCGGGCAAATAAGCGACTGGTTTCCACCAGCTCAGCGGCCATCACCCAGTCGTACTGTTTGCGGCGCAGCCCGCTACCAGGCCAAATAGTGAAGTGGGTGGCGCGCGCCCCGGCATATTCGCGCCGGCGCTCATCATAGTTACCCAGGTTGGAAAGCAGCCCCACCAGCAGGGATTGGTGGATCGCGTCGGCGTCGGGGGTGTCTGCGCTTTGCCCCAGGGCCACGACGGCGTCGGCTACGTCCGCATTAGCCATGCCGGCCGCGTGGGAGCCGGGAACTAGGCGGTCACTAGCGGCGCGAATGGAGGCACGGGTGGGCAGCTCAATGTTTTGGGCGTTAATGCCTAGCGGCCGCGCCAACTGGGCCAGCTGATTGTAGACGTCACGCCATTCACGAATACGCAGGTAGTGCAGGTATTCGTGGCGGCACATGCGCCTAAATGCAGAGCCGGACAGGTCACGTGACTGGGTGCGCAGGTAGCGCCAGAAGTTGAGGTAGGTGAGAAAATCGCTGGTGGGATCCGCTAAACGCCGATGCATGGCGTCTGCGGCTTCCTGCGCGTCAAGCGGGCGTTCACGCACGTCTTGGATTGAAAGCGCGGAGACAATCACCATCACTTCGCTGGAGCAGCCGCGTTTATTGGCTTCTAGTAACATGCGCCCCAGGCGCGGGTCGATGGGTAGACGCGCCAGTTGGTGGCCGATCGCGGTCAGGCGCGGCTCGTGCATGGATTTAGAGTTTGCGCTGATAGCGCCGATTTCAGTTAGTAGCGCCACGCCGTCGGCAATAGCGCGCCGGTCTGGCGGGTCAATGAAGGGAAAATCTGCCACATTACCTAGGCGCAGCGCTGCCATCTGCAAAATTACGCTGGCTAGGGAAGTGCGCAGAATTTCGGGTTCCGTGTATGGCTCGCGCCCCTCATAGTCGGTTTGCGAGTACAGGCGGATTGCCACGCCATCGGCCACGCGCCCGCAGCGGCCGCTACGCTGGTTTGCGCTGGCTTGGCTGATGGGTTCAATGGGTAGGCGCTGCACCTTGGTTTTGTTGGAATAACGCGAAATACGCGCCACGCCCGGGTCAATCACGTACCTGATGGAGGGCACGGTTAGCGAAGTTTCAGCCACGTTGGTGGCTAGAACAATGCGTCGCAGACGGTGTTTTTCAAATACGCGATGCTGGGCGGCGGCGCTTAGGCGCGAATATAGGGGGATGATTTCAACGCTGCCGGGCAGGCGGGCGCTGGACTCGTTGGCGGCGTAGCGTGGGCCTAGATGGTCGATAAGTGCGACTTCGGTATCGCGAATGTCGCGTTCTCCTGCCAGGAACACCAAAATGTCACCGGGGCCTAGGGCCATTAGCTCGTCGACGGCGTCGAGGATGCCCGTGACCTGGTCGCGCGGCTCGTCGGTGCTTGCGCTGGCAGCTGCTGAGTTTGTTTGGCTGCTATCTGGCTCTGGCTCGACGCCGTCGAGGGGGCGATAGCGGATTTCTACCGGATAGGTGCGCCCGGATACCTCAATAATTGGGGCGGGGCGGCCTTCAACCCCAAAGTGGGCGGCGAAACGTTCAGAGTCGATGGTGGCCGAGGTGATGATGACCTTCAAATCTGGACGCTGAGGCAGTAGCCGCGCTAAATAACCCAAAATAAAGTCAATATTTAGGCTGCGCTCGTGTGCCTCGTCAATAATTAGAGTGTCATAGCGGCGCAATAGTGGGTCGTTTTGAATTTCGGCCAGCAAAATACCGTCGGTCATTAATTTGATAAGCGTATGTTCACTAACTTCATCAGTGAAACGAACCTGATAACCGACTATTGATTCTTTAGAAACTTTAGTGCCCAGCTCTTGGGCAATGCGTTCAGCTACTGAGCGCGCTGCGATACGCCGGGGCTGGGTGTGTCCAATCATAGCGTTGACGCCGCGACCTAAATCTAAACAGATTTTAGGGATCTGGGTGGTTTTACCGGAGCCGGTTTCACCTGCGACGATAACCACCTGGTTAGCCAAAATGGCGGCTGCGATCTCCTCCTGGCGGGCTGAGACTGGAAGCTGCGTTGGGTAGGTGATGGTGGGCAGGGAAGCTGCGCGTTGGCTTAGCTGTGCGGGGGTGAAGGGGCGCGGCGCCGCCTGGTTTTTGTGTTGGCGCCGTCCGTGATTGCGCTGGTGGCGGGCAGGACGACGGCGTGGCGCTGCGGCTGAGTTAGTTGCGTCTGGTTGGCTGGGCTGACTGGAGTGTTCGTTCATTACCCCTGCATTGTCTCGCACTTTGACCCATCTGTGGAACCAGCTCACCGCGTAAGATAAGCACAGCCTAGTGAACTAATTAATTGTACCTATAAATGTAAATTGTCGATTAAATATTGCAAAACTAGTTGTGGGCTTTAGATAGTAGAGGTATTCTGTAGTCACTCCAATGACGAGTGATGCAGTGCTGATCCACTGCTTGTTCCCAGACCTGGCCTTGCCAGGCCTATCCGCTCATTAACGTGAGCAACGCCCTTAACTGGGTTCCCTATATGCGATGAACTTTAATCAAGGAAGATGAAATGAAGTATCTGAGGATCATTGCAGCTCTAGTATTAATTTGCGGTTTAGCCTCGTGTGGGAGTGGCGAAAAAGCTTCGCCGACTGCCCCTAATGATAAGGCTGCTAAAGTATCTGCTGACGGTTTAACGCGTTACGACATGTCTAAATGGCGACTTCCCACAGATCCATATAGAGAGGCTGATACAATTCTAATTTCGCGCGCTCGAACCGTCTATTTTAGGTATTGCATGAAGTCCAAAGGATACACCTATCAAGGAAGGCCAGAACCGCCAGAGGGGCAGGCTGAGCGATACGTAAATAGTGCTGGTAGACGTCTATTTGATGAGAAGATTGCAAGCGAAGTCGGCTACCACATGGGTATTGTTCCTGGCTGGAATGTCTACCAATATAGCCATGACACTATTGAAAAGTATAAAACTGATCCTGGATACCGGGATGCTAAACTTTTATGTTTTAATAAACTAATGGATCAGTATCCAGTATTGAAGACTTATGAGGAAAAATCTGAGACTGGAAATGCTCTTTTGGCATCAATTGGCGGCGCTGAGCAGGGGCTTGAAGATCCTAAAGTTAAAAAACTTGCTGCCACTTGGAAGCAATGCATGAAACCACTGGGCCTTAGTGATCTACCTGATAATCCAATGTTAATGCCAGGACCGCAGCTCAGTCAGAAAATTGGCTTAAATCCAGGTGCTGATGCGCCCCAATCTGCTATCGCGGCGTCACCCGGAACCGTGTCAGAGTATGAGCGAAAAATCGCGGTTGCAGATGCAAAGTGCCGCATCAGCTCCGGCTGGCAGCAGGCATACTACGACGCTGACTGGAACAGCGCTGATGCTTATGTCAAAAAGAATCAGAAAGAATTATCTGCCTGGCTGGGACAAATCAAGCAGGTCGAAGCCACTTGCCGTGAGATTGTGAAGAAATACTCGTAATTATTTGTGATCGAAGGGGGTAGCTGTGAGCGCTAAACGATCTCAAGTGAAACGCTGGTTACTTGTAGTTTTAGTTGTGTTTATGGCGGTGGCGCTAGTGGGTGCAGGCTGGCTGCTGGCAAGCTACACCCAATCGCCAGCGCAGCGCGCAGCTGCCGCTGCACCTCCAACTTCAGCTCCTGTAACTGTGGAAGTTGAGCAAGGAGACCTGACAGATCAAATCACTGCCACAGGTGTTATTGCCGGGGCACAGGATTCAGCCGTTAACTTGCCTGCTACTAGCTCAGATTCGGTTGTTACCGCCGTAAACGTAAAAGCCGGTCAGCAACTTGAAAACACGCAGGTGGTGGCTTGGATTAACGATCGCCCTCTGATTGCCTATCAGGGTAGTTTTCCCGCCTACCGTGATCTGTATGAAGGTGATTCTGGCGCGGATGTGTCACAGCTGCAACATGCCCTGGTTGCATCGGGCTACCAGCTAGCAATAACTGGAACCCTAGACGCTGACACAATCGCTACACTAAAACATCTATACGGGCAAACCAAAGACGAATTAGCTACTACCGATACTCATCAAAACGAGTCAGACAACGCGGGTGCTAATCAAGGCGGCGGAAACTCAAACGAGGCAGGCGCATCCGAAAAACCGCAGCAAGCCAAAAAGAAGGTAGTTATAGCAAAAACTGAGATGCTGTTTATTGCGCAGCTTCCAGCTGTTGTTACCTCACTACCTAAAGTTGGCGATAGTTTAAATGGAGACAAACCCTCCCAGCTAGGCCTATCTACAGGCGAATTTTCTGTAACCGCTGAAGTTCCAGCAGGTGTGGGCTCGGTATTGAAAACTGGCAGCGTGGCTAGCGCGGTTTATGGCTCTCAGCAGCTAAACTTAACTCTCAAAACTGCTGCACCTAAGAAAGACGAAAAAAGCCAAGCTGAAGCAACCACTTATGCACTAACCTTTAGCGTTAAAAAGGGAAAACTTCCAAGCGATGCACGCGGTAAATCAGTGGTGTTAACTGTAGATCGACAAGCACCAATCAAAAACGCTTTACTGATCCCTCAACGCGCAATGGCGCTAGATGCTAATGGTAACGCAAATGTGCTCAAACGCCAGGCGTCCGGTTTTGTTATGGTTAAAGTAGAGCAGCTTGGGTGCGTATCTGGGCAATGCGCCATTAAATCTGACCAGCTTAAAGTTGGCGATAGTGTGCGAGTGGATCGCAAATGACGATACTAGAATTATCGCAGGTTTCTAAAACCTATAATCCGGGTGCTCCTGGTGAGGTTAAAGCACTAAAAACCGCCTCACTGCTGATTGAGCAGGGTGATTTTGTGTCTATAACCGGCCCTTCTGGGGCTGGTAAATCAACCTTGCTGAATGTTCTGGCGTTACTTGACCCTCCCACTAAAGGCAAATACTTTATTGATGATCTAGACGCAACCAAGTTAAGTGATTCCCAACTAGCAGCATTACGGGCACACACATTCTCTTTTGTGTTTCAAGCATTTCACTTAATTGATGAGCGAACTGTAACTGAAAACGTGGCTTTAGGGTTGATGTACAGCGGAGATACGGCTGGCTCTGGTGAGGAAACCGCGCAAATCACGGATACGCAGCGTATTGAACAAGCCCTAAACTTTGTGGGGCTCACACATAAGCAACACGCCAAAGCAGTGCAGCTTTCTGGTGGTGAAAGACAAAGAGTAGCAATTGCCAGGGCTATCGTGGCCGCTAACCCGGTGCTAGTTGCTGATGAACCCACCGGTAACCTCGACTCAGCCAATTCGCGTTCAGTGATGCGTGTACTAGATAAACTCAACCAAAGCGGCACTACCGTCATAGTTGTCACTCATGATCCAAAAGTTGCAGCTCACGCTAAAACCCGCATCGAAGTGCACGACGGCGTCGTCACCGTTCCCGAGAGTGAAAGTTCAAAGCCTCTAAAACCAGCTAAAACCACCCATGCGGCGCAAGCTAAAAACCCTAAAACCAGCAGCAAAAAAACTAGCCTAAGAGCCATACTCGCGGATGCAGGGCGCACAATTACCGCTAAACCAGCTGCCAGTGGCGCGCTAATTGCCGGCGTATTACTGGCGGTAGCGTTAGCGTTAGCCACGGTAGGTATTTCTGAAGCTGCCCGCGCCCAGGTGTCGCAGTTATTTGATGCGGCCCGCAACCAGCGTGTAGCCGTCTCGGTGCCAGAACCTAAACAAATAACTAAAGATGGAAGCGTTAAACAAGCCAGCACCACTACACTAATGCGCCTGAAACGTATTCCCGGAGTGGAACGTGCACAAATCTACTCAAACCATGGCAATCAAAATATTTCACTAACTAGCGACACTAAAGGTCAAAACTTTGATGTATTAGGAGCAACCGATCCTAGTGTGCCCGGGCTGGAAATCGAAGGCAAAGAATCCGCCAAAACCAGTGGCATAAAACTTGGCCCAGGCCAGGTGCTAGTAGGTCGCGGTATCGCAAATAACCTAGAGTTAGGCCCAGTTGACGCCAGCCCAGTAGTGTGGATCGCCAATAAAGCCTACGTAGTGGTGGGAGTTATAAGCGACTCAGGTTTAGACGCCAGCATCATGAACGCCGTGGTGATGCGTGAAACAGACGCCGTTGCTGTGGGGGCAACCAATGCCGTCACCGCCGAAATACGTACGCGCCCCGGCGCTGCCCAGCTGGTGGCGCAGCAAGCACCCATCGCCCTAGATCCTTACACCGGCGAGAACGCCCACGTGGATGCGCCTGAAGACCCTAAAACCATGCGTCAAAGCGTGGAATCCAATGTGCGCACAATGCTGGTGACATTAACCGCCGTCTCATTATTAGCTGCCGTGCTAATGCTCACTAACTCCACGGCGACGGCGGTATCGCGGCGCTCTGGAGAATTCGGTTTGCGCCGGGCAATGGGGGCCAGGCGCTGGCAAATTGCCGCATTAGTCACCACTGAATCGGCGATAGTTGGCTTAATCGGCGGAGTCATTGGCACATTTACAGCGGTGGTAGTCATTATCTCCACAGTGCTAGTGCGCCACTGGCAGCCAGTACTTGACCTGCGGCTTTTGCCCGTAGGAATCATTGGCGGCATGGTAGTTGGCTTAGTGGGTTGTTTACTGGCAGTGCGCCGCGCCGCAGGCGTTTCGCCCGCAGATGCTTTACGCCAATAATTACCGGGCCCAAAACATCCGAAACTGGGTTTCTCCTCAAGCTATCAGCCCCCTTGACACTTACAAGCCAGGCTAATTTCGGGTAACCAAACGTTGCAATGACGCCAAAAAAATGAAACATTGAATCAATGACTTCCGCACCCCAAACCCCTGAAACTGGCGCTGCGCCGTCGCGAACCCAAATTAAACACTGGCGCCGCCACCTAGCTGAAGAACGCGCAGAAGGGAAAGTCTACCGGGACCTAGCCATGCGCCGCGAAGGTGAAGAACGCGAAATTCTCCTAGGCCTAGCGGAAGCCGAAGCCCGCCACGAACGCTACTGGTATGAGCTGTTAGGCCCCCACGCCCACCCAGCCCCCAGGCAAACTCTACGCGGCGCCATCATGCCCCTACTGGCGCGACTATTTGGCTCAGTGTTCGTGCTGGCCCTAGCTCAACGCTCCGAACAACGCAACGACTATGAGATCGACGCCGACGCTTCCAGTGCCATGGCCGCAGACGAACGCATCCACTCCGAAGTTGTGCGTTCCCTAGCTGCCCGCCACCGCCAGCGCCTCTCGGGCACGCTACGCCCGGCTATTTTCGGCGTTAACGACGGCCTAGTATCCAACCTGTCCCTAGTGCTAGGTGTGGGCGCCACCGGCATCAGTACCCACGCGATCCTGCTAACCGGTCTAACCGGCCTGCTAGCAGGGGCTTTAAGCATGGCGGCAGGTGAGTTCATCTCGGTGCGCTCCCAAATCGAGCTACTTGAAGCCTCCACTCCAGACCCTGGCGCGGGGGAGGTTGTGCCCGCGCTAGACGTCAACGCCAACGAACTCGCCCTGGTCTATCGCGCCCGAGGCGAGGATGAACACGAAGCCGTCGCACACGCCAGACTAGTACTCAGCGCCGCAAATATTGACCCACGCAGCGCCCGCCAAATCTCCCACATTGGCGATGAAGCCCCCAATTATGAGGAAATCGGTACCGCCAAGCGGGCAGCACTATCCTCATTCGTGCTGTTCTCAGTCGGCGCCGTCATTCCCTGCCTGCCCTACCTGGTTGGGCTCGGCGGAATGGTTGCTGTAGCCGCCTCAGCCCTGCTGGTAGGGGCCGCACTGTGCCTAACCGGTGGCGCCGTCGGCGTACTATCAGGCAAAACCCCCCTACCCAGCGCCATGCGGCAGCTAGCTATCGGCTATGGGGCCGCCGCAGTAACCTACCTGCTGGGCCTGGCTTTCGGCACCTCCGTCAGTTAAACGGTAGCCTGAAGACGATGCACGAACTACTTGAACCCAACGCCCTACCTGCCGTTTTCCGGTTCATCGACCTGTCCGGGGTGATCCTAAATGGGATCCTGGGAGGGCTCATTGCCCGCCAAAAAAACTTCGACATAGTAGGTTTCGTGGTGCTGGCACTAATGACGGCCACCGCCGGCGGTATCCTGCGCGACCTCATGATCCAAAACGGCCCGCCCTTCGCCCTGACCGACCCCTACTACATTTGGA